>OLII01000475.1_pt1 | contig 15210 bp, 15 predicted proteins | sample 1609481 | NCBI WGS metagenome assembly OLII01 (sample SAMN05416859, study PRJEB24817) | seawater metagenome | isolation source: Sea water | place: Canada:Atlantic | collected 2013-11
TCAAAAAATAGCATGCTGGTTTTAATTCGCGCAGTTTCTTTGTTTTTATTAATATTGAAAATTCGATATACAAAATCAAGACTTTTCTCAGCCATGTTTTCTATGGCTAAATCTATGGTTAACTCGTCGGCATAATCGGTTTCGGAAATATACTGCACTTCAGAATGCACCATGATTAAACCCGCATCTTCAAATAGCACGGCGTTTTTATAGCCTAAACTTTTAATAAACCTTAACTGTGCCTCACTGGTAATGGGCAATACTCGATCAGCCCCCATGTGATTGGCTCCATTAATATCCGAAAATAATACGGTGTATTGAGTGGTAAAGTGAAATTTTTCGGGAAGAGAGATAGTACGACGAGGCATAAGTAATCCAGCTTTAAAAACTTTCGCTGTTTTACATTAAATATAAATTAATTTCAGTAAAGAATTTGTAACCCTAGGGGTTAATGGGAAAGCCGGAGGAAAATACCACAAGCATAAAAAATAAATGCACCGCTAAGCGATGCATTTATTCGCTATATTTAAACCAGTGTCATTAAAGATTCTTTTGAGTAATCTTGTAATTCATCTAGTTTATTATTTTTAACTTTTAGTACCCATTCAGGGTCTTGCAATAAAGCACGACCTACTGCAACTAATTCGAACTCTTCTTGTGCAACACGATCGGCTAGCTGATTAATAGAACCCGACTCAACACCTGATGCACCAGACATTTCCATACCATCACCGTCTTCACCGATAAAGCTTGAATCAAGACCTACACTGCCCACGGTAATAACAGGTTTTCCAGTTAATTGCTTGGTCCAACCGGCCAAGTTCATGTCAGAACCTTCAAATTCTTTTTCCCAGAAACGACGGGTACTGCAATGGAATATATCCACACCAGCATCCACCAGCGGCATTAGAATCGCTTTTAGCTCTTCAGGAGTTTGTGCCAAACGCGCGTCATAGTCTTGCTGCTTCCATTGTGAGAAACGGAAAATAATTGGGAAGTTTTCACCTACACGCTTGCGAATAGCAGCAACAATTTCTACAGCAAATTTAGTACGAGCTAGCGCATCGCCGCCGTACGAATCGGTTCTTTGGTTAGTGCCTTCCCAGAAAAATTGGTCTACTAAATAACCATGAGCACCGTGCACTTCTATGGCATCAAAACCAATTTCTTTGGCGTCGAATGCGGCTTGTGCAAATGCTTCGACCACTTCATCAATATCTTGCTGAGTCATGGTGACGCCATTTTCTTTACCCGGCTTAAACAAACCTGATGGGCTGTGTCCTGGTACCGATTTATCTGGCTCAACGCCTTCTTTACGAACCGAACCCACATGCCATAACTGAGGGGCTATTTTGCCGCCTTTAGCATGTACCGCATCAACCACTTTTTTCCAGCCTGCCAATGCAGATTCGCCATGCATAAATGGTACACGAGGGTAACCGTTAGCCGCTTTGTGACCCACTGTGGTGCCTTCGGTAATAATTAAGCCCACTTCATTTTCAGCGCGACGCTCGTAATAAGCCACCACCATGTCGTTAGGTACGTTACCCGGAGAAAAAGTACGGGTCATGGGGGCCATCACAATGCGGTTTTGCAAAGATAAAGGGCCTAGTTCGATAGGTTGAAACAATGGGTTTAAGTTTGACATGTTTTTCTCCGTTAAAGCCTGTCTACCTATAGGTAGGTTCGTAAGGCAAATTTTTTTATTAGTTACTGTATTAACTCAAGCGTATTAATTAAAAAATTAGGTTTTTATTAAATGCTCAAATTGCTTCATGGTTTGATGAAACAAATCTTTGCCATGCAGTCGCCCATAATAAAGGGCCCCTTTACAGCTAAATATAAATAATGCGGCCAGTGCTCTTGGGTCTTCTTGATGATGAAAATCACCACTTTCAATTCCCTGCAACATGACTTTTTCCACCCAATCTAGCTCGTAATCATCAAGCGCAATCAAAGCTTCTTTCATGGGTTGAGATAATTTGGCTAAATCATTATAAAAAGCGCTGATAGGGCACATTTTCTGATCCCCCAAGGAATGCTTCAGAGCAGCCCTTAAATAACGCTCTAACTTATTCCAGCTGGATGTACCGTGTTCATCAAAATGTTCAAAGCCTTGCTGCAACCACTCATGGGCCCATTCGCAAAGGGCTAGCCCTAAATCTTGTTTTTTAGGGTAATGGTGATGAACGCTGGCCTTGGTGATACCTAGTTTTCGGGATATATCCAGATAACTGAAGCCACCAAACCCAGTTGAGCGCAGCATGTCCGCAGACAATTCTACAATTTGTTGTTTGGTGTTCATTTACCGTACCTAGGCATAAGTTGCCAAACACCTTACCTACCGGTAGGTAAGTGGTCAATAATATTTTTGTTAAAACGGGTTAACTCATAGTGTCTCCTAGCTTCATTGACGGTGAAAATGCGCCACCTATACTTAATTAACCCACCTAGATTCAATGCATGAACCGCTGAAAAGACAGGTAAAGCAGATGTTTTTGCAAAGCACATGGATTCGAATATTTGGCTTTATATGGACATTGGCCAGCTTTACTGCCGTTATAGCCGAAGAGCAAATCATTCTTTCTGGCAGTGACTCGGCCATGGATCATTATATTTTTTCAAATATTCTTAAAAGCGCTTACGCAAGCTTAGGAATAAAATCAAAATTCACTCCCTTGCCCTCTTCACGCTCATTAGTTAGCGCCAATTCAGGGACTACCCATGGGGAAATTGCTCGTATTCAAGACATGAATAAAAAGTACCCGAACCTCATTCAGGTGCCCATTGCCATTATGACCTCGGGTATATACGCACTGAGCTTACATAAGCGTTCTATAATTGGCTGGGAAGACGTATCCAAACAAAAGGTGGCCTATCGGCGCGGCATTCAAATTATTAAAAATGAATTGGATAAGCGCCACCTTCAATCTAGTGTCGTGAACAAAGACAGTGAGTTATTAATTTTTCTATTAAGAAAACGCACCGACCTTATTTTACAGGATAAAGGATTGGCCATATCAAGCATGACGCAATTAAAAGCTGAAGGGATAGATATCAAAGGCATTCATATTCTCATGCCGCCTCTCATAGAAGTGAACTTGTATCATTATTTAAATAAAAATCACCTGCATTTATTAACGGGTATCACGCAAGCACTTAGCAAGATGGAAAGCAGTGGTGCATTGGACAAAAAAATTAAACAATATTTCGCACAATTAATGAACCAGTAAGAATATCAACACAGGAGTTAACCTTCCTAATCGATAGTGATACCCACAATGTCGCGTGTGGATAAAATCCCAGTGCAGCTCCTAGCACTGCATCATCCTCTTCTTGTATTAACAGCATTCGTCACCTATACAAAATAGATACCTTCTTCCTATGAAGGTCAATGAGAATCATTTGAAATGACGATCACCTACAAGTGTTACCTGACTATTTTACTCCCAAAGGCTTGGCTTCGATTCTGCCTCAACTGTGCACTTATACTCTTCATTCAACCAAGCTTAGCCATAGAAGCCAGTGTTTCCGGCTATGCGAGAATTGTAAGCGGTATAATGGATGATTCGAACGGGCGATATCAGGGTTATGATGATGAAATTGCCTTTGATCAAGACAGCTTATTAGGCCTTCAAACACAACTGAAAATAACTGAGCAATTATCCTTTACTGCGCTTGGTGTCGCCCATAGCAATACAGATATCGACTCTGGCATTGAATGGTTGTATTTCAATTATCGGCCTTATCCCGTCACTCAAATCAAATTAGGAAAAATGCGCACGCCCTTCTATTCTAAAAGCGATGTTCTGAATGTCGGCTATGCCTACCCATGGGTAATGGCCCCTAAGGAGCTGTATACCAACTACATATTTGATGAGTTTCAAGGTATTGATCTTAGGTATAGCTATTTTGCAAAAAACTACAGCACCCTTCTAGAAATTTATTATGGTGAATTTGATGATGAAATCACTGTCAATTCCAGTCAATTCGACGCTAAGGTAGATAACTTACAAGGAATTATTGCCGAGCTAAGATTTGGCGGATTCAATTATCGCCTGTCATTTCACAAAGGAGATGCCAATCCAGACCTTCAGCTTGAGTCATTTGCTGATAGCATTCAACTAGCCGGCTTTAAAGATACTGCTGAATCACTAAAAACCGAGGGTCATGTTGAATTTTATCAGGTAGGGATTGAGTACGATTCTTTAGATTATTTTCTAATTTCTGAATGGACAAAAATAAAACCAAGTCAAAAACTTTTTCCAGAAAAAACCAGTTATTATCTAACACTTGGACATCACTTTAATGAATTAACTTATTTAGTGACCTACAGCCATCAAAAAGATGATTTAGAAGCCCAAGTCAATGACATTCCCAATGGCTTAAGCCCAGCATTAGATCAGCTTTCCGCAGGGTATCAACAAATATACGACAACAGACAACAAGACCACATTGCTGGCTGGTCATTAGGGCTAAGATGGGATTTCAGATACGATACAGCCTTAAAGGCTGAATTGAAAAACATTCAAACGAAACAAGATAATACATCCGATAACGAATCAAGTATCATGCTCTTTGGGTTGGAGTGGGTATTTTGATTAAATCGCTACTTTTATTAGGCTTTATTTTTCTATGGACACCTTTGTTCGCTGAGGCTGACATTGAAAAAATTATTGTGGTAACAAGTGCTAGCAATGTGGGCTTATTAAGTAAACAGCAAATTAAGCGTATATATATGGACGGTGGGTCTTACAATTTAAAGCCAATCAACCTCAGCCAAGGAAACAAAACAAGAATTATATTCAACTCAAAAGTTATAGGCCTTACCGAACCTAGAATAAATTCTTATTGGGTTCAAATGAAGTTTTCGGGAAAGTCAGAGCCACCGCTTGAGCTTGATAATACTGATGCCGTGATAAACCAACTAAAAAAAGATCCCCGCGCTATTGCTTATTTTCCACAAGAAATTGAAATACCCAGTACGCTACAGGTTATTTATACGCTGGAATACTAACCAATTTTTTTGTACTTTTATTCACTTCGTTAATTTTATCTTCGAGACTCGCTAACTTAAGGGGCTTTGAATAATAATAGCCTTGGAGTTGATGGCAAGTTCGTTTATTTAAATAATTTACCTGCTCTAATGTTTCGACACCTTCAGCACATATATGAATATTTAACTGGTGGGCCAGACTAAAGATAGTATCAATAATCAGATCGTCTTTCGTAGACTTACCAATACTTTCCACAAAGAATTGGTCAATTTTTATTGTATCTATTTCAATTCTCGTTAAATAACTAAGCGATGAATAGCCCGTACCAAAATCATCTAAAGCCAATAAAAACCCTAACTCTCTTATTTTTTCAAAGAATATATTGGCTTCTTTGAAGTTATCTAGATATGCAGATTCTGTTACTTCAAATTCCAGTAAGGATGTATCAATATCATAACAAGCCACCTGCTCTTCTAAGAATTCAATTAATGTAATATCACTAATATCATAAGCCGATAAGTTCATAGAAATAACAAGTGGTTCACGGGACATTCCCTGTATAATTGAAACATCTGAAAATACTTTGCTAATAACCCAGCGACTAATGGCCATTATCTTGCCACTTTTTTCAGCTACAGGAATAAATTCAGCCGGCGAGACATAATTATCGAATTGACTATTCCATCTAATTAATGCCTCTGCACCATTCACTTTCCCGTCAATTCCCACTTTAATCTGATAATGCATTTCAAATTCTCCGCCTTTTAATGCAGGTAGAATAGAATTTGAAATAACCATTTTTCTTAAGCTACTTTCTTGAAGGCCCTGTTGAAATAGCGTAAAGGTATTTCGCCCAGATTCTTTAGCTTGATACATGGCGATATCGGCATTACTAATGAGAGATTCAGAGTTATAGCCAGAACTAATGGCATCTGCAATTCCGATGCTAATACCCGTTTGTACCCAGGCATCGCCAATTAAAAACTGCTTATCTAAAGATCTAATTATTCGCTCCGCTATTTTAATAGACATATAGACAATGTCTTCTTCAAAGTCCGTCACCAAGATTAAAAATTCATCGCCACCGATTCTGGCCAATATGTCATTACCTCTTACTTGCTCGGTCATTAAAGCGGCCACCTGTTTAAGTAATTCATCCCCCGAGCCATGCCCTAATGTATCGTTAATATTTTTAAAATTATCTAAGTCTAAAAACATCACCATTAGATTTTCTTCATTACAACTAACTCTCGTCATTTCTTTGGACAAGATATTATTGAAGTACTTTCTATTGGGTAATTTAGTTAAGGAGTCATAATTGGCTAGGTATTCCAAATCGACTTTTTTCTGAATTAAATCATTGGTGAAATTTTTATTGCTAATATCTTGCTCTTCAATTCTGGTCAGCATTTCATTAATATTTTCACTTAAATTAGCAACCTCATCATTGCCCTTAAACTGATATCTTAAGCCGTAATCGCTGCTACTTTTTATAGATTCAGTAAAGTGAGTTAATCGAGAAAGCGGAGTTAAAAGATAGCGGTTAAAAGAAATAGCCAATAACACCATAATAATCAATATTAGCGTTGCCACGGGGGCAGAGCTTTTAATAAGACTTAAATTAGATTCCTGTAAAGGTAAGTCATATTCATTTACCACCACTAAATAACCAAGTGCATAACTGTCATTTCCAATGCGTTTAACTGAAATTAGTTCACCGTCTAATATGGTTAAACCAAGGGTAATACTCTGAAGATCAAACGCAGGAACCGATTTCTGTGACGCAACAGCAGCCATATATTTAGGCGAGATGTATTGCCTAATAAGCTGCCAATTCTCGTCATAAACTAGGGCGTATCGAACATTGGTGTATTCTTCTAAGTTCAACAGTTTGGTCGCTACTTGAAGTCCACCATCGTTGGCCGCCATTAAGGGCACTAAATCATGCGATAGGTTATTACTAAAAGCTTCTAAATGAGAAGAAACCGTTTCCTTATATACAAGCTCATGTTCCTTAATATTCAGCCATAAAAAGGCTGCCGAACAAAGAAAAACCAGCCCGATGGTAACCGTTATTATCTTTGCACTGATGCTGGTAATCATTTGATTAATTATATGATTTTTTCATATTAGCCATAAACGTAAGCACTCAGTAAAGAAAGCACATTCATACATTTATACTAAAGCCTAGCAGGCTGTATCATAAACACAGGCTTAAATTGTCTACATATATAAGCAGGGATAAACGAAGCGCTATTTGAAAGAAAATGTTATAAGCAATGGAGAATAGCACTGAGAATGAGTACACACTCAACCCTAACAGCCATAAATTGCTCGTTAGGGTTGACGGTTAAGGCGCCTATGATTCTGAGTTAGCTCTTTATGATCTCAGGAAAAATATCTAAATAACCTTTAGCCAAGCGCACATCGTCATAATAACCTTTGCTTTTTAAAAGCTGATGTAAGCCTTTCAAATTATAAGACGGTACCGCCATGAAACCATGATGTTCACAATGGTAACTTAGCCCTTGAGTAGGAGCGAAAAACAAAAAGCCTAATATCCCTTGTGGCACCGAGCGCGTATTGTATTTAGGCTCAAGGTCAAATAAGTCTTTTACACCGGCGTGCTCGGCAATTTGACGATAACGAATAATGAATAAATACGCCGTAAAATGTGCAATTACCCACAAGGCAAATAGCTCGCCATAGCCAACAGCATACAAGGCCAAGAACATTACGCCGTTTAATAATAAACCCTTGGTGATGGTAAATGGCGCACGCTTTTGACGAGTTAGAGAATCCTTACCGCTTAATACTAGGTAAGCGATGAGCTTAAGGCCTGTCACACCAAAAAAGTCGCGGCTGAACTTTCGCAATAAACTCATTTTAGTCACAGGGTAATTTTGATAATTCACCAGGTCAGGGTCGTGTTCGGTGCCGGCATTTTTATGATGCTCTAAATGCCAACGGCTATAAGTCTTACCATCCATTAATAAAAATGGCGCGGATACCCAGTTAGTGACAAATTCATTATATTTTTTAGTTTTAAAAAAAGTATTGTGCCCGGCTTCATGCATGAGAGCCGCTAACGCTTGCTGTCGCCCTGCTAAAAGTAAAATCACCAAGCCATACATAACCCAGCTAGGGTACAAAGCGGCCAACGCAAAACACAACGCAATGCTTAGCCATGTCCAGGCAGTAATAAACAATGCTCTGGCATCGCTGCGCTGCATAAACGGCTTAAGCTCTTCTTTTGAAATGGGGCTGTTTTTCATGATACGTTTACTCCTTATTAATTATAGCTTTGAAAATAGTGCTTGGGTTTATAAAACTTAACTATGCTCACTAAGAAATCCCTAGGGATGACAATTGCTTTAACCATATTTTTCGCCCAGCTAAATCATAGTCAATCATGGTCTTTCGCAATGTTTCATACTCTTGTCCTGGGCGAATTTCTGATGGCAGCTGTGGGTCGGTGGCCAAACAATGAATGGCTTCACTGCCCAGTACACAAGTCTCTAAAAGAGAGGCTTTTAATGGGGTTTTATCCAATTGCTGATAACTGCCCAATAGTTGCTCATTTAGCTCACTATAAGATTGATTAAGGGCATCAACAGGCCACAGGGTTTTCCAGTGCTTGGCTAGGGTGGGCTCGATGTCATTCAAGGAAAACACATGGGATTGGCTTTCAAGACCCAGATCTTTTAACACCATCTGCAAAGACGAGACATTTTGTAAAAGGTTATTTGGGCGCACCCATAAATGATCCAGACCCGGCTTAAAGCCAAACCAAGATAAGGCATTTAAACTTTTAGCCCGCACCGAGCGATTGGCCCCTTTACTTAAATGACAGCCGATCCAACTGCCATCCCACTCTCCTGCCACACACTGGGATTGCTTCCAGCGTCTTGCAAATTCATTACGGGCCATGGCCTTAGGGCTTAATCGATAAACCCCACGCTGAGTGTTATCTAACATGCCTTTAGCGGCCAAGCGAGTGAGGGCCACCCGCAAGTTATTCACAGGAATATTAAAAATATCTGAAATCAGACTTAAATAGCCCGCTTCTAAGGGCTGAGGATGACTGACCCCCATCAAATCTAAAATGATGTTTCTAGGGGAGAGTTCTCGTTGAAACTGATACTCGCTCATTACACTTTAATACTCACTAAGTAATAGAATGTAATATTACACTTTAAATCAAGTCTGGCAAGTATTTGTAATATTAAAGATATTTTCAATTCTTATAAGGCAGCACTTGAATTAATTAGATAGAGAAGCACTTGTGAGTACGGCACAATTACCTCTTTAAAGAACGTAAGCGTTCAGAAAAAGCGAGGTTTCTATATGCGATACTTTTTTATATGGCTCGCAGTGGCTTTAATAAGTCCTTTTACATACGCGCAGCAACCACAATATTTCAATGGTTACACTAGTCTCATGAAAGTTAAGTCTGTTGATTTTAAATATTTAGTCACTGCCTTCAATGGAACGGAAAGTACTCAAGGGGAAGTCATCATCGCTTTAGTGGATGATGATCTAGATGGTAAAATGGACACCTATAAAGCTGCATTTATTCCAACGAATGATGAAACATTCCCATATGTTATTGCAGGGTTTTATGCGAAGAAGCTAATCAAAATTGATTTATTGAACACAGATAAAGTCATTGAGCTTTTGTTCACAGACTCACAGTGGCAAGAAGTGATCAAAGCCAATAAAAGCTATGTTTCAAGAAAAGGGCTGATTTCAGTTAAAATTTCTCAACATCCGTCGAGTGTGACTCTAGGCAATACTATGCTGAAATCACGGCCTTTGGCTTAAATGTTGAAAACATAGCCATGTCAAACTCTCGTAAGGAAATGCAGGGCTGCTAAGGAATCAAAGTAGCCAGTGTATCTCTTAGCCATTTATTGGCCTGATCCCCATCGGCGCTGTTATGCCCATATTAGATGACTCTCCTACCTAAAAGGGGCATATCAAAATATAAAAGCCAAGGCTAAGGAATCAAAGTAGGCAGTGTATCTCTTAGCCATTTATTGGCTTGATCCCCATCGGCGCTTTTATGCCAATACAGGTGCCATTCTAGCTGAGGCATATCAAAGGGCAGTGGTATGCCCACTAACCCATAGGCTTTAGCCAGCCTATTGGGCATGGTACAGGCAAGATCGGTATGGCGAATAATACGCGGGGCCGACAAGTAATGTTGCAATCGCAATTGAATGTTGCGGCTATGACCCAAGGCATTTAGGGCAATATCCACATGGCCTTGCTTGCGCTTACTGCTTGAAATGTGAACATGGGTTAGAGCCAAATAGGCCTCTAAATCCAACTCGGCCTCTAATATGGGGTGCCCTGCTCTTACTGCACAAACATACTGCTCTGTGGATAACCTATGATGACAAAGATTGGCATCGTGACTCATGGGTACATCCACCACAAAATCTAGCGCCCCTGATGCTAGGTCTTTAGAAACCTCTTGGCGGCGCAACCCTTCACTGTTTAGGGTAATTCCCGGGGCATTAATTTGTAGAAATTCTAATAAAGGCGGTAGCATCAAAGCTTCTGACAAATCATTCATGCTAAAACGAAATACTTTTTGCGCCTGCATGGGTTTGAATACATCACCCTCTTGCACACAACTGTGCATAAGTTGCAGAGCCTGCTGAGCACGCACCACGATATTCTCAGCCACCGGAGTTGGCACCATGCCTTGGGGGGTGCGTACAAATAAGCGGTCATTGAAGGATTTACGTAACCGCGACAAGGCATTACTTACCGCCGGCTGCGATAACGACAACACTTCAGCTGCACGGGTGAGGTTACGTTCTTGATAAATGGCATCGAACACCACAAACAAATTTAAATCCAGTTGATTCAGTCTCATTACTTCCTCCTGATAACCCCCAATTACTCACTCAAAGCAACTTATATGGGCAGCCCGAAAAGGGTTTGAGAACTCTGGGCTCTCCCATTTATTAGTATTCATAGCATGAATAATAAACTATTCAAATAATAAATTTCCTAAATATAGGCGCCTACCTTATTCTGGAAGCATGTTAATTCAAAGCACTTTTACAAAAAGAGGGATACATGTCTGAGTTTTACCTTGTACGCCATGGCCAGGCATCTTTTGGAAAAGATAACTACGATCAACTGTCTGATTTAGGCTACGAACAAGCTTTATGGTTAGGGCAGCACTTAAAACAAATTGGTACTCAATTTGACCGAGTGGTCATGGGTAGCATGTTAAGACATCGCCAAACCGCACAAAATATTTGTGAAGGCTTACAACTGGATATTACGTTTGATGTTCATGAAGGACTAAACGAATACGACTTCTCTGCCTTGGCGCAAGCCTACATGGTGCAGTGCCCTCATGAACTTCCCAAAGAAGGGGAGAAAGTTAATCGCCAAGAGTATTACCGCTTGCTAAAAAAAGCGTTAAAGCTGTGGAGTAATGACGAATTACACGGGGATATTCCAGAGAGTTTTGGTGAGTTTAAACAACGGGTGGCCGATGCCCTTGGCTTTATTCAAAGTGTACCAACCGGTGGTCGCACATTAGTAGTGAGTTCTGGCGGCCCCATTGCCATGAGCATGTATCACGTTTTAAACCTTAGCCACGAAGAAATGATTCAGTTAAATCTGCAAGTTAAGAACACCAGCTTTAGCCAATTTTTTTATAACCCAAAAAGCATTCAGTTAAACAGTTTTAACAGCACGGCTCACTTAGAGTGCCAAGAACACTTACACGGTATTACCTACAGCTAGTCTGGTAATACCTTAACGTTTATTTTAGTACGCAATTAAACTATTAATATTAATTAAAAAACAACACACGGAGCAATAACATGAACTTTGAATATTCCGACAAAGTAAAAGAACTCATTGCCAGCTTAGAAGCTTTCATGGATGAGCACATTTACCCAAGAGAGCAAGAGTTTAACGATTACTTGGCCACTGCCAAAAACCGTTGGGCTACACACCCAATCATTGAAGAGCTAAAACCTAAAGCCAAAGCGGCTGGTTTGTGGAATTTATTTTTACCTAATACCGAACACGGTGCCGGCTTAAACAACCTTGAATATGCACCGCTGGCTGAAATTATGGGCCGTGTATTATGGTCTCCTGAAGTATTTAACTGTAGTGCCCCTGATACTGGCAACATGGAAGTGTTTGCTCAGTACGCAAGCGCCGAGCAAAAAGAAAAATGGCTTAAACCATTATTGGCTGGGGAAATTCGTTCAGCCTTTGCCATGACCGAGCCAGAAGTCGCTTCAAGTGATGCTACCAACATTGAAACTTCAATTATCCGTGATGGCGATGAATACGTGATCAATGGGCGTAAATGGTACATTTCAGGTGCCATGAACGAACATTGTAAAATCATGATCGTAATGGGAAAAACCGATGCGCAAAACCCTAACCGTCATATTCAGCAGTCACAAATTTTAGTGCCTATGGATACTAAGGGTGTGCAAATTATTCGCCCCATGGAAGTACTTGGTTGGGACGATGCCCCTGAAGGTCATGCTGAAATTGTGTTTGATAACGTACGTGTACCCGCTAGCAACATTATTGCAGGTGAGGGGCGTGGTTTTGAAATTGCCCAAGGTCGCTTAGGGCCTGGCCGTATTCATCACTGCATGCGACTTATTGGGCAAGCACAACGTGCACTTGAAGTAATGTGTCAACGTGCCGACAGCCGTATAGCCTTTGGTCGCAAACTTTCAGAGCAAGGTTCAATTCGTGAAGACATCGCCATGTCTTCTTGTGAAATTGAGCAAGCACGCCTATTAACCTTAAAAGCAGCCGATGCCATGGATCGCTTTGGTAATAAGGCCGCTCAAGAACTGATTTCTCAAATTAAAATCATTGCACCCAATATGACATCGCGCGTGATTGACCGTGCCATGCAAGTACACGGTGCCAAAGGAGTTAGCCAAGATACTTTCCTACCAAGAGGCTTCGCTTACGCTCGAATGATACGTTTTGCCGATGGCCCATGTCAGGTTCATATGTCACAACTAGGTCGTGCACTGGTTAAAAAACACGGCGCATAATCGTTTGAATGAAATGGGTTAACTTCTTTTAAATATTAACCCAGCATAGGTAAACCAAATAACCACGGGCAGTCTTAACTGCCCTTTTGCTTTTGGAGAAAAACATGAGCAACCAAGACGTCTTAGATGAAATAAAGCTGGCCGAGTACTTAACCAAGCATGTTGAAGGATTCAAAGGCCCATTAACCGCTACCAAATTTCCAGGTGGACAATCTAACCCTACTTTTCAAATTGAATCGCCCAGTGGTAAATACGTTTTAAGACGTAAACCTGCCGGTAAACTTTTGCCATCCGCCCACGCGGTGGATCGTGAATTTATGGTGATGGATGCTTTAAAAGACAGCGAAGTACCTGTGGCTAAGGCTTATCATCTTTGTGAAGACGATAATATAATTGGATCAATGTTCTATTTAATGGAATTCATTGACGGTCGAATTTTTTGGAACGCTGCCCTACCCGAGTTAGACAACACCCAACGCACTGATATATACGATGAAATGAACCGCGTATTGGCCGCCATGCATTCGGTGGATATTAACGAAGTGGGTTTAAGTGATTATGGTAAACCTGGTAATTATTATCAGCGCCAAATTGGCCGCTGGAGTAAACAATACATTGCCGCTAAAACCGATGACGTTCCTGCAATGGATGGCTTAATGGAGTGGTTAGAAAATAACATTCCCGAAGATGATGGCCGTATTGGCTTAGCCCATGGGGACTTTAGATTAGATAACTTTATCTTCCACCCAACTGAATCAAAAATATTAGCCGTAGTGGACTGGGAGCTTTCAACCCTTGGTCACCCTTTTGCTGATCTGGCTTACCAATGTATGCAATGGTATTTCCCTGCCAATTCAGATATGCCAGGCTTAATGGGGCTTGATCGCACGGCACTAGGTATTCCTACCGAAGAAGAATACGTGGCCAAATATTGTAAGCGTATGGGTTTAACTGAAATACCAAACTGGAATTTCTATTTAGCATTTAGCTTTTTCCGTTTAGCGTCTATTTGCCAAGGGGTTAAAAAACGTGCGCTTGATGGTAATGCTTCAAATAAAAAAGCACTAAGTGTGGGCGCGCTTGTTAAACCTTTAAGTGAAATGGGTTTAGGAAAAACAAAACAAGCTTCAGCGGTTAGTGCTTAAACATTAATTGATAAATTAGTAAGCCAAGCGTAATAATAAAAATTGAAAGGTAATGATTCATGCAAACATTAGATTACAGCAATAAAGTGGTAATGATCAGTGGTGCCGGCGGTGGTATGGGTAAACTGGCCGCCGAAAACTTTGCGCAAGCGGGGGCTAAATTAGCCATTTGCGATATCAATCAAGGCAATATTGAAGCATTAGCCGCACGACTAAGAGAAAACGGTTGTGAAGTGTTTGCTGGGGCCTGTGATGTAAGCGACGAAGCACAAGTACAGAACTTTATTGAAGGCAGTATTGAATCGTTTGGTCGTATCGATGTAGCCATTAATAACGCGGGGATTTTACAGCCGCTTGCTCATACTCACCAATTAGATTTAAAACACCTTGATAGCCAATACAATATCAATATTAAAGGTGTGTTTGCTTGCATGAAATATCAAATTACCCAAATGAAAAAACAAGGCAGCGGTCACATTCTAAATGTGTCATCAGTGGCGGGTTTGGGTGGTGCGCCTAATCTTTCCGCTTACGCAGCTTCTAAGCATGCAGTGATTGGTATCACCCGATCGTCAGCGGTGGAATACGGCCGTTATGGCATTCGTGTTAATGCCATATGCCCAAGCCATGTGGACAGCCCCATGATGGATAGCGTAGAAGACACTACACCAATTAGTAAAGATCAAATTGCCGCGGCTAACCCAATGAAACGTTTAGCCACCATGCAAGAAATTGTGAATGCTATGTTATGGACCTGTTCTGATTACAACAGCTATATGAATGGCCATGCCTTGGCCATTGATGGGGGCTTAACAGCCATTTAAGTATTTACTTTCTCTAGATAAATACCTGTCCCGTCCTAAAATAAGTTGACGGTTTTCATTCAAGCCAGCTCCATAGTAGAGCTGGCTTTTTGGTGTACTTCTTCTGGTGTTTTCATGCCAAGGCTTAAGTGCGGCCTCATTTGATTATAAATATCTATCGACTCTGCCACCAGAGCTT
>OLII01000476.1_pt1 | contig 15178 bp, 12 predicted proteins | sample 1609481 | NCBI WGS metagenome assembly OLII01 (sample SAMN05416859, study PRJEB24817) | seawater metagenome | isolation source: Sea water | place: Canada:Atlantic | collected 2013-11
ACTGCATTGGATACAATTCTCTGTAGAAGTTTTTGTAGTCTTCATCTTCTAAATCAGCAGGTTTCTTTGTCCAAGCCGGATTTGTATTGTTGATGATGTTGTCGACATCAATTTGTTTGTGAGGCTCTGTGGTTTCTTTTCCGTCTTTATCCGTTGTAGTTTGCGGAGTAAATTCAGGATCGTTTACTTTTTTTGTTCCAAATTTAATTGGAATTTGGTTGAAACGATTGTACTTGTTCAGTAGCTCAGTAATTTTACTTTCTTCTAAAAAATCCAAAGAGTCCTCTGCAATATGCAATACAATTTCTGTTCCTCTATCTGTTTTAGAGTCCTCTACCAAAGTATACTCAGGAGATCCATCACAGGTCCACTTCACTGCAGTTTCATCTTTAAAGGATTTGGTAATGATATCTACCTTATGAGCAACCATAAATGCCGAGTAAAAACCCAATCCAAAGTGACCAATAACACCCGTGTCATTTTTGTCATCCTTGTATTTTTCTAAAAACTCTTCAGCCCCAGAAAATGCAATTTGATTGATGTATTTCTCAACCTCATCGCCGGTCATTCCTAAACCATCGTCTTTGATCGTTAGTGTTTTATTGTCTTTGTCTAAGCTAATTTCAATCTTAGCATCTCCCAATTCTACTTTTGCTTCGCCAATAGATATTAGGTGTTTTAATTTAGTTGTTGCATCTGTTCCATTAGAAATCAATTCACGTAAAAATATTTCGTGATCAGAATACAAGAACTTCTTAATTAACGGAAAAATATTTTCTACCGATACATTAATACTTCCTTTACTCATATTATATCTTTTAATTGTTGTTAAGTATTTTGACTTAGCTATTGTCAAAAAAAATACCAAAAAACGAATTGTGACAAACTGACATAAAAAATGACAATAAGAATTGCAGAAGCGCACTGTAAAGTTTACTTTTGTCGGCTACCAAACTTACTCCTTGATGCAGAGTTGTAAAGCAATGAATAAATTAGTAAGTTTGAATTACAAATAACTAGATAGATAAAACTGAATATGATGTATAATTCTAAAATAACAGGTTTAGGGTATTACGTTCCAGAAAATGTTGTGACAAACGATGATTTGAAGCAGTGGATGGAAACGAGTGATGAATGGATTCAAGAAAGAACTGGTATAAAGGAGCGCAGATGGATTGATCCAAAAACAGGAGATACAACCGCAGTAATGGGTGCCAAAGCATCAAAAATTGCTATTGAGCGTGCAGGACTGACCAAAGAAGATATTGACTTTATAGTTTTCGCAACTTTGAGTCCAGATATGTATTTTCCGGGAGGAGGCGTGCAAATACAAGAAATGTTAGAGATGCCAACGATTGGTGCATTGGATGTGCGTAACCAATGCTCTGGTTTTATTTATGCCATGTCTGTTGCAGATCAGTTTATCAAAACAGGGATGTATAAGAATATTTTGGTGATTGGAGCAGAGAATCATTCTGGAGGTTTAGAGAAATCAACGCGAGGAAGAAATGTTTCCGTTATTTTTGGCGATGGAGCGGGAGCTGCTATTTTGTCTAGAACGGAAGAAGAAGGGAAAGGAATTTTATCTTCACACCTGCATTCAGAAGGGAAACATGCGAAAGAATTAGTATTGGAAGGACCTTCAACTTCGAGATGGGTACCAGAAATTTTGGAAAAAAATGATCCAGATGACGTTTCGTATTATCCGCATATGAATGGACAGTTTGTATTTAAGCATGCAATTGGTCGTTTTTCTGAGGCGATTATAGAAGGATTACAGGCAAATAATTTACAGAAAGATGATATTGACATGTTGATTCCGCATCAGGCGAATTTGCGCATTGCACAGTTCATTCAAAAGAAGTTTCAGTTGAGTGATGACAAGGTGTACAACAATATTATGAAATATGGTAATACGACAGCTGCATCCGTTATTATAGCTTTGACTGAGGCTTGGGAATTGGGGAAAATTAAAGATAATGATCTTGTAGTTCTCGCTGCTTTTGGAAGCGGATTTACCTGGGGTTCTGTTGTGATTCGTTGGTAGTAAATATTATTTAGAAAAGATAAAAAGCCGATGCAGATGCATCGGCTTTTTGGTTTTTAAGAGCTAAATGAAAGCTATTTCTTTTGTAGTTTATAGAAATCCACCACCACTTTGTTTCTCATTATTATCTCTTGTTCTTCTGCTTTTGGCTCTGTTTTTTCCACCACCAAATCTATAGTTAAATCCAATATAGGCAGTTCTACTTTCCCACTTAAATTGACCATTCTGTACAAAAGGATTTGTCGCGTCAAATTTAAATTTCATGTTGTTAAAGATATCATTGACTCTAAAGCTCACATTTCCTTTGTTTTTAAGTACACTTAAGTTGGCACCTAAATTTACCATTTTCATTGATTTTACATTCCATTGAATGTCTTTTTGTGGGCCTCTGTACATCGCAAATAATTGCAAACGCAACCTGTTGCTAACTTTAAAGTTATTGCTAATTCTTGCGTTAAATATTTCGGCAGTAACCTCTTTGGTAGAAGCTGTTGGATTGTTCATGTCAATTGTTCCGAATTGTTTCTGAGAATAGAAATCCATACTTGCATTTGCTCTCCACCAGGAAGCAATTTTGTAATTACTAGATGCTTCAATACCATATGCACTGGTGTCATCAAAATTACTAAACGAAATAATTTGTCGCACATTTGAAGGGTCATTAGGATCTTTGGAAGTAGCTCTATTGATCACATCGTTTACATTTCTATAAAAGGTACCAATAGTCACAGATCCTCCTGTGATATTTCTGGTGTAATTCAATTCCAATGAGTTGGTAAATTGTGGAACAAGATCAGGGTTTCCTACTGATGTAATCAACGGAGTACTCCACTCTCTAATAGGATTTACCTGCTGTATTCCGGGTCTATCAACTCTTCTACTATAGCTAAATTGCCATTGGTTTTTATCAGAAGGATTATAGGTAAAGAATGCAGATGGGTATATCGTAAATATATCATCGCTTACCGTTGCTGTTTCTTGTCCTACTTGATTAAATATCCCTTGAATTTCATAGTATTCCAAGCGAGCACCTGCCTGCATAGTTAATTTTCCAAATTTATGTCCATAGTTCGCATATGCAGAATAGATGTCTCTGTCATATGAAAATGAAGAGTCGCTAAAGCCTACTTGATCGGTGATATTGGTATTATCTGTGGTGTTTACTCTGTACTCAATACCCAATTCTAATTTTCCTTCTTTTGAAATAGGGTTTGTATAGTCTATGTTAACCAGTGTGTTTTCTCCATTGTTTTCAATTGCATTAAAAAAGTTCAAGCGACCATCAGTAAGATCAGTTAATTCACTATTCTCTAATTGTTGTGGAGCATTATTTTTAGAATAAGTGGCTTCAAACTCTATGTGATGTCCTTTTTGATCAAAGTCGTGCTTGAAGTTGATATTGTAAGTTTGATTTGAGCTTTCTTTATCTTGTTTGTTGGGAGAACGATTCACTACAATTCCGTCATTATCGCTTATGGTAGCAATACCATTCGATTCATTATTAGACCAGTTTTGGGTGGTGTAAAAAGACAATGTATTCTTATTGTTTAGATAGATGTCTGCACCGATTTTGAATAAATGTGATTGACTGTCATCAATAAAAACAAAATCTTGATTATTCACATTGGGTCTGTTTATATACCCCATGTTATAACGATCACCGCCATTATAGCCATAGTTTCCAAAGAAGTTTACTTTCCCTGTTTTATAGTTCATGTTCGTGGAGGCATTGTATCGCACATAATGTCCTGCTTCTAGTCCTGTATTTATAGTTCCGTTAAAGCCTGTATTTGCGCTCTTGTTTAAAATGATATTGATGATACCACTCATGCCCTCTGGATTGTATTTTGCCGATGGATTGGTAATTAATTCTACACTTTTAATTGAAGTGGATGGCAATTGTTTTAATAACTGAGAAGATGGGATGTTGGATGGTTTTCCGTCAACTAAAACACGTACATTCTCATTACCCCGCAAACTAATAGCGCCAGATTGACTATCTACACTTACCGATTGTACATTGTTTAATAATTCTGAGGCAGTGGCTCCAACCGAAGTCAAATCTTTACCAACATTGATTACTTTACGATCTACTTTTTGAAGTACAGTAGAGACTTCTGCTCTAATTTCAACTTCGTCCAATGTGGTTGCATCTTCTATTAAAGAAACAATACCTAGATTGATTTTTTTATTTTGAGCATTGATATTGATTTCTTTAGAGAATGTTTTGTATCCAATAAATTGAATCTCTACAATACTCGTTTTTTGTGGGATGTTTTTAATTTTAAATTTACCGTCTAATGAAGTGATCCCTCCTGTAATTATTTTTTTTGTCAAGTCTTTTACAACAATATTCACATAGGGCAGTACTTCTTTGGATGATTGGTCTATCACTTTACCTGAAATGATACCAGGTGTTAGGTTACTATTTTTAGTTTCTTGCGCTTGCACATGAATGCTCATTGCGACTAGGAAAAGGAGTATTAACTGTTTCATGAAATGTCTTCTATTATTTACTTTTGTTTTGTTTTGTTTGATGAAGAATAGACGTTTGATTGTGTATCTTTGTTACTCATTGTAAAAATCTTTAACGTATTATTAACATATGAATACACCTACGTTGGTCATAGGAGCATCGACCAAAGAACATCGATACTCCAACAAAGCAATTCGTAAATTAAGAGCATCTCACGTGGAAACTTTTGCCATTGGAGCAACAAAAGGGAGCGTTTTAGATGTGCCTATAGAAACAGAAAAAAAAGAGTACGAAAACCTACATACTGTAACGCTTTATGTAAGTCCGATCCTACAGAAAGGCTATTATAATTATGTGTTAGGTTTGCAACCGAAGCGTGTGATTTTTAATCCAGGCACCGAAAATAAAGAATTTATAGGGCTGCTGAAAGAACAGGGTGTTGAAGTAGATCTGGCCTGTACTTTAGTGTTGTTAGCAACAGGTCAATATAGATAGATCTCATGTGGTTGGTGTGCTAACATTGAAACACCTGTTCTTTAGGTGTTCAGGATGTTTATGCTTTTGAATTCAAAAATGGAGGGCTTCATTGTGGATAGGTTTGTGTTTTATACCGCTACTTTTTTCCCGGCTTCTGCTACAATCACATTTTTAAAAATCGAAGAAGCTTCATTTTTAAAGACATCAGTATCTTTATATCTGCTTGAAAAATGTCCTATAATGAGTTGCTTTACCTCTGCTTTTAATGCAATTTGTGCTGCTTGTTTGGCAGTGGAATGCTTTGTTTTTTTTGCCAAATCGAGTCGTTCATGTAAAAAAGTAGCCTCATGATATAATAGGTCTACCTTTTCTATAATTGGAATAATGTCTTCTTTGTATGAGGTGTCACTGCAAAAGGCATAGCTTTTAGATATCGGTGGTGGTAAGGTTAATTCTTCATTCGTTACAAGTTCTCCACTTTCCAAAACGACATCTTTACCTGCTTTGATGTGATGATAATCACAGCGTTCAATTTCTGGATATTGGCGAATATTTTCTATGTTTAATTTTTTTTGTTTTTGTTTTTCTCGAAAAAGATATCCGTTTGTGTAGACTCTATGACTTAAAGGAATTGTTGTTACCGATACGTTATCATCTTCAAAAATCAATTCACTTTTTTTAGAGGTCAACTCATGATAGGTAATTTCGAATTTTGCATGAGACTTAGAAATCTTTAACTGAAGGGTTGTCACTTCTTGTATGCCTTTTGGACCGTAAATATGTAACTCTTTTTCTCGGTTTAAAATACCGAAAGTAGAAATTAAGCCAATCAACCCAAAGAAATGGTCTCCATGTAAATGTGAAATAAATATATGATTGATTTTTGAAAAACCAACCTTGTGCTTCCGCATTTGCCGCTGTGTACCTTCTCCGCAATCGATCAAAAAATGACGATTGTTGATCTCAAGATATTGAGATGTTGGATATGCATTTGCTCTTGGTGTTGCAGAGTGACACCCTAAAATTGTTAGTTCTAAACTCATATGTTGAAAAGCATGTGTTGTTGTTTAAATAGTTCTCTTAAAAACAATAGCTTGTATTTCTGAAAAAATGACGCAAGGAATACAATACCACTATGACTGCGCTCAGATATTAAAAGCCTAAATCACGTTCAATGGCTTCCATTTCTAATAGATCTATAGCTTCTATCAATGATGGAACAACATTGATCTCATCAGGGATTTCATCAATAACAATTCCATTACAGACTATTACAAAAGAGGTGCCATTTTGTTTGTGCTCGTTCGCAACGGATAAAAATAAGGATACGTCTGATTCCGTTATATCTATATTTTCAGAAAACTGTATGATCTTGTGCCTGCTTACCTCGTGTAAATTTTGATGTACAAAAGTGCTGTGAAATTCTTTAAACGTTTTTTCTGTTGCCGTTATTAGGATGTGATTTTTTTCGTGTGCAATTTCCATAGAGTTTTTGTTCTTTTAGGTTTGTTATACATTACCTCTTAATTTGCTGTGCTAAAAGGTAAATGACAGCCATTCTCACGGCAACTCCATTTTCAACCTGATTCAGAATGATGGAGTTTTGAGAGTCTGCAACATCGCTAGTTATTTCTACACCTCGATTTATTGGTCCTGGGTGCATGATTACAATTTTTTTATCTAGGCGATCTAATACTTGTTGATTGATACCGAAGAGTTGGGTATATTCTCTTGTTGAGGGAAAATACTTTACATCCATTCGCTCATGTTGTACCCTTAAAACATTTGCTACGTCGCACCAATCTAATGCTTTTTTCAAGTTGGTTTCAACTGTTACACCTAAACTACTAATGTATTTTGGTAGAAGAGTGGTAGGTCCACAAACCTTTACCTCTGCACCTTGCAATTGCAGCGCAAAAATATTTGAAAGCGCAACTCTAGAATGTAGAACATCTCCAACAATAACAATTTTTTTCCCTTTTACAGCACCCAATTTTTCTCGAATCGAATACGAATCTAACAAAGCTTGCGTAGGGTGTTCGTGCGTTCCATCGCCCGCATTGATAATTTTTGCATCCACATGTTTTGATAAGAAGACGCCAGCACCCACATTTGGATGGCGCATGACAACAATATCAACTTTCATTGATAAAATGTTGTTTACAGTATCTATTAATGTTTCTCCTTTTTTGACTGAAGATTGGCTAGCCGAAAAGTTAATGATGTCTGCAGATAAGCGCTTTTCTGCTAATTCAAAAGAGAGTTTTGTTCTTGTACTATTTTCAAAAAACAAATTGGCAATGGTAATATCTCGTAAAGAAGGTACTTTCTTGATGGGTCTATTTATAACTTCTTTAAAATGATCCGCAGTTTCAAAAATAAGATCAATATCACTTTTGTTTAGATATTTTATGCCTAATAAATGGTCTACGCTTAATTGCTTCATTTTAGTTGTTGTGTTCTAAATAAACGGCATCCTTATGATGTGATTCTGTCCAGTAAACTTTTACCCTTTCTTGGTTTATTGCATCTACTTGTCTGCCTTTATAATTTGGTTGAATCGGTAGGTGTCTGCTATATCTCCTATCGATAAGTACCAACAATTCTACCAGCTTAGGCCTGCCAAAATCATTGATAGCAGACAGACCTGCTCTAATGCTTCTCCCAGAAAATAAAACATCATCAATTAAAACCACGTTTTTATTTTCTATTAAAAAATCAATTTTTGTACTGTTCGCGTCGAGAGGTTCTTCTCTTCGTCTAAAATCATCTCTGTAAAAAGTAATGTCTAAGAGCCCCAACTTGAGGTCTTTTATTTGGTGTGTTTTTGTTAAAATTTCTTTGAGTCTCTGCGCTAAAAAAATTCCTCTTGGTTGTAACCCAATTAAAACAGTATTTGAAAAATCATTGTGGTTTTCGATAAGCTGACACGCTAATCGATGTAAGATAATTTCAATTTCTTTCGAGTTTAGTAATACTTTTGAGCTCATAAGAAAAACATCCAAATTTAATTTGGAATGCACTAGGTTAATTAGTGATTCATGTTAGGTAAACAAAATTAGGGTAATTATAAGGAATCGCAAAATTTTAAAGGAGCGCATTTGTGGTTTGTGGTATATTTTGTTAATTATTTTGTTGAAAAGTAAACCAATTTTATCAAAAGTGGTATGAGAGTTGTAGTATCTTTAGTCGTGTAATATTGTCAGTTACTTTTTGATGATTTATTGCAGCTTGTTGAATCGAATGGGATATAAAAACAAATCTTTTTTTTGTATTTCATGATAAAATTAGAAGCCTATGTCACTAGCGAAATTCGAATCCATGTTAAAAACGAATGATATCTATTTCTTCGACTCTACAGAGTTTGAGGGTATCATACAGTATTATTTAGATAATGGAAAACATTCATTGGCAAAGAAAGCAGTAAAGCTCGGGTTGGATCAACACCCGGCTTCAGTGATTTTGAAATTGCTAAAAGTAGAGTTGTTGGTATTTGAAGATAAATTACAAAAAGCTTCGGCTATTCTGGAAGAAGTTGAAGCTGTTGAGCCCAATAATGAAGATTTACTCATTCATAAAGCAACTATTTTGTCTAAAAACAACCATCATTTAGAGGCCATTGACACCTTCAAAATGGTCTTGCCCAATACCGATGAAAAATTAGATATTTGGGCTATGATTGGGATGGAGTACCTCTATTTAGATGATTTTGAAAACGCACGCTTAAATTTTGCCAATTGTATTGAGGTAGATTATGAAGATTATTCGTCTTTGTATAATGTTGTGTATTGTTTTGATATGGAGAATAATCATCTTGAAGCGATTGATTTTCTCAATAATTACATCGAAAAGAATCCATATTGTGAAGTGGCTTGGCATCAGTTAGGAAGGCAGTATTTTGTGCTAAAAAATTATAAAGAAGCTGTAAGAGCCTTTGATTTTTCAGTGATTATTGATGAGGGTTTTGTTGGAGGTTATTTAGAAAAGGCAAAGACATTAGAAGAGTTAGGACGTTATGAAGAAGCAATTGAGAATTATTTAATCACCCTAGAATTGGATGATCCTACTGCTTTTGCCTATTTGAGAACAGGGGAGTGCTATCAACAATTAGGTGTATTGGATACAGCGGTTAAATACTATAAAAATGCAGTAAACGAAGACCCTCTATTAGACAAAGGTTGGTTACTTTTAACAACGCTATACCAAGAGGAAGCGCAGCACGAAAAAGCATTGTATTACATAAACAAAGCGTTGCAAATAGATGAAGAAAATGCGATGTATTGGCGTATGTATGCAAAAATTAATTTACACTTAAATTTTTATGAAGAGACCGTGAAAGGATTTCATAAATGTTTAGATTTGAATGATAATTCATTAGAAATATTTGTAGGATTGGCAGATGTACTTTTATTTTTAGGAGATTTTGATGACGCCTTAAAAATCATGGTGAAAGCAAAGAGTTTTTTCAAAGCGTTCGCAGAAATTGAATATCGTTTGTGTGGTCTATTTATGCTTGCAGGTGAAGAGAAATATGGGTTGTTACATTTGAAAAATGGGTTGGCTATTGATGCAGAATACATCGGAATCGTGCGTGAGTTATATCCTACGGTTTTTGAGAGTGACATCGTACAGGCAATCATTGAAAACTATCGAAAGGCTACAGAATAGTATTGCAACTATTGATATTGTTAAACCGAGCTAGGCAGCTCGGTTTTTTTTATGAATTTAAAAGAAGTTTTCACAAATTCCTGTATCTTCGTTTGCGTAAAAAAAGAAATAACACATGGGTAGAACAATTAAAGAATTAGTGGTAGTAGGTTTAAAAGGAATGGCTATGGGAGCTGCTGATGTAGTACCGGGTGTTTCTGGAGGTACTATTGCCTTTATTTCTGGCATATACGAAGAGTTGCTAACTTCCATTAGCAATGTGAATTTCGGTTTGTTTAAAATTTTGAAATCAGCGGGTATTAAGGCGGCATGGAAACAAGTAAATGGAGCGTTTTTACTTTCTTTATTTGTTGGCGTTTTTGTAAGTATTATCTCTTTGGCAAAAGCCATAAAGTGGATGTTAGAAAATGAACCTATTTTATTGTGGTCATTCTTTTTTGGGTTGGTATTAGCAAGTGTTATTTACATTGCTAAGCAAATTAGTAAATGGAATGTGTTTACTTGTATTTTGTTAATTTTGGGCGCTACTTTAGCGTTTTACATAACAACTTTAAATCCGCTCGTTTCGGAAAGTTCATCACCTTTATTTCTATTTTTGGCAGCTGCACTCGCAATTTGTGCCATGATTTTACCAGGCATCTCTGGTGCTTTTATCTTGGTGTTACTGGGGGCTTATAAACCTGTTTTAGAGGCAGTGAATAATAGGGATGTGACGAGTGTTGCTATTGTTTTTGCTGGAGCAATTACAGGATTATTGACGTTTTCTCGTGTTTTGAAATGGTTGTTTACCAATTTTAAAAACTATACATTGGCAGTATTGACGGGTTTTATTATTGGTTCGTTAAATAAAATTTGGCCTTGGAAAGAAACCCTTACTTGGCGAACAAATTCTCATGGGATACAAGTGCCATTGAACCAACAAAGCATTTCTCCATTTTCATTTGAAAATAATCAGTTGGCAATGGCATGTGCACTAGCGGTAGTTGGTTTTGCATTGATTTTATTGTTAGAAAAATTAGCCGTTAAAAAAGAGTAAATGAAACAAGAGCGTACTTTTTTGCAGAAAATAAGTCTTTTCTTAAAGGGATTGGCAATGGGAGCTGCAAACAAAGTGCCAGGTGTTTCAGGGGGTACAGTTTCTTTTGTGTTAAGTTTCTACGAAGAAATGATTTATTCATTTCAGAAAATTAATTTCAAAGCCTTAAAGTTGCTCTTGAATGGAAGATTTGCATCTTTTTATCGCTATGTAAACGGGCAATTTTTGTTGCTTGTGATGGGAGGGAGTATCTTCAGTTATTTTACGATCTCTTTGGTATTAGATTATTTTTTAGAACATTATGAACTGTATGTTTGGAGCTGTTTTTTTGGAATGATCATGGGTTCTGTTTTGTATCTTTTTAAAGACTTTGGAGAGTGGAATTTAAAAAATATGATTGCATTAATTATCGGTGTTTCCGCCGGAGTGGGTATTAGCTTTTTAACCCCTGCACAAGAAAATGACAATTTGTGGTTTGTTTTTGTATGCGGAATTATAGGAGTTTCTGGAATGACCTTGCCAGGACTCTCAGGGTCCTTCATTTTAATCTTGTTAGGGAATTATGTATTGTTACTGGTCGATTCTGTAAATGGACTATTTCATGTCGTTGCTGGATTGGTATCAGGTAATATGGAAGTCTTGAAATTACCACAAAATATTCGGTACTTAAAAATAATGTCGGTCTTTACAGCAGGTTCCTTCGTTGGATTGGTTTCTATTTCTCACCTATTAGGTTACGTTTTAAAGCGTTGGCATCAAATTGTAACTGCAATAATTATCGGTTTTATAATTGGGTCTCTTGGTATTGTATGGCCGTGGAAACGAAAATTATATGCAGAAAGTGAGGGGCACTTGTTGTTGGATGATATGGGAAATAAAATACTGCAAAATTATCAGCGTTTTTTTCCAGACCTATCACATCGAGAAACATGGTTGGCCATGTTGTTCATTTTAGCAGGGGTAGGTTTAATTTTAGGAATAGATTATTATGATAGAAAACGAAGATCAAACAAGAAGCAGTAAGCTTTATGGATTGTTAGGTAAGCAAATATCCTATTCTTTTTCAAGCGGCTATTTTTCTGAAAAGTTTAAAGATTTGAAATTGGAAAATTGTCGTTATGTAAACTTTGATATCGATACAATTGATCAGTTTCATAGGTTGCTAACTGAAAATTCGAATACTTTATCTGGACTGAATGTTACCATTCCTTACAAACAAGATGTGCTTCATCTTTTAGACGAATTGGATCAGGAGGCTGCTGCAATTGGTGCGGTAAATACTATTAAATTCTTGAAAGAAGGAAAAACCAAAGGGTATAATACAGATGCCTACGGATTTGAAAATTCTTTAAAGCCATTGTTAGCTCCACAGCATACCAAAGCGCTAATTTTAGGAACTGGAGGCGCTTCTAAGGCTGTTGCGTTTGTGCTACAAAAACTACAAATCGGCTTTGTCTTTGTATCTAGGTCGCCAGACAGACATGACCAAATTGCATATACAGATCTAAATGAATCGCTCATGTTGGAGCATACAATCATCATCAATTGTACCCCTTTGGGTACCTTTCCGCAGATGAATTTGTGTCCTGATATTCCTTATGAGTGGATTTCTTCTACTCATGTACTCTATGATTTGATTTACAATCCGAGTGTGACAACTTTTTTACAAAAAGGGAAGGACCAAGGCGCAACAATTAAGAATGGCTTGGAGATGCTACAATTACAAGCAGAGGAGTCTTGGGAAATTTGGAATCAATAACTTTTTAAGATTAAAACTTACTTTTTTTGTCATATTGATATACATTCCTATCTTTAGAGACTTAATAATAGGAACCTTAAACATTAGAAGATGTTAGATATGAATCAAGAAAGTACAGAAGATCAAGTGAATAAAGTGGGAGCATCAGATGAAGCAGTGCCAACTGAAACAGAAAAAAATGTGGATGTAGGAATTGAATCTTCATTAGAATCCGCTGCTGTGCTGGCCAATTCAACAGTTAAAGATCAACAAGAAGAGACTGATCAAGTGAAAGAATCAAACGATGAAGTGGGCGCTGAAACGATAAAAGAAGAGGTTGAAGAGCGCACAAACTCGGTTGTGGCCGATTCAGCAGGTAAAGATCAGCAGGAGTCAGTAGATAAAGCAGTTGAAGAGATTGAGGAAAAAGTAGCAGAAGAAGCTGAGAAGGAAGCTGAAAAAAGTGCCATTCCTATGTTGGACTATCCCAACATGGATTTAGAAGCTTTGGCGGATGCATTAGAGAAGCTGTTGAAAGAGCATCCGGTACAGCAGTTAAAGAAAAATACAGATGCTATTAAAAATGTATTCAACGCAAAGTTTGGAGCCTTATTGGCAGAAAAAAAGGCATTATTTTTAGCAGACGGTGGAGATTCTATTGATTTTCAATATGCAAGTCCTGTGAAATCTCGGTATAACGCATTGTTAACGGATTACAAAAAGAGAAGAGATGCTTATTACACTGAGTTAGAGACACGTTTAAAAGAGAATTTAGAGAAGAGGCACAGCGTTATTCACGATTTGAAATCGTTGATCGCAGATGCAGATACCAAAACAATGTATAAAAGCTTTAAGGCTTTGCAAACACGTTGGAGAGATATTGGTCCGGTACCGCGAAATAAATACAACGATACTTGGAGAAATTACCATCATCATGTAGAGCGTTTTTATGACTTATTACATTTAAGTAATGATTTTAGAGATTTAGATTTCAAACATAATCTTGAGGAGAAATTAAAATTAATTGCAAGAGTAGAGGCCTTAGCAGAATTAGAAAATGTAAATGATGCTTTTAAAGAATTGCAACAATTTCATAAAACTTGGAAAGAAGAAATTGGTCCGGTTTCTCAAGAACATAGAGAAGAGGTGTGGCAAAAGTTCAGTGCTGCTAGTAAGAAAATCCATGACAAGCGTCATGAATATTTTAGGTCGTTAAGATCTCAGCACCAATCTATAATTGAAACAAAATTAGCAATCATAGAAAAGATTTCGGCGTATGATACTTCAATGAACAAAAAGCATAGTGATTGGCAGAGGAGTATCAAAGAGGTAGAAGCGATGAGGACGGCTTATTTTGATGCAGGTAAGTTGCCCCATTCTAAAAGTGAGCAGCTTTGGCAAAAGTTTAAAACTGCAACAAAAGCGTTTAATCACGCAAAGAATGCCTTTTATAAAGTCGAAAAAAGTACGCAGCAAGCAAATCTAGATAAAAAAAATGCCTTAATTGAGTTGGCCGAGTCTTTGCAAGAAAGCGATGATTGGGAAAACACAACGAATGTAATGAAAAAGATGCAGGCAGATTGGAAAAAAATAGGTCATGTTCCACGCAAATTTTCAGATCCAATTTGGAAGCGATTTAAGGCTGCTTGTAATCTTTATTTTGATAGGTTACACAACAAGCAAGATGCTGCTAATAAGGAGCAAATGGCTTTTATTGAAGAAAAAAAGGCTTATTTAGAAACTGTGAAAGCAACAGATAAAGCGAGCTTAGAAGAAATCAATGACTTTATACGGAAATGGAGAAGTTTTGGAGAAACACCAAGAAGCGTTCGACATATAGAATCTAAATTTAACAAACATATCGATAAGTTATTAGAGGGCTTGTCTATGAGTCCTGATGAAATAGCGATGCTTAAGTTTAAAAATTTAGTGGATGGTTATTTGGCACAAAATGATGGTCATAAATTGAATTCTGAGCAGTTATTCGTTCGAAAGAAAATTGATGAAATCAATAAAGAAATTCAACAGTTAGAGAACAATTTAAGTTTTTTCTCCAATGCGGCAAATGACAATCCATTGCTCTTAAATGTAAGAGCTAGCATTGATAAACATATCAATGATGTGGCTATTTGGAAACAGAAGCTTAGCTATATAAAAAGTCTAGACTACTAGTAGTCGTTACAGCTTACGAACAAAAAAAAACTCGAAGCAAAAGTTGTTTCGAGTTTTTTTTTGGTAAGCGTTACGATCAATTAAGACATTAACTTGTCAATTTTTTCTTTTTCTTCCTTTGCCAATTCAGCATCTACCAAAATACGACCGCTATATTCATCGATCGTGATTTTCTTACGAGTGGCAATTTCTACTTGTACTTGTGGTGGAATTGTGAAGAAAGAACCTCCAGAGGCTCCTCTTTCAATTGATACTACAGCAAGTCCATTTTTTACTTTATTTCGAATCCTTCTGTAGGCCCCTAGCAAATGATCATCAATGGCTGCTGAAAATTCGATAGATTTTTCAGCAAGAAGCTTTTGGTCTTTCTCAGTTTCTTTTAAAATATCGTCTAGCTCACCTTTTTTGTGTGCCAGATGCTCTTCTTGTCTTTCTAGTTTTTCCTTCGTCGCTGAGATAACAACGTGTTTTTGCTCAATTTTTGCAGTGTATTCTTTAATCCTTTTTTCTGCCAATTGAATTTCTAATTCTTGATATTCAATTTCTTTAGATAAAGAATCAAAT
>OLII01000477.1_pt1 | contig 15177 bp, 16 predicted proteins | sample 1609481 | NCBI WGS metagenome assembly OLII01 (sample SAMN05416859, study PRJEB24817) | seawater metagenome | isolation source: Sea water | place: Canada:Atlantic | collected 2013-11
TCTTGATCCCAGCTGTTCATCCAGTAAATGCCATCACTTGCCATTAATGGCATTGATAGCGTTATTAAGCACATTAAAAGTGCCTGTTTTATCTGTCTAGGTGTACCCATGTTATCCCCCATCAGGACTTATTTTTTTACATAAGTATTATTATTTGTGGGATTAAAATTAACCCCATAGCAATGCTATAGAGCAAATATTGCAATAGGAATAATCTTTAAGTATGAGAAGTGGCGCGTTGAGTGCCACTTTATATTTTTAATTAATAAGTCGTGATGAGTCATTTTTTTGCAGTACATTTGTAACACTGTTGACATAAATTCATAATTTCGCTGGCAGCTTTGGTGCTTAGAAATTATTTGAAATACTCAGGTAAAATCAATTTCTATTCATGGTTAAGCACCATTTATTTGGACGATTATTAATCTTATTTTCACTATTTAACTCTCTTTTCTATGGGGAAATTAGATTAGGGAAACTTCACAATATGACCTCCTGAGTCATTATCACCAGTACTAATAATGGGGTATTCTAATTGTCAATTTCTGCTTTGATGTGGGTTATGGGATGATGAGTTTAAGGCTATTTTCTGGCAATGATTAGCAGGTTTAACAATTAATCATTATCAAGACATAACAATAATTAGGAGATAAACATGGCTATTGGCGTAACGGCAAAATTACAAGTTCAAGCTGGCAAAAATAAAGAGTTTGAAGCGGTTTTTAAACAATTAGTGGCGGCAGTACAGGCCAGCGAAGAGGGTTGTCTGTTGTATGCGCTACATCAGTCCCGCGAAGATGCGCAAACCTATGTGGTATTAGAGCAATACGCAGATGAAGCCGCGTTACAAGCCCATGGCAAAACCGATCATTATCGTAAGTTTGGTAAAGAAATGGCCGCCTTTATGGCTGGCGCCCCTGTAATTGAGTTAATGGATAGTATTTAGTTTTAAAGCGGTCGGTAATTTACGACAAAGTTCTCTTATTTTTAAACAGTCAATAATAAAGAATTAAAGGTAGTGGTCATGAGTCAATTTCAAGGTAAAACAGCGGTAATCAGTGGCGGCGCAGAAGGCATTGGTTTTAGTGTGGCCCATGCCATGGGTAAACAGGGCATGAATGTGGTATTAGGCGATATCGACGCCAATCAACTTGAAATTGCCAAAGCAAAATTAGAAAGCGAAGGCATTGCTGTATTAACCGTTAAAATGGACGTAACCGATCTTGCCCAGTGGCAAAACGTGGCAGATCAGGCCATTGAGCGTTTTGGCAAAGTACACATGTTAGTTAACAACGCAGGTGTCGGTAGTAAACCGGGTACTGTAGAACAAACAGACGATAAAGATTGGCGTTGGGTATTAGATGTAAACCTGATGGGTGTGGTTTACGGGACACAAACTATGGTGCCGCTAATGAAGCAACACGGGGAAGGGGGTTGGTTAATTAACGTAGCGTCTATGGCTGGTATGATGGGAGTGCCCATGGCCGGTACTTATACCGCCACTAAAGTTGCCGTGGTGGGTATGTCTGAAAGCTGGTATGCGGAATTAAAGCCGCACAATATTCAAGTATCAGTCTTGTGCCCAGCTTTCGTTAAAACGCGTATTAATTTATCTAGCCGTAATAAGCCTGCTGAACTTAAAGGCGCAAAAGAAACCGGTGATCATGCTGCCACTTCATCTGCCATTGCTGATCACATGCAAAAAGTTATTGATAATGGTCTAGCCCCTGAAATTGTAGGTGAGCGTGTAGTAGAAGCCATTAGCAATAAAGAACTGTATATCTTTACTCACCCTAACTACCGCAAAGCTGTGCAAAGACGCTTTAAAGCAATTGATGATGCTTTTGCCCGTGCAGAAACCAGCCCGCTATTGGAAAGTGTTCTTAACGAAGAAATTGTTGCTTTCTCTTAGTGTTAAGGGCGGATCATAAGTCCGCCCTTTATTTTTCTAAATGTATTTAAAAATAAAAAGGGTTTGAAATGTCGTCTCGTGAATTTGGTGTAGTGGTATACGGCGCTACTGGTTATACCGGCCGTTTAGTGTGTGAATATTTAAATAAACAATACGGCGTAAATGGCGATGTAAAATGGGCCATGGCAGGTCGCAGCGAAGAAAAGCTTAAACAAGTTCGCGATGAAATGGGCATTCCAAAAGATGTGCCATTTGTAATTGCAGATGCAGGTAACCCTGAATCTGTACAAGCTATGGTAGAAAGCACTCAAGTGGTATTAACCACAGTGGGCCCTTACCAAAAATATGGCTCAGACCTTGTTCGAGTATGCAGTGAAACAGGCACAGACTATGTTGATTTATGTGGCGAGCCAGCTTGGATGCATGAAATGATTGCAGCTCACGGTGAAACTGCAAAAGCCAGTGGCGCACGCATTGTGTTCTCTTGTGGTTTTGATTCGGTACCGTTTGATCTGGGTGTGCACTTTTTACAAAATGCCGCCATTGAAAAATTAGGCAAGCCACTGTCTCGTATAAAAGGCCGTGTACGTGCCATGAAAGGCACCTTTTCAGGTGGTACATTAGAAAGCTTCCGTTTAACCATGAAAGCTGCCGCTAAGAACCCTGAATTAATTAAAGTATTAACCAACCCATTTTCGTTATCTGAATCTTTTAATGGGCCCAAGCAGCCTTCAGGTATGGCGCCTATTTTTGATGAAGACCTAAATAGCTGGTCAGCCCCTTTTGTTATGGCCACCATCAATACTAAAAATATTCACCGTAGTAACTTGTTGTTGTCTCATCAGTATGGGGATAACTTTGTTTACGATGAAATGATGCTAACCGGTCCTGGCGACAAAGGGGAAGCCATGGCAAAAGCGGTGGCCGAAGATAAGTCTATGGCCAATGATCCAATGCAGCCTGGCGAAGGTCCTTCAAAAGAGGAGCGTGAAACCGGTTACTATGATGTGTTATTTGCAGGCTCTAATGACAGTGGTGAGCGTCTAATGGCCAGTGTTAAAGGGGATAAAGATCCAGGTTACGGCTCAACTTGTAAAATGATCAGTGAAAGCGCCATTTGTTTATTGAAAAATTTAGATGCCGCCAGTGGTGGCATATGGACGCCAGCTTCAGCTTTGGGTGATTTATTAATTGTTCGCTTGCAAGAAAATGCTGGGTTAACTTTTCAATTGGAAGGCTAATTACTTTTTGAATTTAGGGCGCCCATTAATAAGGCGTATGCTTATTTCATTTGTCCCTTTCCTCATTGGTGTTTAATCAGTGGGGATTTTTTTTGCCTATCGTTTAATGCTTGATGTGTTGTTTTAGAATAGATTGTGGGATGCTGAAGGTAATAGTATAAGAATTAACGAATTTAAAATAAAAAATAGAGAAAAAGCATGAGTGAAGTAAGTGAAGCGATAGGCGAGGCCACTATATCTGGCTTTTGTAAGCCCCAGTTTGAACAGGTGGCCCATGAGTTTATTGAAAATTTTTCAAGCCGTGATGAAGTGGGAGCGAGTGTTTGCATTCATGTGGGTGACGAGAAAGTCGTGGACTTATGGGGTGGGCTGACCAATACCCGTGAGATGACCCCTTGGGATGAAGATTCTTTATGTGTGGTTTTTTCTTGCACGAAGGCTGCCACTGCCATGTGTGCTCACTTACTCATTGATAAAGGGCTGCTCGAATTAAATAAACCTGTGAGCCATTATTGGCCTGAGTTTGTTCAGTCTGGTAAAGAAAGTGTCACAGTTGCCATGATGCTAAACCATTCAGCTGGGGTGCCTGCATTTAAAGAACCCATTAAGGAAAAAGGTTATAACGATTGGGAATACATGGTGAAGCGTGTGGAAAACGAATCACCCTTTTGGCCACCCGGTACGCGCAATGGTTACCACATGATTAGCTTTGGCTGGACCGTGGGGGAATTGGTGCGCCGAGTCTCGGGAAAATCATTAGGGCAATATTTTAATGATGAAGTTGCCAAGCCATTAGGCATGGATTTTTGGATTGGCCTGCCAGAAGAATTAGAATCCCGTGTGGCTCACATGATGTTAGGCGAGCCAAATATGAAACCACCTTTTTCTGATTATGCCATGGCGGTGATGGGTGATAAGACATCCGCTTCCCATTTAGCATTAATGAATAATGGCGGGCACTCTGCTAACTCAATTGAGTCACATCAAGCACAAATTGGTGGTGCAGGGGGCATAGCTAATGCTCGTGCATTATCCAAAATGTTTATGCCATTGGCCAATAGCGGGCTAGCACAAGGCAAACGTTATTACAGTGAAGCAGCTGTAACGCGTATGGGGCAGGTATCTATGGCCACCCAATTAGATGCGGTATTACTCATGCCCACCCGTTTCACTTTAGGCTTTATGAAGTCCATGGATAATCGAACTAATAAACCGGGTAATACCGAAAGTTTTATCATTGGTGATCGTGCTTTTGGTCATGTGGGAGCGGGTGGCAGTGCAGGTTTTGCCGACCCTGATTGCCAGCTGTCTTTTGGTTATGCCATGAATAAAATGTCCAGCGGAATTTTATTAAATAAACGAGGGCAATCTTTAGTGGATGCTGCCTATAAAAGCTTGGGATATAGAAACTGCGACGGGGGAGTCTGGATAAAATAAACACTTTAATTTAAGCCCGCCTTTGTAAATTTAAAGGCGGGCTTAAACTAATAACTTCTTTTTCTAATTTCTACGCCGCTTCTTTTGTGTGTGTATTGTTCGTTTTAGCCAACGATCCGTAATGACGTTCTGACGTAGTTTCGTTACGCTGCCATTTAAAAAATTTGCCTACCCAGTTAATAAGGGTTTCAGGTTTTCTTGCTCGCTTCCATTCACCGGCTACGTATTTGTTCATTTCGCTAAGCGTTGGGTAAATATGTATGGTGCCTAATATTTTGTTTAAGCCAATGTTGTGTTTCATGGCCAATACATATTCGGCAATTAAGTCTCCCGCTTGCTCACCGACAATGGTGACCCCTAATATTTTATCATTTCCGGGTTTGGTGAGTACTTTAATAAAGCCATGAGCTTCTTCATCGGCAATGGCGCGATCTAATTCGGCCACTTCAAATGTGGTTACCTCATAAGGAATATTTTGCTGTTTAGCTTCTTGCTCGTTAATGCCCACACGGGCTACTTCTGGTTCGGTAAACGTAGCCCAAGGGATAACGGAATAATCTACCTTGAACTTTTTGAATTTACCAAACAAGGCGTTTACCGCAGCATACCAAGCTTGGTGGGCGGATGTATGGGTAAATTGGTAAGGGCCTACCACGTCTCCTACGCCGTAAATATTGGGGTACTTGGTTTGCAAGTATTCGTTCACGCTAATGGTGCCGTTTTTGTTTTTTTCTATGCTTAACTCTTCTAAGCCAAATCCTTGAGTATTGGCCGCACGGCCCACCGCCACCATCACTTCGTCAAACTCAATAGAAATCTGTTGACCATTATGCTCACATACTAATATGTTTTGATTATTTTCTTGTTTAAATTCTAGGGCTTTATGATTCAGGCGTACGTCAATGCCTTCACTTTTAAAGCGCTTTTGAACAGCCAAGGATACATCTTCATCTTCGCGAATCATTAACCTTGGTAGCATTTCAATTTGTGTCACGGTACTGCCTAAGCGTGCAAAGCTTTGTGTTAATTCACAACCAATGGGGCCGCCACCTAATACAATTAAACGCTTGGGCTGTTCTTTTAATTGCCAAACATTGTCACTGGTTAGGTAGTTTATATTTTCTATGCCTTTAATCGGCGGCACAAATGGACGGGCTCCGGTGGCGATCACAATATTTCGCGTGGTGATGGTAATGCCATTAACATCTACTGTGTAGGGAGAGGTGATTTTCGCTTCCCCTTGCACAACGTTTACGCCTAACTCGCTATAGCGCTCGATGGAATCATGGGGCTCAATGGTTTTAATGATGCGCTGCACGCGATTCATTATGCCGGAGAAACTAAATTTGGCCTGTGCGGATTCAAATCCTAGCTCGCTGGCGCGATTAACATCGTTCATAAATTTACCCGAACGAATAATCGCTTTAGAAGGGACACAACCGGTATTTAAACAGTCGCCGCCCATTTGATGTTTTTCTATTAACGTCACTTTTGCATCAACCACTGCGGCAATGTATGACGTAACCAAACCACCAGAACCGGCACCTACCACCACTAGGTCTTCATCAAAATGTTTAGGTTTGGGAAAGTTTTTATAAACTTGGCGACTTTTTAACATGGCTATTGTCCGCTTAGATAAAATGGGGAATACACCTAATAAAACAAAAGACGCAATAATTGCCGGAGATAAAATGCCACTTAGGGACTCTATATTGGCTATTTGAGTGCCAGCATTAACAAAAACGGCGGTACCTGCCAGCATGCCCAGTTGGCTTACCCAAAAGAAAGTGCGGGCTGGCATGTTGGTTAAACCCATCACCAGGTTAATTACAAAGAACGGCACAACGGGTACAAGGCGAAGCGTAAAAAGGTAAAATGCCCCTTCTTTTTCAATCCCTGTATTTATGGTTTTTAATTGTTCAGTAAAACGATTTTGAATCATGTCTCTTAATAAAATACGAGACACCAACATAGCAAGCGTTGCCCCTATGGTGGATGCAAACGAGACCAATAATAAGCCTTCTGCTAATCCAAATATGGCCCCAGCGATAAGCGTCATGATGGCTGCCCCTGGAATAGACAGGGCTGTCACCGCCACATAAATGCCTAAAAATAATAAGGCACTGTTTACGTGATGGCTTGCCACATACTCATTTACCAGAGTTTGTTGGGTTTTAAAATATTCAAGACTTAAATACTGGCTCACATCAAAATAATAGGTGAGGGCCAGTAGGGTGGCGAGCATCGCCATTAGAAAAATTTTGCCTAAATTCATGCTGTGACTCTCTTCTTTTTCTATGGTGATGCTGCTTTAAGATGTGCTAAAAATTCTTTAAATATTACAAAGAATACAGTTGGCTAAATTTTTCGTAACGCTTGCGGTTTACACCCATGTCAGAGTAACCGGCACGAGATTGTGAACGGAAGTGAACCAGTTGCGCGCTTTCATCTAGCAATACTTCAACGTCATCATGGTAGTGCATGGTAGGGGTGGTGAAGATGGTGTAAATGTAATCGCTCTCTTTAACCTGTACTTCATTGTTGGCCATATCGCTCAGCACTTTCTCAACTGCACTAAGGGTTTCTTGAGCACTGCCTTTAAAAGGAAGGGCGGCGACTTTTTTATCGTCTTGTTCTGTTTGGCTGGAAACCGCATTTGGCTTAGAAGGCATTGGGGCTAATTTGCCATCTTTATGGCCTAGGTGAGTAGGGCTTTTCATGTTTTGTACCACAAGTGATACGGCAAACAAGACAATGAGGGAAGCTATGATTAGGGCAGCAATTTTCATGGGAAACCTTTGAAAGTAAGTATGAGCTAATTTCAGACCTTATCTCATGAAATTAGATTGCGCACAATCTAATTTGTTTGTGTGAAGGAGTCAACAAAAAATGGCTAAAAATAAGCCAGCTAAGGGGCATGATTGGTGTGTGATGGCGGGAATAGTTGTAAATTTGTTAAACCGGATTGGTTTTTTCCTTTATAAAGTGAGACTTGGTTAATATTAAATGTTAAATGAGGCCACTAGAATCGGCTAAATAATGGAAGTATTTAAAAATAATAAGAATTAAAAATCTTTTTAACAGGTAATGGATACCAAAATGGCACTTGCACTAAGACAGGTACAGCCTTCAACGGATGAAACGCAATTCACTGCACTGCTTTCCCACTATCCGAAACTAACTCAATACTGGAATCTTGATAAACGCGAATGCGATATTGAGATCATAAAGCGTGAGCTAATAGGCATGCACTTGGGAATTAATGAGAAGATCATGCTGAAGTTTCTAGTGATGGTGTGGATGGGCATAGACGTTTTAAACTTCAGTATCATCGATGCCATTAATATCCTAGACGCAGATGATTTAGACTACATCATCTCTTGGACCAATAAGCCTTTTTTCCCGTAAGAATAAAACCCTTTTAGTAAAGTTCACACAGTTGTGAAGTAAGCCAAAAAAGGGGGGCAGTCTATTAGGCATGAGCTCTTTGCCTAAGGCAATTCACTGTCATTAAAAAGTGCCAGAAATTGGCTAAAATTTAAGTTAACATGCAGCATTCTCTTGTTTGATCTCCCCCAAGTAATGGATGATTATGGATCACAATACGTTGTTGTTTAAACGCTTTGCTTTATTTCTTTGCCTTCTATCTGTCATTTCGTTTTCCCAGGCCGGAAAATTAGGCGATCTTGAAAAAGAAGCCAGTAAACCTAAAAAGCGTGGTACCTCATCCAGTTCTTCTAGTAGCTCAAAATCAGGCGGCGGTTCTGCTTTAGGAGATAAATTGGCTGAAGGGATGGCCGAACTCATTTTTCGGGTGACCTTTAAAATAGCCGAAACTGGCTTTACGGTACTCGCCAAAGGTGGCGAGGCCAGTGTGAATCGTTATGCTCAATCTGATCCTATTATCATTCGGGATGAACAAGGCGAGCGTGAGACAGGCTTGTTTCGTAAACAGGGTGATCCTATCCTGCCCACCTTAAAGCTTTCCTCTCAATGGCTAGACTCTTCTGACAACATCTCCGCTCAGCTTAATCGCATAGAAGGAGGATATGGCTTAATTGGCTTTAGTTATTCAGAAAATACCCTGAAAGAGGGTAATGACGAGCTCACTCTTTCTAACACTTTACTGCATTATCGTATGAGCCTTGGCAATAATATTAGCTGGGATTTAGCCTATGGCCGTGGACGCATGAATGGCAACCAGTCTAACGAAGGGGATGTTTTTGCCATGCCTATTCGAGTGCGCTTTATTGATTCAGACTGGCACTTTGAATATTACCCTGTGTGGTCTAGCTATAATGGTGGCTCTTTGTCAGAGCATCAATTTAGCATGAATTATCAGTATAAATATGTGGGTTTAAGCGCGGGTTATAAAAAATGGTCAGCGGGCCCTACCACCGTGGATGGGGTCTTTGCGGGTGTATATTTGGCGTTTTAAATAAACGTGTTTGATTTAAAGCATTTAACCCAATCTCATAGGTTGGGGAAATTGTCTAAACCATTCCGTAATAATATAGGGTTGCCCCTAAGAGTACTTTTAAAGCGCTTTTTAATATAAAGAGCACAGTTAATAACTTAAACATCTTATAACAGGGCGTAGTAATTGGGCATATCCTATCTGTTGCCTATACTTTTTCTATTACCCTCATTATTAGGCGCAGAAACAAAGTGAACTCAAAGAGTTTTAAAACCTTGGGTCTGATCTCTTCGCTATTACTAAGTGCCCTCTTTTCTCATGGGGTTAATGCTAAAGAACGTTTTACGCTTTATACCTATCATAATAAACCCCCTTACTTTTTTGGCTCCATTCCAGCTGGGCGTGAAAAAACCGCTACTACAGGCATATACCGCGCTTTTGCTGACTATCTTAATACGCAATTAAAGGATATAGAGGTAGAGCTGGAGTTCTCCCCCAGAATTCGCCTTGAAGGCAGCCTAACGGATGGGCAGCTTAACGGGGCCATTATTGGGGTGAATCCCTTATGGTTTAAAGATAAAGAGCGCAGCCGCTATTTATGGTCTCATCCATTTATGAATGATAAAGATGTCATCGTGGTGCACGCAGATGAAGCCTTTGATTATAAGCACCCAAGGGACTTAGAAGGAAAGTCGTTAGCTTTACCTAGGGGCCTGTATTTTTGGGGGGTGACTGAGCGCATCAAGCAGGGAAAAATACTGGTATTTGAAACCAACTCAGAACTTCAAAATTTAGGCATGGTCGAATTTGGCCGCGCAGATGCCACCATCATCAGTATTCTTAGTGCTCAGTATTTCTTTAAGCAGCGCATGTCTCAGGGACTGTTAGAAGTATTGAAGACACCCCATGATCAATTTGAAAGAATGATACTTTTCCCTATTAGCCAAAAGAGACAGTTTGAAATTATTAATAAATTCATTGAAAAGGCACTGCAAGACGAAAATTGGCTTAAGGAATTAGAAAAACATGAATATAAACCATAAGGGTTTAATTGAATGCTTACCTAATGTTATGCCTTTATTACCCCTTGTTACCGAGTCCCTCCCCAAGCGTTTTTTTAAGCAGCTAATTCGGGCCAATTTGGCCCACTTGAACCAAATACCACTATGTGAAATCACAAAGATGTGCGCTAGTAGTGCCTTGTAGACTTCTTGTGCTTTACTACCTTGCGGATTTTTTGATGCCCGCTAAGGTTAATAAAAATACCACTGCCCACGTTGTGAAACGGGCGCCTTTTAAAAATAAGAGCGAAAATAAAAAGGGGAGGATCACATGAGTTACGAAGATGAAATCGATTTGATCGCGGTTTTAAGCAATAACTAATTTTTAAGAAGCACCCGAATCTGTTTTTGGTCTTTCAGGTTCGGGTGTTTTTTAGTGCCTGCTATTTGGCCTAAATGAGTTAGGGGTAAGATTCCCTTAATTGATCTCTTTTACTTCTGCTGGAATGACGCCAAACGTTTTAATTAATGGCTACTGCCACGCAACCTTTCTTTATATGTGTGATGTGACAGATGCATTTCAATATCCTGCTTGATTAACGCTTTTTTACATTTTCTGTAAGCCATGGTGGGTGTCGCAACACGTCTATATTTTTTGACGATAGCCATCGGGGTGTGGGCTTCTAAAAATAGCCATTCACTTGGTGACTAAAGAACTCTGTGCCATAAATGGATACTTGAGATTAGCTAACCCAAACAGTAGACCCAACTAAGCCAGGCCTGGCATCTTCCGCGCTCGGCTTTTGATCCATAGACGTGATTACGTTTACCAATTGGTTGGTTATTATTCGAGTGTTTGAATGTTTTGTTATGAAAGGCAGCTAACCCCTTCAAGGTAGGTAAAATGGCTTGAAAAGGCTTTTAAGGTGGTTGTGTGGGGGCGATTAATTGTACCTGTAATGGGCTACCCGACTGCACGAAGTTATGAATTACCAGTTAATATGTTTGCGTCGCTTAATATTAAGCAAGGCTCTTAATGATCATATGACATGGAAACGTTTTTTTGGGGATATTCATGAAGTAGTCATCAGCGTCTTTGTGAAGTTGCTGGTATTCCGCGTCATTGCGACTTTTATCATAATATTTTTTAAATATGGCTTCTCACAAACAAATTCGTTTTAGGTAAAAAGCCATATTGGTCACAACTGGGCATTTAGCGCGTAGTTTGCGTTGTGGTAATGCTTAGCGAAACCATTTGTGGATGAGGCGATTGAGCGTGCCCAAATTCCATTTCTTCTAGTAACTGAGTGAGCTGTCTGCGGCTTGCTTTATCTTGAACACCTTTAATTTTTATATTTTTCAATTTGCCATTATTGGTTAACTGGAAAGTAAACTGGCTGTGATTTTCCTTGATGTTTTTTGGGCGAAGGGTGAAGGCTAATTTTGATAGAAAATCTTTTGATTGCCCGTTCCAGCATGGATAAAAAGAGGTATTGTGCCTAGGGTTTGTGTTTGAGCAATTGCTTAACTTGCCATTGGCACTGCCCAGATCAAAATTGGCTTCCATGGTAAAAGAATGTTGATAGGATTGGGATGCAAATGCCCCTGTTTCAGATAATATTGCGTCCATATCATCCAAGGCCATAGATTTCAATTCGGCCATGGCGGAAGTGCTGAATAAACTTAACATCAGCAGAGTTTTAAAATTCATGTGTTTCTTCGTCCCTAAAAAGGGCAGAATATTAACAGCAGTTGTGGGTGAACAACACTGTTATAGCCGTTAAAAGTTGTCATAAACCTGATATAATTTTCCGCCAAATAATCAAACTGGATTTGAATAATGAAGTACCTGTTACTTGTTTTGAGTTTTTCTCTATATGCTTCCCTTACTTATGGAGCATTACCTGCCTCTATTTCTGATGAGCAGATCAATCAATATATTGAGAAAATTGGTTTAAAAGATACCTTTGAGTCTTTGCCTGATCAAATGTTGGCCATGGGGCAGCAGCAAAAACTAACCAGTTCAGATCCAGCTGCAGTAGATCAAAGCATTCAAGAAATTATGGCGGTTTGGAATATTGAAGACGCCATGGCCATCACCAAAGCTTACATTCGTGACAACTCCACTAAAGAGCAGTTTTCAGATTTAAATGAATGGCAAAATTCAAGTTTGGCTAAAACCATGACAGGTCAAGAGTTGCAAGCCACTCAGCCAAATTTTCAAGCGGATTTAATGCACTACATGGGTGTATTACAAACTAACCCTCCTAAACAAGAAGTGGTATCAGCCATTCAAAACTTGGTTAAAAACACTAAAATGACGGACATGACAGTTGAGCTGATCGTCAGCATCATGAAGTCCATGGCTTTAGCCACAGGGGATAGTGAAACTGAGAAATTTGAAACCATGATTGCACAAATGAAACCCATGCTAGCTGGACAAATGAATCAGCAAATGATCATGACGTCATTTTATATTTATCGAAATGTCAGCACTGAACAATTAAACGAATATGCTGATTTTTACAAAAGCGAACTTGGGCAGCATGAGCTAGATTTAATGTGGGCCGCATTTAATGAAACTTTTAAGGATTGGTCCGTGAAGGTGGGCACGCAGTTAAAAAATAAAAAATTGGCTGCTCAGTAAACAACTTATAAAAAGAGTAGCGACTACACCGCTACTCTTTTTTCAATGCCTTTCAATTAATGTCTGTTTTCTTTTAATCCAATAACTCCTTCATCGCCTCATACAACCAAGAAAGTGCTGGGCCCTTTACAATATTCTTAGGCGTGATCAATTCTATGGATGGGCTCCAATCTTTATGGTCTATGGAAAACGGTAAGCGGGTTAACCGCCCAAAACTTAAGCGCTCATCTGCCAAGTGTCCTGGCAAATAAGACCATCCAATGCCCTGTTCCACCAATTTATAAATGCTGCTAAAGCTATTGGCCCACCAAATATCCGCGGATATTTTGGGTAGCCAATGAGTCGCTTCCCCCTTGGCACCGCGTAACATAATTTGTTTGTGAGCAATGAGTTCATTTACTTTAATGTGTTGTGCTTGGGCAAGGGGGTGATGATGTGCGCACACAGGGTAAAAGGGTAAGTTGCCGATGTAACACAGTTCCACGTCTTCACTAAAGCTGTGGTGGGTAAACATTAGCCCCAGCTGAGCTTGATGATTCATGATGTCATCTAAAACATCGGTGCTGGTCATGGAAATCACTTCAATGGCGGTGGCGGGGAAGCGCCTAGAAAATGTTTGTAATATTTGGCTAAACTTCGGCACTAATAAGGCGTTTTCTACCGCTAATTTAATCAGTGGTTCTTCCATTCTATCTATGGCTTGTACGACGCTGTGAAGTTCTTGTGACTGTCGTAAAACGGCTTCGGCATACACTAGAAGGCGCTTGCCGTCTTCGGTAAGACTGGGCTTACGAGTAGAGCGGTCAAACAGCTGTTTATTCATATCGGTTTCTAAGTGAGCAATGCCTTGGCTAATGGCCGATTGCACCTTGCCCAACTTACGAGCACAGGCTGAAAATGAACCGCTCTTGGCCGATTCCACGAACATGGTTAAATGATCCAAGCTATACATATCACTATTCCTGATAGTAACTAACTTTCAAGCATCTGGTTTAAGCATAAGATAGCAGGTATTCAAATCACATAGAATGGTCATAACAGGAGTGGTACATGGGATCTAAAGAACGTATTTTTCATGCAGTGTTGTTTGAACTGATCGCATTAGTGGCTCTAACTCTGCTGGCCATGGCCACCACAGATCAAGAAGCTGGCTCCATGACCTTGTTGGCGGTGATCTTGTCGCTAATTGCCATGGCTTGGAACTATATTTTTAATGTGGGATTTGATCGTCTATATGGCCACGACCGATTAAACCGGTCTTTTAAAGTGCGGGTGACCCACGGGGCTTTGTTTGAACTGGGCATGATGGTGTTTTCATTCCCAGTGATTATGTGGATTTTGCAAAAAAGCTTCTTAACGGTGTTGGCATTAGATATAGGGGTAGTGTTGTTTTTCTTTGTGTATGCCATTGGTTTTAACTGGGGTTACGATGTGCTTCGGGATCGAATGAAGGGACCCTGTCAGAAGGTATCTATATAACTGCACTTAGCGGGGGAACATTAATGTGATTTTTCTTTTTCTTTTTTTGTTGCAAATGCATCAAGCAAATCTTCTTTTAATTCATCAAACTCCCCATGATTGATGTGCATGTAATTCAGTGCTATTTCCGTTTCGTAATTGGCTTCATCAGTATCTGTGTCGATGGCCCAATATTTTCTAAATTCAGCGCTGACATTTTTTGCCAGTAATAAAATGGATAAATATGTACAAACGTTTTCATCCATTTTTTTTTCACCGGTTAATATTTTCTGTGCAATGGGTTGGCAGCGAATGCTAAAAACCACCTCTTCGCCTAGGTTCCACTGCTTGGCCATAAGGGCACCTTGTAAATAATGGTCAGTACCAAATTCATTGCGCTCATTGCTACACAATTTAGCGCATGACAAAAAGCCATGGTCTTGAATGAAGGTATCAAAGCCAGGTTGGTTGTTCATCATGATGGCCATACCAGCGTTGTGCAGCATACCTATGCTAAAAGCAATATCTCTATCCAGCCCGCTAAAACGGTGGGCTAGGTCACTGCAAACTCCTGCCACATCAATTGCGGCGTTCCAAAAGGTATCTTGAAGGGGACAATCACTAAAGGCACTGCGAATGGCAATGCCTTGCACCATGCTGTATATGCGATCTAAGCCCATGAGCATGATGGCGTGTTCGATGGAGGTTGCAGGCTGGCTAAGCCCCATCCACGGGCTATTAGCGGCAGACAAAAACAAGGTATAAAGGGCTATGTCCTCTTTAACAAGGGTAGAAATAGCTCCGATATCAGGCTCTTCTTGACCCATCAACTTTTGAATTGACAGCAGAATATTAGGCTGGGGTGGAATGATCATAGCGTCGCTCACTTATTACTCCTTTAATAAGCATTTTTATTGATTGTAGCCCCATTTATCCTGTTAGAAAGGATCTAAAGTGGGTTTGTAAGGTTTATTTAGTCGTATTCTCAAATATATGGAGTTTATGGGCGATGTAGGGCTTTTTGGCATAAATAAAACCTAAGAATATACGGTGAAATAGAACAC
>OLII01000479.1_pt1 | contig 15148 bp, 6 predicted proteins | sample 1609481 | NCBI WGS metagenome assembly OLII01 (sample SAMN05416859, study PRJEB24817) | seawater metagenome | isolation source: Sea water | place: Canada:Atlantic | collected 2013-11
ATCTACACAGAGTAGATCGTCGGCAGCGTCAGATGTGTATAAGAGACAGCCATGGTAGATACCGCCCTCTTAGATCAAGCCAAAAATGATTTAAAAGATGCTAAAAATGCTGTGGTAAGTAACTTTAATCGCTTTGAAGCCGATCTAGAAACTGAATTCAAATTAAATCCACCTAAACTTATCATCATTGACGAGTGCCATTATGGCTCCAATATTAGTGCTGTTCGTTACAATAAGATCTTTGATTACCTAGAAGAACACGATAGCTGCAAAATTGTATTTATTTCAGCAACACCTTTTGGCGCTTTGTACGCTGCCGAAGAAGCCTATGAGCAAGCTGTAGAAGTTGAAGAAGAAGCATTAGCAGAAGGTGACTTTAGTACAGCCAAAAAAGCCAGAGAGAAAGCAGAAGAGCTAGTTAAAAGCTCAATCATTAGACGATCTTTTAAAACCAAATTAGTTTTTCATCGCACTAGCGATGAATACTATGGGGTTCGTGAGATGTTGAATGCTGGCAAGGTAAAAGCACTGTTTAAAGAAAATAGAAGCTTCCTTGAAAAATCCGGTCAACGCGACGAATTCATTAATCACTACCACACCACTGATGGCCCTGGATGGTCATTAGTCCGAGTTCCTGCTGGTACAGCAATGGATGCCAAAGAATTTTTCCGAGCTGAAGGCATTAGTGAAGATAATATTTTCATCATTGGCCGATCTTTACAAGGCATCCCAGAAGATGAACAAACCACGATAGAACGCTTCAAAAAAGAATATTCAGACGCTGAAATGTTCGGCGAAAAATTCATTGCCATTACCGTTGCGGGCTGCCGCGCAGGTATTAACTTTGGTGGTATGAAAAACAGCCTTATTTCTACCTGGGACAGCACTGTTGCTAGTGTCGCTGCCGTCGTTCAAGCCAATATTGGTCGTGCATGTGGTTACCATGAAAATCGTGACTCTATTCATTTTACCAATATTGCAGCAGTTCAAGCTTACGGCGCGTCACTCACTCATCTAGAAAAGAATACTGATGAACACGCCGCGTCAGATTTTGAAGGGCTGCGAGAGTTCTTTGAAGAAATCTGTGAAGAATATGATGTTCAAGGTTTAGATGTTGGTTTAACTGTTAAAAAGAAAAACCGCAAACCTGTTGGTGATGTTGATACATTCAAAACCGATAAATTCATTACTATCCCAGCATATTTAAACATTACAGAACCGGATTACGAGCAACATACGGATGATGTTCGAATTATTGAAGCCATGAACATCATCCGAGATGAATACCTGAAAGACTACGGTCCTAAACCTAAAGGCCATAGAGCCATGCGCGGTAAAAAGAAGAACTGGATCAAAGCGCAATGGGTAAACGGCGATACCTACGACAACAAAGAAAAAGCCCGCAAGCTCGGCACCATGAAAGAGAGAACCTTACTATTTACCTCTGACCTCAAAGGCAACAATCCAGTTGAGTTTAATGCGGTAGTCAGCCCAGGTAGCGGTGAGTTATCAGCGAACAAAGAAGTTGTCGCCACGGTATTTAGCGAATACAACTTATCCCGTCGTGACGTAACTAAAAAGCTTATGACCAAGGATGACATGGCAGATATCTGTAAATTAATGGGCGTACCATATGACAATACCCTGGTTGTTTTCTTTAAGCGTGGTGAATATGACGAAGTCAAAACCCAAGAGAAAATAGCGACAAACGAAGGGCCAGAAGTAGAAACGACCATTAACGATGAAAGCCAGTTTACGGGGATCCCCGATTTAATTTACTAACCACACACTAACTATTATTAATAAGGCGCCTTTGGCGCCTTAATTTGGTTTTACTACATGCCATTAACAGCACAAAAACACCGTCAGCACATTCAAAGCATTCTCGATCAAACTTTCGATCATCAGCAGAAAGCTGCCAGTAAAGCGCAAAATGCATTGTTATCAAGTGCCAGAACCGTGGTAATTGCCGCTGAAATGCAATCGGGTAAATCAGGCATTGCCTTGGCATTAGCCTGCAATCAAAGGTTATCGCTGTCTGACACAGATATATGCGACCGAAAACAGCTAAAAGATACACTTTATTTAGTCACCATGGCTGATATAGCATTACTGACACAAGCTAAGCAGGATTTACAAGCAACACCCAATGTTGTTGTGAGCAACTTTAATCATTTTCAAACAGTACTCGATATAGATTTCAAGCATCTACCACCCAAGCTAATCATAATAGACGAATGCCATTATGGTTCCTCAAGTGAAGGGGTTCGCTATAGTAAAATATTCGACTACCTTGAAAAGGATAATAAGACAGGAAAAATCGCCTTCATTTCAGCCACTCCCTTCAGCGCACTCTACGCTGCAGGTAGCGACTCTATTTTACGTGATAACTTTCATACTCGCTTAGTCTTCCATAAAACCAGTGGCGATTATCATGGCATTCGCCAAATGCATCGAAATCACCAAGTAGTAAAGCTTGATAAATCACAACGTGACTTCTGTGATGATTCATTTATGCGCAGAGATTTCATTTCTCATTTCAATAACCATCAAGGCCCTGGTTGGGGGTTGATTCGCGCCCCTGGTAACTCAGCGCAAAAAGCTAAAAAAGTATTATTACAGAGTGGTTTTAATGAAGATCAAATTTTTATCATAGGACAAAGCCTAACCGATACCGAAAGCGACCAACTAATAACGCTAGAAGACTTCAAAAACGAATTCGAAACTGCCAAATTATTTGATGAAAAGATAGTTGCCATAACGGTAGCCGGGGTTCGTGCAGGCATTAACTTCGGTCAAGAAATGAAAGAAGGTCTTATCGCCACATGGGACAGTACTATCGCTAACATTGCAGCGGTCGTACAAGCGAATATTGGGCGAGCCTGTGGTTACCATACCAACACCCACGCCAAACACTACACTAACCTAGATGCCATTAGCGCCTATACTGAATTACTCAATCATTTGGAATCAAATGACAATAGTGATGACTTTTCTGGCATTAAAGAATTATTCGAAGATATTTGCACACGCTACGACGTTAATGGATTTGATCGCGGCACCGAAATTCGACCTGAGAAAATCACCACGGTTACGCGTAAGCGAGATGACAGTAAAACCTTCAATACAAAATCCTATTGCGCAGTGCCTGCCCTGCTTCATCAAAATAAACCAGACTACACGGTCTATAACCAAGATCCAGATATACTCGGCGCTATTGAATTTATTCGCCAACAATACATAAAAGATGGCGAACCCCATGTTAAAGCGAAGCGTGCATTAAAGGGTGAACATCAAAACTGGATCAAAGCCCAATGGGTAAACGGGGTAAGTTACGACGATTATAATCGAGGTAAGCAAGCGGCTAAACCACGCACATTAGATTTTATTGAGCGTCTCAATAATGGTGAAATTATTGAGTTCAATGAAATTGTTAACCCAGGTGGTGGTGAAGTAACAGAAGAGAAACGCATCGCCGCCAGTATCTTCAGCATCTACAATACCTCGTCCCAATTTGATCAGTTTAAGCGTCAAATGAACTTAGAAGATGTACATGAAATGTGCGATCTATTAGGCGTAGAAAAAGACAATACCCTCATCGTTTTATTTAAACGGGGTGATTATGATGAAGTGAGCACACAAGAAAAAACAGAATCGTTAGATAATACCCGCATCAAACACAACTCTGTGTTTGATGCTTAGTAAGGGCACTGACAAATCAATATCCATACTCAATCCTGAGCATGGATATTAATCACAGGGGTCAAACACTCCTGCAAACTCAAACCACCATGGTTGTAATAATCACCCGCAACAAAACCACTGATACCAGGGGCTAAGGCGACTCGTACCTGATCATTCCAATGCCAAGGCAAAGTTAAGCGATCAGTTGCTACATTGGCTTTCAATATCCCGCAACGAGAGAAACGCTTAGCCACCACATCTTTAGGTAGCTCAGCTTTAGGCAATTTATCCGGCACCCATAACCAACCATGATCAGTCACGATACGAATATGTTTCCAACCAGCCTCTAACAAACTTTCAACGCGTGCTTGAATACCTGACAATATGTCATCAATACGGCTAGGTAGCTTCATCTGTTCATCATGGCCTGCATGATCAATATCGCCGGTTTGCACCCAAGCTTTACCCGTGGGTTCACCCGTTTCAATACCCTCTAAATACTGCCAATCTCTTTCTGCTAAAAGCTTTCGTAAATGATGACTAGAAAATGCTTGATCCGTTTCACTTAACATTGGAATAAAATCATCATTGTTAAAGTCCCCTGTCAGCAAATCATGTACAGGCGTAATAGCGGCTTTCGCCGTTGCGGTTAATGAAGGGACTGCCGACCAGTTACTGCTTAACTTAATATCGCAGTTTTCTTTATGTTGTAAGCGCTTAACTAATTCTTGCGCCACATCGAATCGCAAACCATCCACAAAAAATATCACCTGGCTTCCAGGCTGATAGGCATTATGGGCTTCATTAATTTGATTACCGTTACTGCCAGGGTAACCTTCACTTTGAACTAAACCCTGAAAATTCTCGGCAACCCGCGTTAACCAAGGAGTATAAATAATTGCTAAAATATCCGCCACCAAGTGGCGCTGACTATCATCTTTAGCGCATGCCATCGCATTAAGCACAGCACCATCAGCTTGCCAATATTTCTGCTGATACGTTTTAGCCATACTTTCAACATCAGGCCCAGAAAATACTTTTTGGGTATGAATAGCAACAGCATTTAAAGCCGATAGGATTTTCAGGTAATTAGAATAGCCCAACTCATACCACAACCAACTTTTACGAACCTCATGCTCACTAAACAACTGCGATATTGCTAAACGAACCTCGTCTTCTGCTTTATTCGCCAAACCGTCTAACGATAACTGAAGTGACTGCTCGTCTTCTAAGTTTTCGCTCAAATAATACTGTGGATCAGATGCCAAACTCGCAGGTTTTAGCCCCACCATCAATTCAACTAAATTAGGTAAGCGATGAGCCAGCTCAGTAAAGCGCGGCCAAACATCAGCCCACTCGCCTTGCTGCTCACACAAGTCTAAAGCGTAAGCCACACGATTAGTGTCAGTTGCGGCAAGATTAAAATGATCTAAGCAATGCTGATGAAAAATTGATTGCTTTGTCTTATCCCAACTACTTACTACGTCGGCATTATCCATCCACTGCAATACATCACGCATAGGATCGCTTGCAATCAACTTATTTAATGCGCTTGCGTCTAGGCGCTTACCACACAGGCTATCAACTGATTCTTCTAATAAAGCAGGCAATACCTGCAATAACGCATTATGCGATTTAGCATCTTTAGCAATATCCAACTCTAAGCCAATGTCTTTACTGGCTAAAAACCCAGAAACCGTCCAATCACTATTATTGTTCGGAGCTGCCCACCAAACTCCACGATATTGCAGTTCCGCTAACGGTTTTAATTCTTCAGCACAAAGTTCTATCGCCCGTAACTCTTTACGCGAAACACCCGGTAGATAAACAATTGGCGTAAACTCTTCTGGCAACTCTAAAACCTTACGTGCAACCGCGCACTTCACCCATACAGCCGGACCAATACGCGCATCAGGGTTATACTCGCCTAACTCTACCAACTCGGGTAAATGCTGCTTAAGTAATTCCATAGCCGACTGCCACTGGCAATCTTTATCCGTCCACAAAATTGCAGCCGGTTTTGCGTGGGTCTTTGGGTTAACTTGTGCGGCAGAGCGCACTTGCTGAACCAAGGTATCTAGAATCGTTAATGCCGTATTTGTATTCGTCATTAAATTTTTATCCCACAGAAATTTTCCAAATCAATACTCACTGATTGGATAGAATCATTTTCATTCATTTAAAAATTATTAGCTCTTATATTCGACACTGCAATTACCTGATAGGAGAAAACTTCAGATGTAACATCAAAATTGCACGGTAACATCAGCAATGTTACCGTGCAAAAATAATGTTACATAAAAGTTTAAATGGGCTCCGGTAAAGAAAACAACTCCAATACCAAGCCGACAAGCTCTTCAGTGCGATCATCTATGGCCTTAATCGACCATTCATCAGCCTTTGCCAGCTTTTCATTTAAGTACAAGCCGTTGTTATAGCCAACCGAGCGGTTTTTGGCATCAATACGGTCGCGCTTATCAATAAAGCCTTTAGTTCCCAGCTTGCTGTTATAACCAGAAATAGTCAGATTTCCTAGCTTATGCACATGGCTTTCACGATACTGATTGGCCACGGCCACATCACCACCAGCCATCATGTCTACCCAGGTTTGTGGAATATTCTTACCTTGGGGGAAAATATGCTCAATAGTCCAAATAAATTGTGCGCCTTTCATTAACCATAAATCACGCTCACTTTCCCGTGTCATACGATTTTCTTCTAGAGCACACAATACAAAGCGACAGACCGCTTTATTATCATCGTACAAATTACCCGACAAATGCTTTTTAAAGGTTGCTCTATCGGCACTGACTTTTAATAACCCTTCTTCTAGCAACTGATAAACGGCTTCGCCCTGCAGCCCTTCTAGTTTATCAACCAAATTCATAAATAAAGGGGTTAAATCACGTGTAGAAGGCGTATCGGTGGCATTTCGTCGAACGAAAAAGCGGACTAATAAACCCACCATTTTCTCAAAATCACCAAAATCTAAATCCAACTTAACTTTATGGCTAAAAACGTTGAGTAGAAATACATAGGCAGGCGCAGCTTGGACTCGCTCAAGTTGTAATAAAAGTCGACTTAATTTTGGCTGATTCTCAATACCCTTTCGAGCAGTGATTTGCTGATAAAGTAACGAGCCTTCTAAGGTATTGGATAGGAAGGCCTGCGGATCATGATTAATCAGTTTTTCATAAACCTTCATCAAATTAGATTTAGTCGCTACAGGCACACTCACAATACTTTTTAGCTCAGGCTTAAACGCATTGTAATACTGACGAAAGTAACGTTCTTGCAATGCATAATCACCACTCAATGCTTTAATCACTTTTCGCCACTGATTAAAATGTAGGTCAATATCACCCGGCTGCATCTGCTCTAACTTGGCTAACAATTTATTCTTAATTAAGTCTACAGCAGTTAATGGCACACCACGATTATTTAGCGATTCAAATAAGGTGTATGCATCAGAATGGCTAGCGACTTCTATCTTCACTAGCGTCGCCGAATTTATTTTCTCTACTAATTTATTCAACCCTAGTAGAGCATCCGTTTCATCAGCCAGATACTCTTTTATACGTGTATTAAAATGACGATAAGCTTTAAATACTCGGCGGGTGCCTGCATAACTTGCAGTATCAGCATCCTTTAAAATACCCGCCATTTTCAATACCGCATAATAATCTTGCTGATTATCGCTTTGTACCTGCGGGATCAGCCGCGCTTGCTTTACATCTTTTTTCAATACTAAGCGATGCTTTAAATTGTGGCATTCCATTTGTACTTCAAAAGGCAAGTCACCATCAAACGGTAAAGAAGTATAAGCCTTATAAACAGCGGCTAATAAAATCGATAGAGTAGTCATTCGCTGCTGGCCATCCACCAATTCTAATTGCTGCGTACCAATCACGTCATCAGTTTGATTAATACAAATAATTGAACCTAAAAAATAATTAGCTTCGTTAATTAATAAATCATCAAACAAATTATCCCAACTGCCTTTCCCCCATTTGTATTCGCGCTGATAGCGGGGAATGGCGTAAATAATATTAGATTCAATATCTAATAAAGTAGAAACAGGGTAATTATTAACTGACTTAATCATACCAACGTTCCTTGTGGATTCTCTGACTCTGAAACCCCACCAGCTTTGGTAATGTAATCTTGCTGCTCTTTAAAGGTGTCTCTAGCCGCTTGTTTTTCAGCCAGAGTTAAATGATGGTCATTAATCCGTGAGCCCAGTTTTTCACCGTATTGCTCACCCAGGTTATACCAGGGGGCTGATTCAACATCGGTGCCGCGATCTTTTCTCCAATGAACATTGGGCTTGCCGCGTAAAATTCCCGCGCCTTTTTTACCCATGTCTTTGGCGGTCATAAACGGGCGAATGTTTAAACGTACACCGTCGTTTAAATCTGGGTTCCAGCCCATAGGTTGTTCGTGTGTTGGTTTCCAGCGTACAAATATATCGTAGCCCGCGTTACCATCACTGGCTGCTTCGCCTTGTTTGATGGCTTCGAGTTCAGCTTTTAAGTTTTGTGCAGCCGCTAAACGAATATCTGCGCCGTCTACACCGTCTTTAACCCCTTGCTCTTGGCTGCGTATCCAATCACCTAGGTAGGTATAAATTAAACGGTCTAGATTATCGGCATCTAACTGATGGTAATTCACTAACGCGCTAAAGCCGTCTTTTAAACCATCCCATACTTGCCAAATAAATGGTCGGTGGCCAAACATTTTTGAGTGCTGGTCAAAAAACTTATCGCGTAACCAGGCTTCTAATGAACTGGCTTTTACACTGGCCAGTAATTCATTTAATACATTGATATTCCAAGCATCACCATATGAAGCTTGCAACATAGCCTCTAGGCGATCGGCTGCTGGTTTCTCGCCGCGTATAGCCGGGATACAGGCAATGCCATCGTCATCCATTAAGGCATTTAAACTTTCACAGGCGTTTACCCATTGGCGTTGTTCTTCTGCAAGTTCCATATCAGCGTCCGACTCAGCTGGCCACTGGTAACCTAATAAACGAGCAAGAGCGGTTTGCAAAACGGTCTCGTCTTTGCGTAATTCACCCATGGCTGTTTTTTTGTCTTGCTCGTGCCAGATAACCGAACCACATGGGTGACCATGGAAGATCCATTGGGTTGGGTCGTTGGTGTAGGGTTGTGGTAGACCGTTGGGGTATTGTTCTTCTGCGACTTTTGTCCAATATTCTAGATCGAAAGGAACCTTTACCAATGTTGAATTAGTAACTTTGAGAGCTTGGTCGATATCTCTAACATGATCATGATAGTTTTCAGATGTGCAATAAGCCCATGTTGCATTTAAAGTATTAGGATTATGTGGTACCACAGCTGCAACATTTGAATCATAGCGAGAGCCTAAAAATAAAGAGGTTGGTAACGACCCCATTGACGATACCGCGATTCCTTTTTTTCCATAAACGGCTTTACCTCGCTGATCTGAGTCATGAAGACGAGCGCGTCGTATCCACCGCTCTTCTCTAAGGTGCCCATTTATATCGTCATAAAATACTATGTTATGAAGGCCTCCATAAAAAGAACTGGTCGTTTGCGTTGTCTGCTGAAAGCTCCAAAGATTAGAACGTTCAACCATTTCCCAGTAAACTTTAAGAAATCGAGGTGAGTCACCATTTAATATGCCAGCGAGTCCATCAGCAGATTCATTCAATAAAGAATGCTTTTCACCTGCTGCCAATAAGATCCTTGCATCAGGATTAACTAACTGCTTGGATTGCGCAACACTTTGAATATTAGCTCCAATCAATTCATTACTTTTATCGAAAGCATTCTTTTTATCAGAGACATCCAACCCTTGTAATAAATGCGCTTTACTTTCTTTATCAAACCCATGCCCTCGACTAATGCTAATAAGGATCGCTTGCACAATCTGGCCGCTGATAGTTTCAAAAGCCCCTGAACCTAAGCGGGCCAACAAATTCCAAGTATCTTGTTTTAATAATTTCTCTCGAAATTTTGTATAGCTGGTTAAGAAAAGCCAGTTTTGAGGCAATACAATACTTGAAGTCCCTCCCTCATGACAGAGTTCTAAACACCGCTCTAGGAACACAGTGGCAAGGTCATTTTTACCAACTGAATAGTTCTGATTACAAAAGACTTTAAGCTCTTCATTATGCTTAGCACGCGCCAGATACGGCACATTCGTAATAACCCAAGTATATTGCCCAGCCAGTAAACTGGCCGCTTTGGCCATACCTTGGGCAACAATACCAGCTTCATGCTGTTCGTCGCTTTCGCCTTCAGCGTTAATTGCTAAGGCTTGATTTAACGCGCTTTCTAATTCATCCCACTGCACAATTTTTGCAGCATCGGATTTACGTGGGTTGATTAAGCTACCTAATACAGGGGCATCTGAAAATGTTTTGTGCATCCAATCTAGGGCGATAGAAAGGTTTTTCTTTCCTGTTTCATCATTAAGCTTAATTCCCAGCTCTTTCCATTCGGCCTTAGCTGCTTTAATGGATAAACCAGAACAAGCCAAATGCAATTCTGGCAAGGTACGATAACCCCCTGCACCAGGATAGCGCCAAGCTTCTAATGCTAATGCAAATGCAGCTAGCTCCACACAGCGTTGGTCTAATTCTAGGCCGTGAATATTTTGGCTAAGTACCAGGTTAACTGCGTCTTTCGCGTTTAGTCCTTCGTCGGCCATGCGCATGGGCACTAACATTGAAAAAGCCGCCACTAAAAAGTGGCCTGAGCCACAGCAAGGATCTAGGGTTTTTAGTTCGCTTAAATTTTGTGGCCATTGCTCAAATTTACCGGCAGCGGGTTGCCAACTTTGAATCGCGTTTTCACTTTCGCCTGTTTCATTACTTTCATTAGTGTTTTGAACAAAGCGTAAATAGGTTAGAGGCACACCCGGAATAGACGCACGTTCACGTAAGTCTTGTTCGGTTTTTGCGGTTTCAATATCGTTAGTGGTTAGTGTGCGATTTGCCCACCAAGCCCCTAACGCATTATCTAATAAAAAACTCACCATATAAGGTTCGGTAAATAATTGAGTTACCGGGCTTAATTCTTTTGCGCCGATTTTAACTTCAGAATCATTTACTTGCTGCTTACGCTTGGTTTGCCAAAACTGGTACACCCAACCTAGGGAATCTTGTGCTTGAAAGGTTTCTGGGTCTAGTGCTTCGATGAGTTGCTCTAGCTTGCGAACATGCTCTAAGGTCAGCTCTATTTGTAATACGGCTGAATCTTGACGAAATACTTGTGGCAGCATTTTTGAAGCTAGATGACTGGCATAGGCCCAGCCATTGGCAAAGCCTTCGTCGGCTGCTAGTTCACCACATTCTTCTAGATTTACATGGGTGCCTGCATCGTACATTAACAAGCTGTTTTGCTCTAAGAAGCGCGCAAACAACATGCGATGCCAATGCTCGTAAGCCGCCTCACTAATTAGCAGGTCGATTTCTTGCTCGCCATTGGCAAGTTTTGTATCACCTAAATGACGACCATGGGCACGTAATTGCACGCGCAGTTTGGTTTCGCTTTCAGTTAAATAACCGGGCGCGGTAGCCTCATGGGCACCTAAGCGTTCGATGGCTTCACGAGCGGCTTGTTCGGCGATGTCACGGGCTTTAATAACTGTACGCTCTAACGTTGCGCGTAATGTTTTTTCTAATGCTTGGCGCATACTGCTTTCCTTTTAAAAACGGCTACGTTAAACAACAGAGACAGGGCCATTGGCCAGCTTATTACGAATCTCAATGGCTGCCTGTGTTAACCATTTATCTAGATCGGCCTCATTTTCAATGAGTGCTCTAGGTGCGTGTACACGCTGCACTTTTGGTTTTAATTTTTCAATAGCGCTGTTATAAGCATCATTAAACTTAGACATAAGCGAGGCACGTTTATCCATCCATTGGCTTAAGTTGCATGCTTCTAGACTAATGAGGACCGCTTCGTTATCGGTTAGCTTTAACGTGGGTAGCTGGTGAATGCCGTATTGCTTTAACAAAGCAGATTGCTCATCGGCCTTTAGTTTTTGCCATTGCTCGTCATTTTCTAAATTACTTAGGCAGCGATTATATTCACTTTCAAATTCTCCAACGTGGGCCACAATGGCATCGCGTATGCCGGTAAACGCTTGTTTAATTAATGGTTCTACCGGGTTTGGAGTTGCCAATAGACTGCGATTATCATTAATGGCTTGATATTCATTTTCAATGCCGCTGGTAAAGGCTAAACCTTGGCAATGCTTGAGTACATCGCGTAATTCGCCCCATTGTATTTCACGCTTTCTGGCCAGCTCGATGGTTTCTTGCCATTTTGAAAGGTCTGCCGTGATAGTGTCTTTTGCATCTAACGTGGCGCGTAATAATTCATTACCGCTGTGGGACATGAGCTCATCGAGGTAATCGGTATTTGGGCTAGCCGGTAACGGGGCGCTACCTCCTGACTGGTAAGCCCTATCTTTAGCCAACTTTAACGCTGGAAGTATATTGGCTTGCTCTTCACCTGTATTACAAGGCACACCCATAGCCCCTATAAGACTACGAACTTTAATTAATTCAATTTTAGTCAGCTGTACTTTTTCAGGGCGAAAACTTACCTGGCTTAAGGCACTGCGCTCTAGTGTTTTAGCGATGGCTGCTTGGCCGGTGGCATCGCTACCGGTTAGCGCACCTGTGGCCAGCATGGCGTAAAGGGCACCGTCTATGGTGTCTTGTGGCCAGCCGTAAGGGGCATCGGTAAAGTATTTGCGTAATTCACTGCCGGTTTTCCCAACACCAATATAGCGTGTTAAGGCTTGGCACACTGGGTGCTTGGCTGCTTCGTCGTTAAAGCCCAGGGCTTCTAAGGCGTTTTCGCCTCCTTCACGGCTGGCTTTGGTGTACACCTTGGCCCAGTTGGCATCATCTGCAATGGCAAAATCTTTATATAAGCGTTCTACTGCAACTTTACCGGCGTTTTGAATTTGCTCACTTAAGGTATCACCTTGGGCATCGGCACCACCGGCCAGTTTGACCTGTATGTTAGCAAAGATTTCTTTGAGCAAACTTTTGCGCTTGCGCTGGGCTACGTTGTTACTGTTTTCCATGGCGGCACGGGCATCACGTCCCGCTTCGGTATTGGCGTTGCCACGAATCTCTAGTGTCATTTGTGCCGCTTGCTCTTCTATGATGGCGTCTGCTAATTCGGACTGATGACTATTGGGCACATAGATAAATATGGTGGCCTGCTCTGGGCGCGCGCCACGTGCGTGACTAATAAAAGTTTTTTCATCGCTATTATGCACCCAGGCATATAACTTCTTATCACTGTCTTGTGGTAACTCAGCGTCAAAACAGACCAAAATACTGCGACCGACATTACTGTTACCTTGAATCAAACGAGCTTCATTTACGGCTTTACGAATATGTTGTTGAATGATTTGCTGTTTGAAGCTTTCGATACGTTGCGGGTTGCCACGGTAATCATTTTTTTGACGACTGAATTCATCGTACCATTGTGAGCTTTCGGCAGTTTGTAAGCGGTACTCCATGCCACGATGTGTATTAATACTCATTAACAAGCCTTCTTTTTCTAGAGCTTGTAAATGTTTTGGTAATTCACTGCGAACCCTGTGTTTATCGCCTTGCAAGTCTTCAATTAATAAATCGGCTAAAAAATCTTCTGTTGAATGAATGCCATGATCTACATCGGTGGGGAGTTTTCCAATTAATAAGATAACCGCAAGAATTCGGCCCTGCATTTGGCTATCATTATCACCCGATTTTTTACGGCTAATGGTCTCGTAAATATCTTTCGAGATCATGTTAGTTTGTAGCAAGTTAGTAGATATTTGATCGTAAATAAAATCAGCCGGTAAAACATGGCCTATTTCTTTTTCAGCGGTTGCTTTACAAGCTTCGTGTACAATGCGCAATTGGTTACGCAGCTGTGACCCAGTGCCGGTAACATCTAATGCGTGTAATACTTTTTCCCAAAAACGGCGACGTATGGGTAACAGTGGGTAATCTGCCAGCATGATTTTTTCGTCATCTTTATTATGCTCGATGGTTGAACCATGTAGATGACGTGAAATTTCACCCAGATTATTTTCTATAACGCTTTCTATATGTGGGCGTGCGGTTTCTTTCTTTTGCAAAATGACTTTACGAATTACCGCATCTACATCGGTGTCTTCTAGCTGTACTGGGGTTTGAAAACGGCCCATTAAACGCTGTAAATTGGCCATACCTGCTAAGGCGCTTTGACCGGTGGCAATGAATAGTAGTTTTGATTTTAACTTGCTGGCTTTACAGCAGGTTTCAACCATTTCTTGAATGTCCATTGCGCGATCGACATCATTACCCACGTATTGCTGAACTTCATCTAATACCACCAATGTCAGTGGCAATTCACCATTGATGGCAATGGCATCTATAATGGCATCAACCATCTCTTTATTACTTACATCTTCAGCAAATATATACTGGCTGCGTAACATTTCACGGACTTCTTTAGGGTCATCCGTAAGCTCTGGTTTCGCTTGTACAATGGCATCACACAATGCCACTGACATGAATAGATCTTCAACCTCTTCAGCCCAGGTTTCTTCTGCTTCTTCGCCGGTTTCGCCGTCTACCACTATTTCTTTAACCGCATCATAGATACCCTGACCTTTAAGCCAAAGACAAAATTTTGCCAAATGATATTGTTCAGGTAAGCCCACTGATTTAAAAATAATGGCCAATAACGCTAAACGTACTTTTTTGCCAGCCGATGCCCCTAATGTACCTGCTGCAGAATGCAAACCAGCATGTGTACCTGCTTGTATTGATAGCTCTTCTAATAAATCGCGGGTTGATTCGGGTAAGTCGGCAATGCTACGGGCCGTTTGACCATTAGGCAAAATTTGATTAATCCAAAAGCTTGCCAGCATTTTAGCCAGGTGTGATTTACCTGACCCAAAGAAACCTGATATCCAGACACCTTTTTGTTCATTATTAGTTTTTAAGCTGATTAAGAAATTACTGAGTATTAGCTCAATTCCTTGCTGGTATTTCCCATCACAGACAAAGGTTTTTAATTCGTAATCGAGAGTTTTTAACGCTTCTTCCGTGCGTTCATCGGTAACTTTTGCAACACCGTTATTGGCTAAAAAACTATCGACGGGGTCGTTTTGAAAAATTTCGCGATTTAACATTTAAACATTCCTTATTTTAACTTTTTATAGATGTGGCAAGATAACCCCAGCCATTTTTGGCATCTAGCAAGCGGTATTCGTTACCTTCTTGCTCTCCGGGGAAAAATACCACTAGGCGGCCTTCAACTTTGGCGGCCAACGATTTCACTAAATCTGATACCGAAGTAATGCCAAACAATGTACCGCAGCCCAATAACGCAACCGCCGTATTATTGTTTTGCTCACTTTCAATTCTGTCTCTTATACACATCTGACGCTGCCGACGATCTACTCTGTGTAG
>OLII01000480.1_pt1 | contig 15128 bp, 13 predicted proteins | sample 1609481 | NCBI WGS metagenome assembly OLII01 (sample SAMN05416859, study PRJEB24817) | seawater metagenome | isolation source: Sea water | place: Canada:Atlantic | collected 2013-11
AGATTTTAAAGATGCCTATCGAAAATGCAACAGGATTGCCAAAGCCAATCAATATATCAGGAGCATACGGACAATCTAAGGGAAGAAGTATCTATGATTTCTACATGCGTGAGTGGGCTGGTGTAGATGCAGAGAATGGAAATCCTCAATGGGTTGAGCACTGGGTTGATGGGAACAACAACAATGAGTATGATGCTGGAGAAGGAGTTTCAGATTTAGTGGTTTATCAAAGTCAAAATCCAGACGCATCTATTCAAGAAAGATTGACAAATACGTATGGTAACGCTACGCTTAAATACGTTGGTAAATCAGGAATTCCAGCAGTTAGAGGTGCATTCAGATTGAACGCGAACTACAAGAATTTCTCTTTAAGTACTCAGTTTGGGTATAGTCTAGGAGGATACGGATATGATTCTCAATATGCCAACCTGATGAGTAATGGAAAGATTGGTGCAAATAGTTACCACACCGACATTCAAAATAGTTGGAGACAACCAGGAGACATCACAGATGTTCCAAGAATTTATTCAAATGAAAACATACGAGTAAATGGAACTTCATCTAGATTCATTACGAGTACAGACTACCTCGCATTAAACAACGCAAGACTTGGATACAGTTTATCTAATGATGTAGCTCAAAGAATCGGTATTGGTGGACTTGACATTTGGTTATCTGGAGATAACTTGTTCTTACTTTCGGAGAGATCTGGATACAACCCAACTATTTCGGTAACTGGAACTTCAGGTAGATATACCTATGCTCCAATTTCATCATATACATTAGGAGTTAGAGTTAAATTATAAAAACGAGAAATAATGAAAAAATTAACATATATCTTTAGTATAGCAGCCGCTATACTAATAACTACATCATGTAGTGAAGACTTTTTGGATAAAAGACCTACAAGTTTTATCTCACTTGAAGATTTCAGAGAGACATCAGCAATTAACCCTGAGGTTTCAGCTGGAACCTTAAGAGGAATTTACAATCAAATGGTAACTGCTGGAATTGGAGGTACGAGTAATCAAGAAGATTTTGGGCATAAATCATTTGACTTAATGAGTGACCTTTTATCAAGTGACATGGCTCAGGTTTCCACGCGATACAATAGATTTGTATCACTCGCTAATCTTTTATGGACCACTGATAAATCAATTACCTTGCCAAATTATACGGCTTGGAGATTCTACTACACACTCATCAAAAGTGCCAACTTGCTTGTTGATGGAAATGGAGGAAATGATGCTGTACCAACTACAGATGCTGGTAAAGCTGCAATGGGACAAGCAAAAGCAATTCGTGCATTTGCCTATTTCTACCTAACTCAATACTACGCTGTAGAATATGATCCTGCTAAGGAAGTATTACCTATGTACACGGAGCCGGGGCAGTCTGCACAAGGAAAAAGCAAAATGAGTGAGGTGTATGACTTGATGATCTCTGATTTAAATGATGCCATTGGTTTAATGGCTACTTTTTCAAGACCTAATAAAGCCTTAATTAATGCAGATGTTGCTAAAGGATTGCTTGCCTACGTATATGCATCTATGGGTGAGAGCAGTAAAAATGTACTCGCCATGAACTTGGCAAATGAAGTAATCAATTCTGGAGCATATCCTCTTATGACTGCAGAAGAAGTTACTGGTGGTTTTACACAATTAACTACTCCTGGATGGATGTGGGGATTTGACATTACAGATGCAAACAACTTAGGACTTGTTTCTTGGCATGGTTTTATGGATGCGTATAGCTATTCATATCAAGCCGTTGGTAATAACAGAGGAATTGATATCGATTTGTACAATAACATTGACGCCAATGACATCAGAAAACAGCAGTTTGGTAGCGTAGCTTCTAGTGGAGCATATACAGTTGGAGCATCTCCACACATCCCTGCAGGGAAGTTTTATAACTTAAATCGTAAATGGTTTAGTCAAAGACCAATTCTTGATGATTATGTATACATGAGAGTTGCTGAGATGTATTTACTATCAGCTGAACTCGCTGCGGTAGAAGGAAATGAGGGAGCAGCTAAAAATACGCTTAAAATGCTTCTTGCTAAGCGTTTTGAGAATGCTGCAGATTACGCGTATGTAGATGCCTTGTCTGGTCAAGCTTTACTTGATGAGATTGTATTCCAAACAAAAATTGAACTTCTTGCAGAAGGAAAGAGTTACCTTCTAATGAAGCGTAGAAAACTGACGAATACGAGAGGTGCAAACCACGCAAACCTGAAAGGTCAATCATTTGCTCATAATGATCCAAGATTAACCTTTGAAGTACCACAAAGAGAGTTAACGGATAATCCAAATATTACCTCAGGGAATAAATAACATCTTTATTTCATTGATACTTTTAAAAACCGAGAGCGCGCTCTCGGTTTTTTTTGTGCCTAGCAAGATAACTAGGAATTAAAATAACTGAACCTAACATAAAATCAGCTACATTTGCAGCATGGAACATACAACAACTGTCATTTTTGGAATTAGAGCAATTATTGAAGCCATCAATAGTGGAAGTACCATTAGTAAAGTCTACTTACAAAAAGACTTGAAAGGCAATCTGTTCTCGGAATTAAATAGCCTCATTAAACAAGAAGGATTGACCACAAGCATGGTTCCTGTCGAAAAATTAGACCGCTTATCTAAACATAAAAACCATCAAGGCGCCGTTGCACAAATTTCTCCTGTCGAATTTCACGACTTGGATACACTTATTGAAAAAACATTGGCTACCGACGAAGTTCCTTTGTTTTTAGTCTTGGATCAACTATCTGATGTACGTAATTTTGGAGCCATTATACGCACCGCAGAATGTACAGGTGTGCATGGCATTGTTGTTCAAAAGAACGGAAGTGCTCCTGTGAATGCAGAAACCATTAAAACCTCAGCTGGCGCTGCCTTTAAAGTTCCTATTTGTAAAGTAGACCACATAAAAGATGCACTTTACATACTCCAAGCAGCCGACATCAAAACAGTGGCGGCTACTGAGAAAACCGAAAACAATGTATATGCTATTGATTGCAAACAACCACTAGCCATCATTATGGGATCTGAACACAGAGGTGTCAATCCGTCTGTGTTAAAAATGGTCGATCACAAAGCCAAACTACCGCTCTTAGGAGACATTGAATCATTGAATGTATCGGTAGCCTGTGGCGCATTCTTATATGAAACCATTAGACAAAGATCCACGAGTAACTAAACGCTACATTGGTCTTTAGGTTCTAGGGTAGTTTATTTTACGCTTCCTTTTCTTCTTGGTGCTCGTCTTTTTGTGGAGGATTAAAATTCCCCTCAGCGTCAAAAAGCAAATCAAACTCTGTTTGCGTAAACTCAAAGGCTTCCTTTACAATGCCTTTTTTTCTGTAGTAAATAGCAAAAAACAATCCCACTACAAAACCAGCCAAGTGTCCTTCCCAAGAAACACCCTCTTTGATCGGAAACACATACCAAATCATGCTACCGTATAGAAAAATAACAATCAGCGAAACAGCTACCAATTGGTACTGTCTTTTTAAGACACCACTAAAAAACACAAAACTAAAGAGCAGGTACACCAAACCACTTGCTCCTATATGAAAGGCCTCTCTCCCAATAATCCAGGTCAAAATTCCAGTGCAAACACCTCCAACTACTAAAATACGCAGGTACACATCGCGATAAAAATAGATCAATGCCGATAACAGCACCGCTAAAGGCACCGAATTGTTAAAGAGATGACTAGGGCCACTATGTATAAAAGGAGCAAATACAACCCCTTTTAAACCAGTCAACTTTCTGGGCAACACACCGTATTTTGTAAAATTCAACCCAAAACGAATTTCAACCCAATACACAAGCCAGATACAGACCACGAGTACAAATGGTATGCGTAGCATTTTTATCGAAAATGGCGGAAGTGTTGTTGTTTTCATCACCTCAAACATAACAAAAATTCAGCCAATACTACTTTCATGAAGATCTGTCATAAAACTTTGCTATTTTTACCTCATGAATCAGCCACTAGCAGAACGCATACGTCCACAAAATCTAGATGACTACATCAGTCAGCAGCATTTGGTTGGACCCAAAGGAATCTTAACCAACCATATTAAAAAAGGAATGATTCCTTCCTTAATTCTTTGGGGACCACCGGGGATTGGCAAAACCACCTTAGCTCAAATTATTGCCAAAGAATCGGAGCGCCCTTTCTACACGTTGAGCGCCATTAGTTCTGGCGTAAAGGATGTGCGAGACGTTATTGAAAAGGCGAAGAACAGTGGAGGCCTCTTCTCTGTAAAAAATCCGTTGCTATTTATTGATGAGATCCATCGATTTAGCAAGTCACAACAAGACTCTTTGCTCGGTGCTGTAGAAAAGGGCTGGATTACCTTACTTGGAGCCACCACAGAAAACCCGAGCTTTGAAGTCATCCCTGCCCTACTCTCACGCTGTCAGGTTTATATTTTAAATGCTTTTGACAAAGGTGATCTCGAAGCACTTTTGCACAGAGCAATTGCTCAAGACAGCATTCTTTTGAATCGCATCATCAAGCTTGAAGAAACAGAGGCCTTGTTAAGCATCTCTGGTGGAGATGCTCGAAAACTTTTAAACGTATTTGAATTGGTGGTCAATGCCGCCGAGGACCCGGTCACAATCACCAATGATTTCGTCTTAGCCAATGTTCAGAAAAATACCGTTCGTTATGACAAAACAGGTGAGCAACATTATGATATTATTTCTGCATTCATCAAATCTATCCGAGGGAGCGATCCCAACGGAGCAGTGTATTGGTTAGCGAGAATGCTTGAGGGCGGAGAGGATGTGAAGTTTATAGCACGGCGACTCGTTATTGCCGCCTCTGAAGACATCGGAAATGCCAATCCAAATGCCCTTATATTGGCCACCAGTACCTTTCAGGCTGTTGCCGTAATTGGCCATCCAGAATCTCGAATTATTTTAAGTCAGTGTGCTATTTACCTAGCCAATTCTCCTAAAAGCAATGCCTCATACGAAGCTATTGGCAAAGCACAACAAATAGTAAGAGACACGGGTGACTTGTCCATTCCGTTGCATCTAAGAAACGCGCCAACCAAGCTGATGAAAGATTTGAATTATGGCAAGAACTATCGCTATTCACATGCACATCCAAACAACTTTTCGGCACAAGAATACTTACCCGAACAACTCAGTAATACCACATTTTATGAACCTGGAAACAATGCAAGAGAGCATGCATTTAGAGACTATTTAAAAAACTTGTGGAAAGACAAGTACAACTACTAGAACTTGATGTGTAGTTCTTTTACAATGCGTGTATCTCCCTCATAGTATTCAGCAAGCCAAACATCCCCTTTCGCATAGAGAATTCCTTTGCCATTTTGAATGATGTACAGCTTCGGGTTGCTTGTCTTCAAAATTGTAAACACCATTTTAGGCTCTGTATTTATCAATTGAAACCCATTGGAAATCGCTTGAGCGTACAACATATCACTTGCTTTATTAACGGTTGTAGACACAACCTCTTTGACCTTTACATTCGTTACAGTTTCCGATTGTACTACTTCAGTATCAGCGGCAACTACCTCTGAAACCGATGACCTACCTGTTTTAATTTTAGGAGTGAATTCATAGTCTTGAATCACCGGATCCTTAAATGCATTTCGAATCGCTTCATGGTAGGCTTTTCCATATTCTTTCTTCTTACTTGTACCTTGCATACTTGTATATACAATGCGTCCTGTGCAATCTTTAAATACGATGCTGTTTTTGGTCACAAAAAACCCTGAATCATTTAGAACATCAACAAAGAGAAACTGACATCGATCCTGATTAATCAGCGCAGGCAGTGTTTCTGAATCTACATAGGCCTTTAAGCCTATTTTATTGAACAAAAAAGCTGTAAGCGAGCTTGTTTTGTATTGATCGGCTTTCTTTAAAAAGCCAAATTTACTTGCAACGACCACGTATTCATACTCAGAAATGCTATTTTGAGAAGTCATTGAAACCGTTACAAAAAAGAGGGTAAGAAGTAGTATTTTTTTCATGTCAATCAAAAATTAAATGTATTCCAAAATCTAAAGAAGCTGTATTTGCTACTGCTAGATCGGAAAATTTTAGCACATTTCCAAACATTCCATACACTTGTACAATGCCAATTTGTGCAGATAGGCCAGCACCAATATTCGATTTCGAAAAATCGTCTAGAGTATATGTAAACTTTGCATGTACATATTCGCTAATACTTTTATCTAAAAAAAACGTAGCAGCCACCTGCGTACTTAAGGGTCTTGTCACCGCAAATAATTGCAACCCCACTGCGTTGTTGTAATACTCTTTGTAGGTCTCATCATAACATTCTTTATTGATTCTTGCACGACCAAAACTATAGGCTACAGCCGCATTTAATTTAATAGGCCGCCAAGACACAAAGGCATCTGTGTCCGTTTCTCTTGGCACATTTGCTTTAAAATCACGATCTAATTGTGACCAATAATCTGTGTTATTGGAGTCATAGAGCAGCTCAATTCCGTCAAATTCATAATCACCCGTTATGGATAGGTTCTTTGTGTTCTTTGTATAGCTCACAAACCCTACATCTAATAAACTTCCCGTAAACTCAATTTGTGGGGTATAATGGTAGGTAAAACCAACATCGACTCCCACTCCTATATTTTTACTCATCAAGGTATTTCCAAGTACCTCTTTAATCGCAACATCAACGTCTTCATTTGCATTATAAAACCCGGAAGATTGTATCCCAATTCCAACAGCATTTAAACGATGTCTGTAACGATTAGCGATGCCTAACTCGGTATTAAATGTTCCTGAATTCGTCGTTGACATAACCTGTAAGCTCCCTGAATACAATTTAAAGCGCCCACCTATATTGAGCTTCTTATTTACTTTATGAGAGAGTCCTGCATGCAACACACCTAAGATTTCTCCTCTTACTTTTAGATCAGAAAAATGAACTGTTTTATTGAGAAAGGGTTCATTTCCATAATACAGCAATTCCAGAATATCTTTGGGATAATAGCCTATAAAATCAACTTCCTGATACATTCCGAAACTGAGATATGTTTTCTCATCCAAACGGTAGCCGCCATTTAAAACATCCACCTGCACATTCGCACTCAAAAAATTTCTATTTGTTAGTGTGTTGGTAAGTCTCTCAAATTTGGTGTTAAATGGAATCCCATCCTCTAAAAATAGTGCTGACAGTGTTCCACCTGTGAGCCCTGCACTCAATGAAATCCCCGATAGCATGGGTACGCCAACATGATAGTTAAAGTTGGTCTCCGCTCCTGGATTTAAGAGTAAGGTAGTAGGCGTTTCTGCAAATCCAAACAAGAGCGGTTTGTTTTGACAAAAAACCATGCTTGTAAGTAGCAGGCCAATAACGAATAGTAGTTGTTTTTTTGACATGCTTATGATCTGAGATAAAAAATTCCTGAAGATTTAAAAACGAATGTTTGTTCAATCGATGGATCCAATACAGTACCATCCGAACTCGGTGATAATTGAATTGAAACTCGAATCTTTGTGGCTCTCAAAAAAGGAGTATTCCCTGAAATTGGGATGCGCTCGTTGTATTTAACATCTTGTGTGTTTTTAGGAATTGCAATTGGAGCGAGTACATATGCTTCAACGTCTAAAGCATCCAAAAAAGCAACAGTCACAATAAAATCTCGATCAAACTCATTATTCACCTCAAAACTCAAATCAACAGTGGTAAGATTATTTTGCACAAAATTACTTTGTAAAACAGAAAAACCAGTAACATCTTCAATAGGAGCAACAGCTTCTACGGAATTTATTTCATCAAAAAAAGCAAGTTGATTTAAAGTGAAAAACACCAAAGACGACTCGACGATTGGCGCAAAACTAAAGTCTTCTGCTTGACTAAAATCTAACTGTTTTGTACAGGAAGAGAAGATCAAAAACAAACTTAAAATCAAAGGGGTTATTTTTAATTTCATGGGCTACTTATCGTTCGATACTGGCAATAAATAAAGGTTAAAGATATTGTTTTATTTCTAACAAACTCGTCACAGATTTGTATGTATCTTGACCACTGCTCTCTTTAGCTTCATCAAAATGGATACTAGCAATTCCACAGTTTAAGGCTCCGATAATATCGGCTTCTATATTGTCTCCAATCATCACACTTTCTGCTGCCGTGGCTCCTGCTTTCTTCAAAGCATACTCAAAAACTCTTGGATTCGGTTTTTTAACACCAACAGACTCTGAAGTAATGAGTTGATCAAAATAGTGCACAATTCCAGACCTTTCTAACTTCAACTTCTGAATTTCTTCAAAACCATTGGTAATGATATGCAATGTATATTTCGATTGTAGATAGTCTAACAGGTCAAAAACTCCTTCAAACAAATGGTTGTAATCTGGCAACACCTGTATATACTCCATAGCCAACTGATCAATTAACGCATCAGACACCTCAAAATCTAAGGCATCAAAAGCGTCTTTTAATCTACCATAACGCAAGGCTTCTTTGCTCACTTTTTCTTCACGATACTTTTTCCAATACGCAAAATTAATGGGCGCATACACCACCAAAAAATCTTCCAAGGCTAGGGCAATATTGTGTCTGCGAAATAACTGCTCAAATGTGAGATTTGAATTTTTTTCAAAATCCCATAATGTATGATCTAAATCAAAAAATATATGCTTAATTTCCATGCTATAAAAATAACCATATAATCCAAACTTAAAAACTATTTGAAGTCTTTATATTTGTAACGAAAGTCTCTTATTCTTGAAAAAAAAATTACACATCCTTTTTCTTTGTAGTTGGTACCCTTCCAAAGTACTCCCAACCAATGGAGACTTTATTCAGCGACATGCAGAGGCCATCAGCACACTGCATACCGTTTCTGTGTTGCATATCATTACTGATAAACACGCGAGTAAATCAACAATAACGACCCAAACCTTAAACAATGTGCATACGCACATTGGTTATATCGCCCCCACATCAAATCCAATGTTAAAGTGGATTCGTTACCTTCGTATCTTCAAACGTTTGCTGCAGTCTGTTGGAGCATTTGACCTTGTGCATCTTCATGTTACATTTCCTTTCGGGCTCTTTGCCCTGTTTCTAAAAGCAACTCAAAAAAAACCATATATCATCTCTGAGCACTGGACTGGCTATTTAACCGCAAAACAACATCAAATTTCATCGTTCCAAAAAATTATCGCAAAAAGAGTGGTCAGAGAAGCAGCTTATGTCTGTCCTGTGAGCATTGAATTAATGGAAGCAATGAAAGCATTCGGACTTTCAGGAACCTATGCTCCTATTGGTAACGTTGTGGATACTGACACGTTTACAAAAAATAGCAAGAAGTCGCATGCATTCACAATTATTCATGTTTCTAGTTTCAATGATGCGCAAAAAAACATTTCAGGCATGCTAAACGCAGCAAAAAAACTAGAAAATGAGATTGGCGCTTTTCGATGGAAATTTATTGGAGATAGCTTAGCTTCGTATGCACCTTTGATTGAAAAACTTGCATTTAAAGAGGCTTTTATTGAAGGTATTGAGCATTGCTCACAAGAGGTGCTTGCAGTGCATTTGCAGCAAGCCCATGTGTGTGTTTCATTTAGCAATTACGAAACCTTTGGTATCACCATTGCAGAGGCCATTGCTTGTGGCACCTCAGTCATTACTACTCGAACAGGTATTGTAGATGAACTTCCCAAAGATGCGCAACTCACAACCATTCCCATAAGCGATGAAACTGCTTTGGCAAAGGCCATCGCATCTATAAAACGCAACGGGATCCATACAGCTTCAGAAACCATGAATTTGTATATTAAGAAACACTTTGGTAAGCCCGCCATTGCTGATACATTTTCGAACCTCTACCAGAACGTTTTACACCACAGCCTTTGAGTCTTTTAAAAACATACCTACAAAATTTTATTGCTCGTGCGGGCTCTCGCATACTTGCGAGTACGATCATTGCTCGCGGATTGTCATTTATAGCCTCTTGGATTTCCTTGCAACTCATTCCCAACAAAGAACTTGGTAGGGTATTATTTGCATACAATATCATTCTGTTTCTCATTCCCTTTGGCGGTTTTGGTTTGCATCAAAGCTTACTTCGATTTGGCGCTTTACTCAAAACTCAAAAAGAAAAAAACAGCTTATTTCGGTATGTGTTTTTCAAAGGAATTGGCGCTACATGTATTTTAATAGCCGTACTTGGCTGCCTTATCTCATGTATTAATTTTCAATTTGAACAAACGGGAGCCTATGTGCTTTTTCTATCCTTGAGCCTACCTTCTATGTATGTATTCGAATTGCTTAAAATTCAACTTCGCCTGGAGCACAAGAATCGTACTTTTGCTGCTACTGATATTGTCTTTGCCGCGGCACTTGCAGTCAACACGCTTGTTTTTAGTTATGTGTTCCAAGAAAAAGGCTATGCCTTTGCACTTGTATTCACCCCTGTATGTACCATATTGATCTATTTTAAAAAGCTGCAGTTATATCTAAAGAAGCATGAGAAACCATGTATACATCGTTCATTTTGGTCCTATGGCATTTTTGCAAGTCTCTCTAACGTGGTCACTCAATTGCTTTTTGTCATTGATATTTTACTGATCGGACACCTCTTAAACAATGCAGAGATGGTGACAAATTACAAGTATGTATCACTCATTCCTTTGAGTTTGTTATTTTTACCTCGTGCTTTTATCAATGCTGATTTTGTTGCTTTTACAGAAAACATTCATCGCAAATCATATATCTATAGGTATGTCAAAAGCTACCTATTGCTATTCACACTTATCAGTGCTGCAACCTGTGTATTCTTTTACAGCAGTGCGTCGTTTCTTCTGGGGCTTTTTGACACTGATTTCAAACAATTTGAAATGCCTTTTCTCATCATCGTTTTTGGAGTTTGTGGTGTGCTAATTTTAAGAGGGCTTTTTGGCAACCTATTGTCATCAATTGGAAAAGCACGTGTCAATTTTTACATCAGTAGTGTCGCATTGCTCCTAAACATTATGAGTAATTATGTATTGATTCCAAACTACGGAATTACTGGGGCAGCCATTACTTCGGCAATTTTAATGTGGAGTACTGGACTTGCCAGTGCATTGCTGTTCTGGAGGCTTTACAACAAAGATTTTTTAAGCACTCCATAGGTCTCTACCTCCGCACCAAAACTTTTAAAAAAAGCAGCAATCCCGGGTCTTACTGAGCCCTCAAAATCGAGGATTTTTGAAGAGCCTGCATGTTCTTGAATCACCGCATTTAATAGCAAACTAGGTACTTGTAGCTTTTTTCCTCTCGGTGATACTGCAGCAAATAAATAGACAATTCGTTTGGCTCCAAGAAGAAATACCGCACCTCCAATTAACTCAGCATTCTCCCGAACTCCAATTATTTTTACCTTGTTTTTATCTTTTGCAATCGCAATGAGCTTGGTTAATTTACGATACTCTTTCTCAGCAATATCTTGAAACGAATACTGTGCTCTCGATAGGCGCAGGACTTCATCAAAAGAGACCTCTTGCCAGTGTACTTTCTTTTTAATCCCTTGTTGAATGGCGTGTTTTCTTCCTTTAGAAAAACGCGCATACAAGTCGCTATATGTTCCCTGGAGATCCAATATAAAATTCGATTGCATCACTACGGGCTCTTTTGTAAACCTATTTTCTGAATTGAATTGGAGATGCACCTTTAGAAGATATGTAGGAATATGCCCCACAAAGATGGCAATCAATTCACTGCTTAATGGCGCTTTAGAAAAAACACCTAATTGTTGCGTAAAAAAAGGTTGAGAAATATATCGAAATCCATATTTACGTCTATAAGGCAGGGGCATCACGGCTTTGTAATCATCCAAAACGAGTACACGCCACTCCTCGCACACACAATCTAAATACCAAGCATAGGCATAGATTCTACTTTGAATAGAAGTGGCAATACAGGCATTGTATTTCGCGACATCCAATTGATTTCTATGTATGCATTGAATCATGGCTTAATCTGTTGCAATCTTTAGCATTGCCTCGTACACTTTGCTCCACCCTTTCCATCGCAAATAATTGCTTGTACTTTCGTTATGAAACAAGGTTACAAAGGTACCATTGACTGCTTTTACTTCATTTTTAAGTTCTCTAATTTTCCCTAAAGACTGCCTTGGTGTTAGGCCCATATAATCATTCAATGTGGTGTCCATGAGTGCAAAAGGAACAATTTTTAAAGGGGTTTGAATTTCAAAATCTAAATCGTAAAAATAAAACGGTGTACAGGTACTTGCTCGAAAGCCCACATGACTTGCATAGCCCATTGAATAATCTTCTTTTATTTCTAAGTCGATTAATTTCTGATAGGTTTCTGGCAAACTAAATCGCAAGTAATGCTGTCTTGATATCACCATGGGTGTATTGGTGATGGCCTCTAATCGTTCTTTCTCTTTTTTTAACAGCACTTCATCAGTCATTGTAAAATAGGAAGGGTGCACGCCTATTCTCGCATAATCACCAACGCCTTTTATCAGCAATCTAAATTTACTTTTAGCCGCTGAAACATTGGTGTCAAATGTGGTGTAATCTGCGACTAAGAAAAAGAAAATCGTGGTCAATTTGTACTTTTTTTGCAAACCCAATAGCGCGTCAAAGGTATTGTAAGGATCTTTCTTGAGGTTTAAAAGAACCAAAAATCGATCCCAAAAAGTGCCTAATTTCAAGCCAAAGAAATCTTTGATGAATCCACCAAATGTGCGCATTAAACTTTTGTGTTTATAGGCATAGGCATTGTCTACATCAATAGTAGAGATATAGGTATAGTCTCTTGTTTCGTAGGGATAATCTGGAAATTTCTCTTGTAATTTTTTCAATAGTTTAAACGCCCAAATATCAACTATCGGTTTTTCTAGGAATCGATACTTAAAGGCAATACTTTGCTCTGCGGTAAACCGCTCATGCACATCTCTTACATGTGGCAAATACTCTTCATACCTACTGAGCAGAAAAAAACTTGCTGCAAAAATATCAAATGGCAAGGCAGACTTCGCGCCCGCTGCAAAAAAGCAAGGCACCTCATCGTAGGTAAATAGTTGTATATCCAGATCATTAACGCCCTGTTCAAAAAGTAAATCATTACTCCGAATAAAAAACTCTTTCCCGAGTGGAGCTTTGGAGTAGGTCATTTTTAATCCGTTATGAGCAATAAACTCCTCAATAGTGGTTGTAAAGCGAACAGGAATTAAAAGTGTTCTGGTAAAAATATGTTTAAAAACATAGGCTAACCTTGGTGTAATTTTATGTGTGTATACGAGTATCAAAAATTGCGCTTAAAGGATTGCATTGTCTGCAAAGCTAAAGTACTCTTTTTGGGTGATAATCACATGATCTAGTAACTTTATATCCAATGTTTTTCCTGCTTCACAAATTTTCTCAGTCAACAACGTATCAGCAGCACTGGGATTAAAATTCCCTGAGGGGTGGTTATGACACACAATGATTCCAACAGAAGCTACTTCAATGGCCTTTTTAAAAATAAGTCTTACATCTACCACGGTACTCGTTAATCCTCCCTTGCTTAGTTGTTTTTTAAGCAGAATTTTATTTGAGTTGTTTAAGTACAATACCCAAAACTCTTCGTGAGCTAAATCGCCAATAATGGGTTGCATCAGGCTAAAAACAGCCCGACTACTTTTGACCATTGGTTTTTCTTCTAACTGCTCAAAGTGACGACGCTTTCCAAGTTCTAGTGCTGTGATGATACTAATGGCTCTTGCAGCTCCAATTCCGTTGAACCCCATCAATTGTGATAAAGACAAGCTTGCCAGCTCATTGATACTATTCTGAACACTATGCAACATCCGTTTACTCAGATCTACAGCACTTTCTTTGGCAGACCCACCACCTATTAAGATGGCAATTAATTCTGCATCAGACAATGCAGCGGTTCCTTTTAGCATAAGTTTCTCGCGAGGTCTATCTTCTATAGACCAGTGTTTTATGGTTAATTTTTTCATCTTCTTGCAATTTTACCTCCAAGATACAGCTATTTTACCAATGGATGTTTCTAATAAAAAACGCTTTTTTTTGTATACGTAGTTAAAAACAATACCTTTGTTGTTTAGATCTTAGTATAGATTATGAAAATTATTATAGCTGGAGCCGGTGATGTAGGTTTTCATTTAGCAAAATTGTTATCGTACGAATCTCAGGATACCTATATCATAGATTTTGATGGAGACAAACTAAATTACATAAACAATCATTTAGATGTGTTCACCAAAAAAGGGGATGCAACCTCTATTGAATTGTTGCAAGAGATTGGAATTGATTCTGCCGATTTATTATTGGCAGTTACCGAGTCTCAAAATTCAAACTTTACCATTTCGGCTATTGGAAAAGCGCTAGGCGTTAAAAAAACCATTGCTAGAATAGACAACCCTGAATTTTTAAATACGACGGTCATTGATTTTAAGAAATTTGGCGTCGATTTTATGATTTCTCCTGAGGAGTTGGCTGCAAATGAGATTCAAATGCTGCTCAACCAATCTTCCTTTAATGACACTGTTGAGTTCGAAAAAGGTCTCTTCAATGTCATGGGGACTGCTTTAAGCTATAAATCGCCTATTTTAGACTTGACAGTAAAAGAGGCGAAAGATAAATTCTCAATGGTCGATTTCATCACCATTGCCATTAAAAGAGAGGGTGTTACTCAAACCATCATTCCTAGAGGTGATACGGTATACCGATTAAAAGACCAAGTCTATTTTTCGGTCCCAAAAAAATCAATCAATGCGCTCTACCCTATTATCGGAGAAGAGCAGGTGTCTATTAATAATGTCATGATTTTAGGAGGAAGTAGCATTGGATTTAAAACAGCTCGAAATCTTTGCAAAGAAAACTTCAAGGTAAAACTCATAGAGAAGAGCAAGGACAAAGCATTAGACATTGCAGACAAACTATCCAACACCTTAGTCATTCATGCCGATGGACGTGATCTTGAATTGTTAGAAGAGGAGAACATTCGGGACATGGATGCTTTTATTGCAGTAACGGGTGACTCAGAAACCAATATCATGTCTTGTTTGGTTGCTAAATCGAAGGGCGTAAAAAAGACCATTGCTTTGGTGGAAAATATGGATT
>OLII01000485.1_pt1 | contig 15081 bp, 36 predicted proteins | sample 1609481 | NCBI WGS metagenome assembly OLII01 (sample SAMN05416859, study PRJEB24817) | seawater metagenome | isolation source: Sea water | place: Canada:Atlantic | collected 2013-11
CGTTACCATTCATTAAAACGAAATGGTAACACGGTATATAAATAATTAATCTACTACTTCTCTACCGTCAAACACCACCAACATACTATCGTGCATACCGCATTTGCCCGTAACATATTCACCTTTGGTATTTACACCGCAAAATTTTATTCTCTTTTCTATGAAGCGGATCTCTTTTTGGTTCGGCAATATATGTCTGTGAAATAACTGAGTGCTTGTGCTTACAGGTAAAAGCATTACACATAATTTACCTTTCTTGCTTTCTTCTATTGCCTTAATTACGAACGCATCTTTAAGTTTTCTACTGTAAGGAGGGTTAATAAAATTTCGCTCTTTCCAGTCTACATTTAAACCATCGTGCTTTTCAATATCATTTTGATACGGGCAAGGGTCGTAGTTAAAATTAAATTCCTTGTTTATTTCATCATAAAAGTATGGTGGTGTAGCCCAGTCATCTTTATGTACTATATTTCTATCTTTCATCTTTTGTGTCTTTTATCCGTAAATTAACTATTCATATACCTATTCGTTATAAACAATTAAAAATCAAGTCCGTGCTTTTTTGCAATGGCATCAATTTTATCATTCATTTTTTTATCCTGTATTTTACTTTTAATAAAACTATCAGACTGGTAAAATGAATCGTTGTAATCTCTCAAATAGCCTAGTAATACTTTAATATCTTTCTTCATAATTTCTAATTTTTAAAAGTTAATAACAACGTGTATAACACATTAAAACGATGCCATACACAATGCGTTGTAGATAATGCTACATCCAGTCTGTATGATGTTTTCTACACCATCCGCTTACTACTTGTCCTCTTGCGTTCTGCTCGCATAAACACGCACTATCAACAACACCGTGTATATCACATTGCTTAGGTAGTGGTTTATTTTTTGGGGCAAGTCCAATAAGTATTTTTAATCTACCAATAGATATAACTTTACCTTTTTCTATATTTATACTAATACTTTTCATAAGTGTTTATTTAATTTGTTTAGTGCTTAATTGCGCAACGTGCCATACACAAATACGTTGTAAAACATTAAAACGATTTTACAACAACGGGTATAGAAAATAAATTAAACTCGGTTAGTTCTTCTATTGCAGCTTCTATTCCAAGTCTAAACATTTCTTCTTCCGTTTCTCTTCCATTTGTATTTTGTAGGTGCATTGTTTCAATCCATTCTACAAGTTCTTCTTTTGTTTCAAATTTTTTCATTTCAATTCCGTTTAATTTACTTTCCATACCCAAACCGTTGTAAGTAATTAAGGAGTACCTATTATAGATTCTAAGTATTTATCTAATAAATTATGCGCTAATTTTTTAGCCTTTTTAGAAGTCTTGGAACTGTTGCAGATTTCTATTGTACTACCTAAGTGTAGTAATTTATTAATTAATTCAGTTTTATTCATAATGTTTGTTTTTACTCGCTTTATTATATGTTTTTAAGTATAATGTTAGTTATTACAATCATTTTATATGATTTTGCGTATAATAACAATTAATAACTATATAGCAAATATACAAAATAATATAAACAAAATACAATTTTAACAAACTTTAACATTTACCTAATGTTATAAGTACCTGATGATAAGCCTTGAAGTAAGTACATACAAGCATATCTAATCGCATCCAAAAAATGATTGAAATCATCTACTGGAACTGCACCTTTATCTTTCCAAACATAGTTATTTAACTCTCTAACAACACCCAAACTATTAGTATCTACAACTATCTCGTAGTCTTGCATTAAAGCTATACCACTTAATATACTACCACTTTTCTTTATAGTAGGTCTTATGTTTATATCTTTCTTCTTTAGTTCATTTATTAAACGAGGCTCTGAGTTATCACAAATAATTAAATCCATACCACACTCTCGCTTATTCTCTAAAGCTATCTGAGATGTACTCATATTAGGTCTACCAAATACTTCTTTAACCCATATCTTCTGTGCTTCTTTATCTATAGAAACTTTAACTAAAGTTGTATCATCTACTGCAAATCCAAAATCTTGTCCATAACAAGTTAAATCAGTTTGTATAAAGTTACCTACTCGCCAGTTAGTGTAAATAGTACCCTCTGCTTTCTCTTTCCAACCACCTAATATCTGTGTTAAATACTTAGCAGGGTTTCTTCTTTTAATCTCTGAAACCCTCTGTAAGAAAGATTGGTCTAAGTTAGCCTTATTGTCTTTATAAGTAGTATGTATATAAGTAGTATTACCTTTCTTACCATTTGTACCCTCTTTAAACATAGCATCTCTAAAGAAACGTTTAAATATCCAATGCTCTTTGGTAGTTGGATTTAAAATAAGTATAACCTCATTCTTAATATCCTTTATTCTAACAGATAAATCAATCTTATCAAATGCTTCTTCATCTACAAGTTCCTCTGCTTCATCAACCACAAACGTAGTAACACCATTAAGTGATTTAAGTGCAGCAGTTTGATTACCTGATGATGTTCTAATACCTTTAAATATTATAGAACTACCAGTAGTAAGATTCATAATCTCATCTTTAGTTATCCTAAAATCATCTTGCTTACCCATTAAATCTATCTTCTCAATAAATTCAGGAATAATAGAAGTTGCAGTAGATGTTAAAGTATATCTTGTAAATAGTATCTTATGTCCTACTTCGTAAGTTTTAAATAATAGTCTAAGGTTAACACCAAATGACTTACCTGAACCACGACCTCCTGTAATAACAAAATACCTCGTATCGTTTTTGAATAGAGGTATGTACTTGTCGTTTAATTTAATGTCTTTACTCATCTTCTTTAGGTGTTATATCTATAATCTTATCCTTAACAGACTTTTCTATATCATTACTACCAAAGAAGTTTATAACAGGTGCATTATTGCTTACTGTCTTTTCCTTTTCTTCTTCATAAGCAAAGTCTGATAATAGCTTTGTATGGTTATAAGAACCTTTCTGTGCTTGTTTTGCTATACTTTTAAAGAACTCTACATCTGAACCAAATATCTCTTTAATAGCTTTCTTAGCGTATGCCTTACGTCTACTTCTTTTAGCTTTATTAAGTGCTGGTTTATTACTTCTCTCACCAGTTGGTGGTTTACTAATAGGAATTGACTTTTTCCTACTGTTATTCTTTCTGCCATCTGTAGGCTTTATTTCTTTGCTATTCATACTATTATAACACTATAGATTAGTTTCGTTAGGTTGTGTAAGTTATGTTCATTTCTCTAAGACAGTTATTTAACTGTATTCTATGCATTAAATATTCTTCCTCAACACTTATTCTAAATTCAAAGTACTTAGCTACCTTTTCTTTAAACTCATCAGATAACTTTATAAGTTCGTATTCATTTCTAAGCAACGTCATATCTATAGCAATGTAATAAGAGAATAAATCTTCACTAATTATATTACTAATCAAACTAAAGTTATGCGAATCAAAGCTAATGTCTAAGTTTATTGATTCTGTTAAGAAGTCAATATCTTTGCTCATTATAAAAGCAAGTAAGTCTTGTTCTATTTCATTCATACTGTAATATACGAATAAATAAAACACCTAATATGAAATATGTTAATAAGTATTTTTAGTATTGAGTTTTTTTTTACTACCTTTGAGACTGTGCAGAGGCACATTAAAACATTAAACAAATAATATGAAAGCTAAAATATTAATCTTAACAGGTACAAGTAAAAAACAATTTATTAAAAACTTTAAATCATTAGATGATTTTTATAATTATAAAGATAGTAGATTAGATAATAATGTAAATTATATTAAATATTCTTTATTATTAGATGGTGAAACCAAATATACTTTACCTAAAAAAGAATATAGTAAAAATAGAATAAAAGAAAAAACTAAATTTACAATATCTAATAAGTACAATAATAATAAAAGTCAAAAAAATAGTAGAAACAATCAATTAGCTTTAGTTGGTAATGATTTAATTAATCTTAATATGACACCTATCAGACAAAGAAATTTAGTTAAATTTATGGAACAGAAACCTGTAACAGATAGAGAAAAAAATATTATAAAATCTATGTTTGCTAATGATAAGTTATCTATATCTCAATATAATTTAATTAGAGAAATACAAGAAACTGCTAATAGGAGAGTTAGATGTTAATAAGTTATTTAATTAATTGTTTTAAATAAGTTATATTTGATTATGGGTAAAATTAATGCAAAAGCAAAAGGTTCAGCATACGAACGTAAGTTAGCTAAAGAGTTTAGAGATTTTGGATTTGAGGATTGTAAGACTTCAAGGTTTGAATCTAAGATGTTAGATGATTTAGGTGTAGATTTAACACATACTGGATTTTTTAACGTACAAGCTAAGGCTGTAGAAAAGTTAGGTTCTTATCACGATATATTGGCATCTATGCCACAAGATGATAATAATTATAATACTATATTTCATAAAAGAAATAGAAAAGGTGAAGTAGTTGTTATGACTAAGCAAGATTTCTATGACTTAATGCAAATGTTAATCTCAACAGGTGTTTTAAATGTTAAATAATATTGTATTTAAAGAGTGGTTTCATTCTGAAACTAATGCTTGGAGGTATAAGGTAACATATACTTTTAATGGTGAAGATTATCAAGCAAATATTTCTTATGAAGATAAGGATAGAAAATCAAAAGAAGAAGTTATAAGTATGATAAAAAACTTTATTGATGCTGAACAAGATAGCTAAACACAATGATTTGTGGATAAATACATTACTTAAATTAGGTGCTGATAAAAGTTTAGCACAAGATTTAGTACAAGATATGTATTTAAGGATAAATGATTTGGTTAAGAATAAGACTAATATTATGTATGGTGATGATGTAAATAAATACTACATACATATAACACTTAGAAACTTATACTTTAATCATCTAAGACGTAATAAAAGATATCCTGAGATTGAATACGAAGATTCAGGTAAACAAGAAACTACTTATAACTATGATAAAGATGATGCAGATAACTGTATTTTATACAAGGTAGTTGCTATATTTAAAACACTATCTCCTTATGAGATGGAGTTGTTCCAGTTACACTTTGGTTTACTTATAAATGAAAATGGAACTAAGAACATAGAAAGGTTATCTATGGATAAGTTAGCTAAGATAGTTGGGAGTAGTAAAGGACATATTTTCTACAAGATGAAGCAGATTAAACGTAAGTTTAGAAATGAATTAGGTGAAGATGCTTTAGATTACTTTAACGAAGAATATGACAGAATTAGACACTCTTAAATACTACGCAGAAATGGATTTGACAGATAAACATATTAGATGGTGCTGGAAGAATAATTGGTTTGTAGACATTGTTCCTATGAGTGGACAGAATGGTGCTAAATATCCAAGAGTTAAAGTAGAACTACATCAGAGAACAGATAACGGTACAAGACTAATGCAGGTAGGTAATGATATATTTGAACAAAAGACTGCATCAGATAAAATATTAATAGCAAACGAAGTAAACAGAGTATATCAACTTGTTTACAATAAACACAATAAGTAATGAAAGACGATAAATACTATTTAAAGTTAGAAGAAAAGGATTATTTTAAAACCTTAGACAAAAGAAGTAGAGAATACAGAGAGTATAAGGAATGGAAAGTTAACATACAAGAAAAGTCTTACGATAAGTTAAAGGCTAATGTAGAAGCTAAATCTACTGTAGGATTAGGTGATGTTGTAGAATCTATAACTAAAGCTACTGGTATTAAGAAAGTAGTAGAGGCTATCACAGATGATTGTGGTTGTGATGAACGTAAAGAGAAGTTTAATAAGATTGGCTTATGGAAGCGTAGAAAGGTTAACTGTGTAGAGCAGGAAGATTACGTATGGTTAAAGGAGTTTTTTGTTAAAGTGCCATCTAAAGTAACTTTTGAAGTAAGAGGTAGGTTAATATCAATCTATAACCACGTCTTTGGAACTAAGGTAAAAAACACAAGTTGTTCTTCCTGTATAAAAGGTTACATAGATAATCTACAAAAGTATTTGCAAGTTTACGAAAGTTAATGTATATTTGCTAAAACGTTAATATGAAAGCAATTATAGATGCAGATAGTTTAATATTCGGTTCTTGTTTTAATGTAGTTAATCTATACGAAGCTAATGAAAAGTTTAACAATGCCTTAGAGTCTGTTTTTACGGATTTAAGCGAGTATTGTCAAGTTAGTGAGTACATTATATGTAGTGGTGGAGATAACACTCTTAGGAGAGCTATAAATCCATCTTACAAGATGAATAGAACACAAGAAAGACCAGCATACTTATCAGACTTGCATAAAGAAGTAAGAATTAGTTACGATAGTAAGTTTAAGAAAGGTTATGAAACTGATGATGTAGTTGCTTCATTATGGCAAGAGGAAGTTGATAAGAATGGTGAAGATAGTGTTATAATAGTTGCTAATGATAAAGATTATAAGCAGTTCCCTTGTTGGTATTTTGATACTTACTATAAGCGTAGAACTTTAGATAAGATAGAGCCTTTTGAAGCTGATTATAACTTCTATACTCAGATGATTGTTGGAGATACTGCTGATAATATTAAATATTTTAAAGGAAAAGGAAAGGCTTATGCTAAGAAACGTTTTTTAGAGGTTTACACTACTTATGGTTTATTTAGGAGTACTTACTGTTTATTCCTTGAAGAATTTGGTAGTGAAGCTAAAGAGAAGTTTCAAGAGAGTTATTCGTTATTAAGATTAAGAACAGATATTTTTAAATAAACAATTAAATGAAAGATTTTAGACCACGATTAAAAGGTAGAATATTAAAGGCATATCAGAACCTTGTAAAAGTAGAAAATAGAGTACTTGTTATAGGTGATTTGCACGAACCATTTTGCTTAGATGGTTATTTGGATTTTTGTAAAGAGCAGTATGACTTACACAACTGTAATAAGGTAGTTTTTATTGGAGATATTATTGATAATCATTATTCAAGTTATCACGAATCATCTGCTGATGGATTAGGTGGTAAGTATGAGTTAGAACAAGCCATTGAGAAGTTATCTAAGTGGTATAAAGCATTTCCTGATGCTCACGTTACATTAGGTAATCACGATAGGATAATCATTCGTAAGGCACAAACATCTAACATACCAAGTAAATGGATAAAAGAGTTTGGAGAGGTCTTAGAAACACCTAACTGGAAGTTTGTAACGGAAGTTTATATTGATGGTGTTAGATACGTTCACGGAGATAAGAGTGGTAAACCAAGAATGGCAGTTAAAAGAGATATGGTAAGCACAGTTAGTGGACACTACCATACTGATATGTATGTAGAGTGGTTCTTTGGTAAGACAAGAGCGTTATTTGCTATGGCAGTAGGTTGTGGTATAGATGCTAAGAGTTATGCTATGGGTTATATGCAGGGTGGTAAGAAAGAAGCTATTGGTATAGGTATAGTAAAGGGTGGTAAGATTGCTTTTAATGTAAGAATGGAATTATAATGAACTACAATAATGACTTTAAATATGACTTAAAAGTGGGTCAAGCCAAAGAAAAAGAACTTGGTGATATATTTAATAGTAAAAGTGTAGAAGTTAAATATGATTTACAAGCATTAAAGACTAATAACGTTTATGTAGAGTATTTTTCAAGAGGTAAAAAGAGTGGTATAAGCACTACACAAGCAGATTACTATTGCTTTGCCTTTGGAAGTACTTTTCACTTGATAACCACATCTTCGTTAAAAGCCAAGTGTAGAAAATACATAGGCACTCATAGAGATAAAAAAGGTGGAGATAATAACACCAGTAAAGGAATACTATTACCAATAAAAGAATTATTATGAACAGTAAATACAAATACGAAATGACAAAAGAAGAAGATGTAAAATACGTTTGGGTTAATCAATGCAATGCTAAAGTTAGAAAGCAGACACCTGTATTTAGTGGTGTATTAAAATACTTTCCTGATGCTATTAGAGAGATTGCTCAATGTAGTTTTCAAGGACAACAACAGCACAATCCTGACAAACCATTAGCTTGGGATAGAAGTAAAAGTGGTGATGAATTAGATGCTCTTACAAGACATTTGTTAGATGCAGGTACAATAGACACAGATGGTGTTAGACATAGTACAAAGGTTGCTTGGAGAGCCTTAGCCAACCTACAAAAAGAGATAGAAGATGCCAAGAAAAAGAAGTTATGAGAAGCGTAAGGACATTTGGAAATACTACAAAGTAGAGTACACATCGAATTACACAGAAGAAATGGACACAGAGGGTTTAAAGGTACTTAAATGGAGTATGTTTGATAGTCCTGATAAGTTAGGTAGTGGTAAAATGTTTATGGAAGATTCACCAGTATTCATTTTAGATAAGATAATGAAAGCACAGCGTTTAACAGGTTATATTGAATTGGCTTATACTTCTAAGAAATATGCAGATAGTTTAAGGTTAGGTACTAATTCAGCACATAGAGTAGGTATGGCAGTAAAGTTTAGATGTATAAATGCTAACGCACGTTTTAGGTTTGTTAAGGCTTTAATACAGTATGGAGTGCAGAGAATACGATTACAGAAAGAGAGTGTTTACTTTGATACTGATAACTATATTAATAAGCCTGAGTTAAGAATTTTTTAGTGTTCTGTTTTTTTCTTTTGTTTTGGGGTGGTGTAAAAGCCACCTTTTTTACCCTTTAACATAATTTTAACATTTAGGAATTTGTGTAATTCAAATAAAGGTGTAGATTTGTAACATAATTAAAAACAATATTATGAAAACATTAAAATTATTAGCAATATTATTATTAGTAGGCATATTCTACTCTTGTGAAGATGAAGTAGATGAACTATGTCAAGGAGATTGTGCAGAAGTAGTAGACTATAGGTTGTATAGAAAGTTTAGTATTAACCAACAGCCTTGGAGTTATACTTTTGTGTTAACATTAAAGATGCCTTGTAGTGATGAGGAATTTGAGTTTATTACTGGTGTCTATGATAATGTAGATGATGTTACGAGATTAGAAGAAGTTTGTAGAAGTGCTTTTATTAAATACAATTAAGATATGAATGAATTAGTAGAATACCAAAGGTTAAGTATAATAGCGTTACAGAAAAAGTTGACAGAGTATGAGCAATACATATTTGAGTTATCAGACAAAGAGTGTACAGATGAGTACAAATTATTAATCAGAAAAGAAATACAAAGCAATTAAGATGAATATATTACAGAAATTACAAAAGATTCAGACCGAACTGAAAGTAAATAAAGGACAGAGAAATAACTTTGGTAAGTATAATTATCGTTCTGCTGAGGATATATTAGAAGCTATTAAGCCAATATCAGAGAAGTACCAAGTAATGTTTAAGATTACAGAGGAACTAAAGCAGGTAGCAGACTTTGTGTATGTAGAAAGCATTGCACAGATATTTGACTTAGGAGTAGAGAATAAGGTAGAAAAGATTGAGAGTGTAGCAACTGCTGTATTAGACTTTGATGCTAAAGGTATGCAAAACCCACAGAGAACAGGTGCAGCATCTTCTTATGCAAAGAAATATGCATTAGGTAACTTATTGTTAATTGATGATACTAAAGATAGTGATGCAACTAACAATCATAGTAAAGCTAAGGGTAAGCCTGAGTTAAAAATGGGTAGCACAGACTTTAAGAAAGTGTTAGCAGCAGTTAAGAATGGTTATACTATAGACCAAGTAAAAACTAAGTATAGTGTGAGTAGTGCAGTAGAAAAATTATTAATCAAGTAAATAAATAAAGATGGCAGAGTTAGTAGTATTAGGTAAAATAGAAAAGGTGTTAGATAAAGTATCAGGAACATCTAAGGGAAGTGGTAAAGATTGGGTTAAGCAAGACTTCATCTTAAAGACAAATGAAAAGTATAATAACTTATATGCTTTTACTATATTTGGACAAGAGAAAGTGGACAACTTTGCTAAGTACAATAAGGTAGGTGATACTGCAAAGGTATCGTTTAACGTAAGCACTAATGAGTATAACGGTAAGTACTATACAAGTTTAAATGCTTGGAGTATATTTAAGGAAAATGCTGGTGGTGAAGATGCACCTGCACCAGTATCAGAGCAAGAAGATGATTTACCATTTTAGATTGAATGGGAGGTGAAAGCCTCCCTTTTTTAAACCAACAATAACTAAAACAACAAATGACAGACGAACAAATAACATCTAAAGAAGAACGTAGAATGTTCTTTGAAATGTTTAAGAAGCAATGCTTTGTAGACTTAAACAAAAGAGTAGATTTACCACCAATAGCAATAGGTTGTGGTAGCTACACATCACAAAATAGTTTAGGGTTAAAGAAAGTAGATATACCTTTATGTACTTATGGTAACTTTAGCTTTATACAAGCACCTCCTAAGTCTTTAAAGACATTCTTTGTGTCTTTGCTTACATCTACTTATGTTAGTAATACTTGTGAGTATAGAGGACAGTTAAAGAGTTTTAGAAAGGATGAGCATATAGTACATTTTGATACAGAACAAGGTATGTATCATTCACAAAAGGTAATGAAGCGTACACAAAGAATGAATCCATCTGTAGATGTTAGTAAGTTTTACCATACATACGCATTAAGAGAGATTGGGTTTAAGAGTAGAATAGAGTTTATAGAGGCTTGTTTAGAAGATTTAAGAGAAGATGGTAAGAAAGTAGGCTTAGTTATCATAGATGGTATTGCAGACCTTGTAAGCGAAGCAAATAACCAAATAGAGTCTAATGAGATAGTACAAAAGTTAATGACGTGGACAACTGTATTTAATTGCCATATCATAACAGTAATACATAGTAATTTTGGTAGTGATAAACCTACTGGACACTTAGGTAGTTTCTTGGAGAAGAAAACAGAAACACAAATAGAATTGAAATTTGATAGTATGACAGGTAAGACAATGGTTAGCTGTAAGAGAAGTAGAAATATACCTTTTAAGGAGTTCTTCTTTTACTTAGACGACAAAACCTTACCAAAGTTTTACGAATAACAATATAACTGTATGGTGATGGTGGATGCAATTACAGTCGCTTGGGTTGATTGAAGCCACGCATACAGTTTTTAAAATATAAGATATGAAATTTAAAATACCACAAGAAATTAAGAATACATTAATGTTTTTAGCAATAGCTTGTTTCTTAGCATTAATGTTTATATTAGCAGTACTACTAAGTAGTAGTATAATCCAAAACACATTCCTATTATGAGCAAAATAGAAGCATTTTTAGACGATTTAAGCCTACATCTTATAACAGATGAGTTACAGAACTTACAAGAAGAATTTAGGTTTGTAGACACAGATTTAGAGTTGTATGATAGTGATGGTAATTACTACTTTGTTAACTTAGATGTAAAAGCAAGTGTTAAGTACAACTTCTCTGATAATAGTTATACCATATTAAGAAAAGAAGTGTTTGTAGATTTTGATGAAGAATACTATGGAACTGATTGTGATGGTGGAGAGTTAATACTTACTTTAGATTTAGATGCTGGTGAAGTAGCAGATGCAATAGAAAAAAGAATATTAGATTATTTGGTTTAGTTTTTTAATTTGTTTTAGTTAGAAAATCCCAATTACAAATGTAGTTGGGATTTTTATTTATGTTTAATATGAACCCGTCTTTGTTATGGAGGGGTGTTTAATATGAAGCCCTATGTTTAATATGGAGGGGTATGTTTAATATGGAGGGGTTGGCATTGCTTGGCTTTGCCAGTACAATTTTTGTTGTTTAGAATGATTATAAATAGTACTACTATAAGTTTTATTGATAATTGCATACTGCAAACATAAGTTTAATTTATAGTTAGAAACAACATAAAAAAATGTAAAATTGTTAGTGTATTTAAAAATAATTTTGTATACGTGCGCTTGTTTCCTTTATTAGCTTTTAAAATACCTGTTGTTTAGAATGAATATAAATTAGGAAATTAAAACAAAAAAAGTCTATTTTTTGTTAGATTGTTTTATATATTTGCATCAGTTCCTTGACATATTGGCATTTTTGAAACCTCACTTCGTTTTTTCGTCGTGGGGTTTTGGTAGTATATAAAACCAATAAAAAATAATATTATGAAAGCATTAAACAAATTTACAACATCAGAAAAATTAGCCTTAATTTATGGAACTTTCTTTTTAGTTCCTGCAATAGTATTAATATTAACTAAAATAATATAAACCAATAAAAAATAAAATTATGAAAGCATTTAAAAAAGTATTAATATACGTAACGGTTATAGCATCAATCCAATTAGTATTTATATTGTTGTTTTGTGCTATAGCGCGAAGTTTTGAAATTTCAACTTTTCATCCGATAGCTTGGGGTGTATTATTTGCAGCTAATGTAGGCTTTTTACCTCTTGCTATTGATGTAATCGAAAATCAATAAAAATAATATAAACCAATAAAAAATAAAATTATGAATTATACAAAAAATATAGCTGTATCGTTAAAGCATCAAGGAGGAAATCCCAGTGTTTCAAAATTAGTGAAACAAAAAAATGAATATGGTATAACTTTTTACTTTATAGTAGATAATCAAATAATGTTTAAAAGCGACTTAGACTACGAAGCAAATTACCAGTTTAGGTTATTTGTAAATATTAATAAATATGAACGTATATATAGCTCGGATTTAGATTTATATTAATAACCAATAAAAAATAAAATTATGATTGATTACACAAAACAAAACGTTAAAGATTTAGAATGTTTATTCGAAATAAACGCAAATAAAGTAGAAAGCTATGAAAAGGACAGTAAAAAACCTCCTTTTATTAATGGTATAGTAAAAGAGTTAAAAAAACAAAATTTAGAGTTAATTAAAATAATAACCAATAAAAAATAAATATTATGACTTACCAGGAATTTATCAATTTAAAAGAAAGTGACAAAGTTAGTATAACGACAGAGTTTGCAGATAATGTATATTGTTTTAGCATTCGAAGTTTTGTTAGTGAATGGGATAACAAAATAGTTTACTCTGGTGCAATTTATCAATACATTTTAGATGGAACAATCAAATCTAATATGTACGTAATTGACAAACTCACAGAAAATGAAATATTTATTTATGATTATTTTTTAGGCGAACGAACTGAGGCAACAATACAATTAAAAAATTTAGTAAAATTATAAAGTTATGAGTGATTTGCAAATAATACAACAACTTTTAAACGGTTGGCATTTAGACCCAAAAGAAATAGAAAAGGCAAAAAAAATAGTTAAAACATTAAACGAGTATTTAAAACAACAAAAACAATAATATTATGAAAGCAAAAAAATTAAGAGTATTAAAAAATGATGTGTTAGTATTTAAGATTAACTCTACTTTAGATAAGAAAAATGCGAATACCTACAAATGTTTTTCAGGTGCGTATATTATTAGAAAAGGGCATCAATTAAATTATACTACAGGAGGTTATGAAAAGAAAATGATAAGAGTTTATTTTTCTGACTTAAATTTAAAAGGTTGGCAACCTTACAAAAGTTTTCTTTCTTATGAAAATTGTCACGATATAGTTAAACAATGGTTAAACAAACATAGTAGTTTAGATATAAGATATATGTCCGATTTTCCTAATATAGTATGCTATGAAAGCGAATATTCACAAAAAGAGTTTAACAATATTATAAAGCATAGTTAAAAATGAATATTAAAATTAATTTACTCCAGGCTTTAAAAATAAATAAGAGCAACAAAGACTTTATCTTATTTGACTACGATAGTAACAATAAGTTAACAAACTTTGTTTTAACAAATGATTTGCAAAGGTTCAAAAAGCAGTTTAAAACATTTAGGGTAATAAGTTGTATAAAAAGTAACATTAACAAAATAACAATATAATTATGAGTAAAAATAAGACAATAGCAGAAATGCAGGTAATTTTTAATATTGCTGAAATGAGAGAAAAAATATCAGGTGTAAAGATGGATTTTAATAATTTAAATAAGTATGATATTTATACTATGAATTATACAGAATTATTTGAATTACAAAACAATTTAATACCATATTATAACAAAGCATTAAAAACTAATATTAACAAAATAACAATATAAATTATGAAGTATTCAAACGAGCATATAACAATAGACAACAAACCAGTTAAACAAATAAATAAAGTAGCTGCAAAAAAGTTATTCAATGAAGGAGAAGCAATATTTTTTCATCCGTGTAACATGATGTTAAATAATACTTGGCAGAAACCTATAAGTATCAAAATAGATGAAAGCGAACCATTATTTAAATATGGAGGTTATATGAAAGGCATAAAGATATTTTTAACCTATAAAACATTTGAAGAGGCAAAGGAAAATTTAAGAGATGGCTTTAAAAAAATATATCAATTTGACAATGTTTTAAATAGTTTTGAATACTATAATTGTTGTAATGAAAGAGGTAACTACACTAATTTCTTCGTAGAGGTTAAAAGTGATACTTATAAACAATTTGGCAAAACACATAAGAAAGACGGTTATAATGAGTATATAGTATAATAACTAAAAACACAAAGCAATGAATATAAGTAATATAAAAGCAAGTTATTTAAAAGCTGATAAAAGAAATTACTATTTGTTTAATGGTTATCATATACAAAAGTTATGTAATGGCTATTGGCTGACGTGGTTATATAACAGCAAGCAATTTAAAACCTTAACAGAGTTAAAAGAATATATTAAAAACAACTAAAAAGTAGTATTATTTAAGCCTATTATAATTAATTTTATGATAGGTTTTTTTTATACAATTATTTTAGATTTGATTGATTATTATTTTGAGTATGATATTGAGTGATAAAACACGATATAAACACTTCTAACAAACTAACTTACACAATCCAACCAAACATACCAGATAATTATTTGCGTTGAATAGAAGGGCTTATTTGCGTTGAATAGGAAAATCAATGTAATATTAATATCTCAAATAGTAAGTAAGCCAGTGTAGTGAATTCAACGTAATATGGATATCTGAAAAACCAAGTAAGCCAATCTAATGAATTCAAAACTTGTCTTATAGGGTTAATTTCAAATAATCATAACTAACTGATAATCAATAAACACTAAGAAATAGTTGTCGCACATTCTTACTCAACATACGACAACTTT
>OLII01000486.1_pt1 | contig 15063 bp, 14 predicted proteins | sample 1609481 | NCBI WGS metagenome assembly OLII01 (sample SAMN05416859, study PRJEB24817) | seawater metagenome | isolation source: Sea water | place: Canada:Atlantic | collected 2013-11
GCGCTGGCGTTGCTGAACAGCGAGATCAGGGTGAACAGCAGCACGTTGGCCGCCAGCGAGGCGATCGCCGCCATGTGCCAGCTGGTGTCGTCGAGCACATAGATCATGTTCAGCAGCGGAATGTAGAAGCCCTGCAGGTTGCCCACCAGCGGCAGCAGCATGGTCACCATCCACACCAGGATCCCCGCCAGCAGGCCGGCGATGAAGCCGCGCCGGTTGGCGGTGGGCCAGTACAGCACCGACAGCACGCCTGGCAGGAACTGCAGGGTGGCAACGAAGGCGACGATGCCCAGGTTGGCCAGGTCCTGCTGGGCGCCGAGCAGCAGATAGAAGCCGAAACCGGCGGCGATGATCGCCACGATCAGCGCGCGGCGCGTCCATTTCAGCCAGCGATAGATGTTGCCTTCGGCCGGCGGCTGGTACAGCGGCAGCACCAGGTGGTTCAGCGCCATGCCCGACAGCGCCAGCGTGGTGACGATGATCAGCCCGCTGGCGGCGGATAGCCCGCCGATGTAGGCCAGTAGCGCCAGGGCCTGATTGTTGGCGGCGATGCCCAGGCCCAGGGTGAAGTATTCCGGGCTGGTGCTGGCGCCGAGCTTGAGCCCGGCCCACAGGATAAGCGGTACCGCCAGGCTCATCAGCAGCAGGAACAGCGGCAGGCCCCAGCTGGCGCTGACCAGCGAGCGCGGGTTGAGGTTCTCGGTAAAGGCCATGTGGTACATGTGCGGCATCACGATGGCCGAGGCGAAGAACACCAGCAGCAGGGTGCGCCACGGGCCTTCCTGCAAGGGTGTGTGCAGCGCGGCGAGGGCGGTCTGGTTCTGCAGCAGCCACACCTCCAGCTCGTGCGGGCCGCCGAACACCCCGTACAGCGCATACAGGCCGATACCGCCCAACGCCAGCAGCTTGACCACCGACTCGAAGGCGATGGCGAACACCAGCCCTTCGTGTTTCTCGCGGGTGGCGATATGGCGTGAGCCAAAGAAGATGGTGAACAGTGTGATCATGGCGCAGAAGGCCAGGGCCACGCGACTCTTGACCGGCTCGCCGGTGAGGATGCTGATGGAATCGGCCACGGCCTGGATCTGCAGGGCCAGCAGCGGCAGCACGCCGATCAGCATGAAGATCGTGGTGAGGGCGCCGGCCCAGGTACTGCGAAAGCGGAACGCGATGAGGTCGGCCAGCGACGAGAGCTGGTAGGTGCGGGTGATCTTCAGGATCGGATAGAGCAGCACCGGGGCGAGCAGGAATGCACCGGACACTCCCAGGTAGCAGGCCAGGAAACCGTAGCCGTACTGGTAGGCCAGGCCGACTGTGCCGTAGAAGGCCCAAGCACTGGCGTACACGCCCAGCGACAGGGTGTAGGTCAGTGGGTGGCGAATGATCGAGCGCGGGATCATGCCGCGCTCGCTGATCCAGGCCACGCCGAACAGCACCAGCAGGTAGGCGGCGCTGATCAGGATCATCTGGGTCAGGCTAAAGCTCATCGGCATCACGTTGGCTCTGCAGGATAAAGGTCACGACGATCAGGATCAGCCACAGCAGGTAGGGGCGATACCAGGCGCCGGTGGGTTCGATCCACCAGTCCATGATGGCCGGGGAGAACAGGTAGATCCCCACTACCAGAAGCAGGACCAAGCGATAGATGTACATGCGGGCCTCGTTGGCTGTGGACGCTGCGTGCCTGGGCTTATTATTGGCGCAAATCGGCGTCGATGGTAACGGAAGGGCCGGTGCCTGCAAACGACCTTCGCCAGAATGCCCAACGAATTGAATTTGTTGGGCTTTGTGCAAGCTGTTCCGGCCTCTTCGCTGTCCAGGTTCTGTACTGGCCTGGAGGGCAACGGTGCACCGATGGGCGCTGGCCTGCCAGCGAAGGGCTCAGCGCCTGTGTCAGCAGTGAGCAACGATCAGTGAAGGTCGGCTTCGGGCACGCTCAGGCGCCGGGGCAGGGCGTCGGTATTCCAGTGCTGGGCGGCGTGCGCGAGTACCTCGCTCGGCGTACCCAGCGCCATGCCCGCCTCGACCGGTTGGCCGAGAGCACGCAAGGCCCGCAACAGCAAGGGTGTGGCCTGGTCCGCCGGCAACGGTGCCGAGCGATACGACTTGCCCAGCTTGTGCCCGTCGGGCTGGGTGATCAGCGGCACATGCAGGTAGCGCGGCTGCGACAGGCCCAGCAGCTCCTGCAGGTACAGCTGGCGCGGGGTGTTGTCGAGCAGGTCGGCGCCGCGCACGATATCGGTCACGCCTTGCCAGGCATCGTCCAGCACCACTGCCAGCTGGTAAGCGTACAGGCCATCGCGGCGCCGGATCACGAAGTCGCCCACCTCGCGTCCCAGGTGCTGCTCGAAGCGGCCCTGCAGACGATCGGTGAAGTGATAGCTCAGCTCGGGCACGCGCAGGCGAATGGCCGCGACCTCCTGGGCGTGGCCCAGGTTGCGACACAGGCCCGGATAGATACCGTTGTACCCTTCCAGCTGCTTGCGCGAACAGGTACAGGCGTACGCCAGGCCCTGCTGGAACAGGCGCTGCACCACAGCGGCATAGGCGTCGTGACGCTGGCTCTGGTACACCACTGCGCCGTCCCAGTGCAGGCCGTAGTTTTCCAGGGTGTGCAGGATGGCGGCCTGGGCGCCGGGGGCTTCGCGCGGCGGGTCGATGTCTTCCATGCGCAGCAGCCATTGCCCGCCCACCGCGCGTGCGTCCAGCCACGAGGCGAGGGCGGCGACCAGCGAGCCGAAATGCAGAAAACCACTGGGGGTGGGGGCGAAGCGCCCGATGTAGCGCGGGGTGTTCATCACAGGCGGGTAGATCCGACAGCCATAAATGAAACGGGGCGCCTTGAGCGCCCCGTTCTGTTCAGGTCAGGCCTTGCCGACCTGTTTTTCCTTGATTTCCGCAAGGTTCTTGCAGTCGAAGCACTTGTCGGCGGTAGGGCGGGCCTCCAGGCGGCGCACACCGATTTCAACACCGCAGTCTTCGCACCAGCCGTAGTCCTTGTCCTGGATCAGTTGCAGCGTCTTGTCGATCTTCTTGATCAACTTGCGCTCGCGGTCACGATTGCGCAGTTCCAGCGCAAACTCTTCTTCCTGGCTGGCACGGTCTGCCGGGTCGGCAAAGTTGGCTGCCTCTTCCTTCATGTGGTCTACAGTCCGATCCACTTCCTTCATCAGGTCCTGCTTCCACTTGTTCAGGATGGAGACAAAGTGGGCCCGCATGTCATCGCTCATGTACTCCTCACCCTTACCAGCTTCATAGGGGGTGAAGTCGCCAACGGCTTGAACGGTTTGTTTCTTTTCTTGGGTGGACATGAATAGACCGCCTCTCACTCTTCTAATCCATTGCGCAGGCTTCTCCATCTCCGGCGCCCGCCGGCCCTGCGACTGCGAGCCGCCGAACTTACCAGATCGAATCGGGGCGCGCTACTCCCGGTTGTCTCCCCGGTTGACCACGGCTTTACCCACACGTTCGTTCCCATGCATGGGTAGAATCATCATTTTAGACCCATTTGAGAGAAGGCCATGGCCCAGCCCTACAGTGCGCGCAGTCGCGCCATCGAACCCTTTCATGTCATGGCGCTGCTGGCGCGGGCCAACGAACTGCAGGCAGCCGGGCATGACGTGATCCACCTGGAGATCGGCGAGCCGGACTTCACCACTGCCGCGCCCATCGTCGAAGCCGGTCAGGCTGCCCTGGCCGCAGGCCACACGCGCTACACCGCGGCACGTGGCCTGCCTGCGCTGCGCGAGGCGATTGCCGGGTTCTATGCCCAGCGTTACGGGGTGAACATCGACCCGCAGCGCATCCTGATCACCCCGGGCGGCTCGGGCGCATTGCTGCTGGCGGCCAGCCTGCTGGTCGACCCAGGCAAGCACTGGCTGCTGGCCGACCCGGGCTACCCGTGCAACCGGCACTTTCTGCGCCTGGTCGAGGGCGGTGCGCAACTGGTGCCGGTCGGCCCCGAGGCCAACTACCAGCTCAATGCCGACCTGGTCGAGCGTTACTGGGACAACGAGACCGTCGGTGCACTGGTGGCCTCGCCCGCCAACCCCACCGGCACGGTGCTCGACCGCGAGCAACTGGCCAGCCTGTCGCAGGCCACCCGTGCGCACAATGGCCACCTGGTGGTCGACGAGATCTACCACGGCCTGACCTACGGCATCGACGCCCCCAGCGTGCTGGAAGTCGATGACGACGCCTTCGTGCTGAATAGTTTCTCAAAATATTTCGGCATGACCGGCTGGCGCCTCGGCTGGCTGGTAGCGCCGCCTGCAGCGGTCGCCGACCTGGAGAAGCTGGCGCAAAACCTCTACATCAGTGCGCCGAGCATGGCCCAACATGCTGCGCTGGCCTGTTTCGAACCCCGCACGCTGGCGATTTTCGAGGAGCGTCGCGCCGAGTTCGCGCGGCGTCGCGACTTCTTGTTGCCGGCCCTGCGCGAGCTGGGTTTCGGTATCGCGGTGGAACCGCAAGGGGCGTTCTACCTGTACGCCGATATCAGCGCGTTCGGCGGTGATGCCTTCGCGTTCTGTCAGCACTTCCTCGAAACCGAGCACGTAGCCTTCACCCCGGGCCTGGACTTCGGTCGTCACCAGGCCGGGCACCATGTGCGGTTTGCCTACACCCAGAGCCTGCCGCGCCTGCAGCAGGCGGTCGAGCGGATCGCCCGCGGTTTGCGGAGTTGGCAAGGCTGATGCGTTTTTTCCCCGAACTTGAGCAGGCGCGCCTGCTGCGTCGCTACAAACGTTTTCTGGCCGACATCGAACTGGCCAACGGCGAACAGATGACCATCCACTGCCCCAACACCGGGTCGATGCTCAACTGCATGCTGGAGGGCGGCAAGGTCTGGTTCAGTCGGTCCAGCGACCCCAAGCGCAAATTGCCGGGCACCTGGGAAATCGCCGAGACCCCGCAAGGCCGGCTGGCCTGTGTGAACACCGGGCGGGCCAATGCCATCGTCGAAGAGGCGCTGCACGCCGGGCGCATCACCGAGCTGGCCGGCTTCACGGCGCTCCGGCGGGAGGTGGCCTATGGCGAGGAACGCAGCCGCATCGATTTTCGCCTGGAGTACCCCACAGGGCCGGCCTATGTCGAGGTCAAGAGCGTGACCCTGGGCTTCGACGGCTCGCGGATAGCGGCGTTTCCCGACGCGGTGACCCAACGTGGCGCCAAGCACCTGCGCGAACTGTCGGCACTGGTGCGCCAGGGTGTGCGGGCGGTACAACTGTATTGCGTGAACCTGAGCGGCATCGATGCGGTGCGCCCGGCCGAGGAAATCGACAGCGCCTATGCCGCGGCCTTGCGTGCAGCGGCAGCCGAAGGTGTCGAGGTGCTGGCCTACGGCGTGCACCTGGACGGCGAGCAGATCAGCATCGACCGCGCATTGCCGGTGATGCTCACGTAATGAGCCAGATGCCCTGGCTGTCTTCCCGGCAGTCCAGGGCCTGCAATGCATCCCCGGTACAGGGGCCGGCCACGCATTCACCGGACTCCGGCACGAACAGTGCGCCGTGATGAACGCAGGCGATTAGTTGGGCGCTGGGGTCCAGGAATTGGTCTGCCTCCCAGTTCAGGCCGATGCCACGATGCGGGCAGCGGTTGCGGTACAGGTAGACGCGGCCCTGGCGACGTACGCCGAACAGGTCGATGCCTGCGGCCTTGAAGCCGCGGCTCTGGCCCTCGCCCAGCTCGGACGGGCGGCAAAGAAGGTGCATGGGTAGGTTCACTTGAAGAAACGAGAGTCGGCTTGACGTCCAAATGCAAATAATTATCAAATTGCCCGCAATAGCCGTGCCCGGCGTCTTTATACCGCGAGTACGGGCACTGCCCAACCGTTATCCACCTGGACAACGGTCCGCCTTCATCTAAGGAAGCCTTGCTATGCGCCGACGTGCCAGCCTGATCGCCCTGTGTATCGGGCTTGTTTTCAACTCGGCGGCCCAGGCCGAACCCCTGGCCACCCGCTGGGTCAGTGCCGGCGGTGCGCTGAGCGAGTGGGTGGTGGCGCTGGGCGGCGAGTCGCGGCTGGTGGGCGTCGACACCACCAGCCAGCACCCGGCGAGCCTCAAGGCGCTGCCCAGCATCGGCTATCAGCGTCAGCTGTCGGCCGAAGGGGTGCTCAGCTTGCGCCCGGACCTGCTGGTGGGCACCGAGGAAATGGGCCCGCCAGAGGTGCTCAAGCAGCTCCGGGGGGCCGGGGTGAAGGTGGAGTTGTTTTCGAGCACGCCCGAGCTGCAGGCCGTACATGGCAACCTCCGGCAACTGGGCCGCCTGATGGGCGACGAGGCGCAGGCAGAGCGCCTGTTCGGCGAGTACCGGCAGCAGCTTGACCGGCTGGCGGCACGAATCAAGGCAGTGCAGGGCAGTCAGGCGGCCCCTGGCGTGATTCTGCTGGTGGGGCATGGCGGTGCCAAGCCGATGATCGCGGGCAAGGGGACTGCAGGCGACTGGATGATTCGCCAGGCCGGCGGGCGCAACCTGGCCGACAATGACGGCTACAAGAACTTCTCGGTCGAGGCGCTGGCGGCGCTGAACCCCCAGGTGCTGGTGTTTGCCGATCGCAGCCTGTCGGGCGAGGCGGCGCTGCAGGCCCTGCTCAAGGAAAACCCGGCGCTGGCGGCCTCTCGCGCAGCACGGGACAAGCGTCTGGTCGAACTTGACCCGACCTTGCTGGTGGGCGGCCTCGGGCCGCGTCAGCCGGCCAGCCTGCAAGCGCTGGCGCAAGCCTTCTACCCGGCGGCCAAGGCGCAACTGGCCCCATGAATCGACTGGTACCACCGCGTGCTCTGTTCATCGGCCTGAGCCTGCTGTGCCTGTTGGCGGTGTGGCTGTCATTGGCACTGGGGCCGGTCAGCCTGCCGTTGCTCGACACCCTGCGAGCCGGGCTGCGCCTGATAGGCGTGCCGATTCAGGCCCAGGGGCTGGAGCAGGCCGAACTGATCCTGGGCCAGATTCGTCTGCCGCGCACCTTGCTCGGGCTGGTGGTCGGCGCGGTGCTGGCGATTTCCGGGGTGGCGATGCAGGGCCTGTTTCGCAACCCGCTGGCCGACCCCGGCCTGGTCGGGGTGTCCAGCGGTGCTGCACTCGGGGCGGCGGTGGCGATTGTGGGCGGCAACTGGCTGGGGGGCGTGCCCGAGGTGTTCGCGCCCTATCTGTTGTCGATCTTCGCCTTTCTCGGCGGGCTGGGCGTGACGGCGCTGGTCTACCGGTTGGGCCGGCGTGACGGTCAGACCAGTGTCGCCACCATGCTGCTGGCGGGCATCGCCCTGACCGCCCTGGCCGCCTCGGTGGTGGGGCTGTTCACTTATCTTGCCGATGACGCCACGCTGCGTACGCTGACGTTCTGGAACCTGGGCAGTCTCAATGGCGCAAGCTACACGCGCCTGTGGCCGTTGTTGCTGGTGGCGGTGGTGGTGACCTGGTGGCTGCCACGCCGGGCCGAGGCGCTCAATGCCCTGCTGCTGGGTGAGTCGGAGGCGCGCCACCTGGGTATCGAGGTCGAAACACTCAAGCGCGAACTGGTGTTCTGCACCGCGCTGGGCGTTGGGGCGGCGGTAGCGGCGGCGGGGTTGATCGGTTTTGTCGGGCTGGTGGTGCCGCACATGGTGCGACTGTTGTCCGGCCCCGACCATCGCGTGTTGCTGCCGGCGTCGCTGCTGGCCGGAGCGTCGCTGCTGCTGTTCGCCGACCTGATCGCGCGGCTGGCACTGGCGCCGGCAGAACTGCCGATTGGCATCGTCACTGCATTTATCGGTGCCCCCTTCTTCCTGTTTCTGCTGCTACGGGGGCGTGCCTGATGCTACGGGTGGAGAACCTGCAGGTGGTGCGCGGGCAGACCCGGGTGCTCGATGGCATCACCCTGGGCATCGAGCCGGGGCAGGTGCTGGGTGTGCTGGGCCCCAATGGTGCTGGCAAGAGCACCTTGCTCGCAGCGTTGTGCGGCGAATTGCCTGCCCATCATGGCCGTGTGCTGCTGGATGAGCGTGCGTTGGGCGACTGGAGCGGGCATGAGCGGGCACAACGCCTGGCGGTACTGCCGCAGACTTCAAGCCTGGGCTTTGCGTTTCGTGTCGAGGAGGTGGTGGCCATGGGGCGACTGCCCCACCGCACTGGTCAGGTGCGCGACCAGGCAATCGTGGTCGAGGCACTGGAGGCGGCGGATGCCGGGCACCTGGTGGGGCGCAGCTACCTGGCGCTGTCGGGGGGCGAGCGTCAGCGAGTGCACCTGGCGCGGGTGCTGGCGCAGCTCTGGCCAGGGGGCGACGGCTGCACGCTGTTGCTCGACGAGCCGACGTCCATGCTCGACCCCCTGCATCAGCACACCACGTTGCAGGCGGTCAGAGCCTTTGCCGACCGTGGTGCGGCGGTACTGGTGATCCTGCATGACCTGAACCTGGCGGCGCGCTATTGTGACCGCATCCTGCTGCTCGAGCGTGGCTGCCCGCATGCGCTGGATACCCCTGAACAGGTGCTTCGGCCCGAAGCGCTGCGCGCCGTGTTCGGCCTTGAAGTACTGGTTCAACCTCACCCCGAGCGGGGGCACCCGCTCATCATCGCCCGCTAGGAGCTCGCCCATGCCTCGCACGTTGCTGTTTGGCACCCTGTTGCTGCTGGCGTTGGGACTGAGCGCTTGCCAGTCCGGCGCAGCGTTGGCGCCACTGCCGCAGTGGCAAGGCCCGCAGGGGCGCGAGCATGCCGAACTGGGGCAGATCCGCGAGTTGAGCACAGGCCGGTTACTGACACCGGAGCAACTGGTCCGGCGCCTGGCTGCGGCACCGCGGGTGCTGGTGGGGGAGCAGCACGACAACCCCGATCACCATGCCTTGCAGTTGTGGTTGTTACGCGCGCTGGAGCAGCAACGGCCGCAGGGCAGCCTGCTGTTGGAGATGCTGGAGCCGGCGCAGCAGGCGCGGGTGGATGCACTCAAGCAGCAGCCCACGCTACCGGTCGACCTGGTGTCGGCGCTGCACTGGCAATCAGGTTGGGATTGGGCCCTGTATGGCCCGATCGTGCGCCATGCGCTGGGGCAGCCCTATCCGTTGCTGGCGGCGAACCTTGATCGCGCCGAGGTGCGGGATATCTACCGCCAGGTACCGAAGTTGGAGGGGCAGCACGCTACGACCGCTACGGTTACCCAGGCCTTGCTCGACCAGGTACGTGAAGGGCATTGCGGGCTGCTGCCTGAATCGCAGATGCCGGCCATGCTGGCGGTACAGCAGCAGCGTGACCGGCGAATCGCCCAGCGCCTGATGCAGGCGCCGACGCCGGCCCTGCTGTTGGCGGGGGCCTATCACGTGCGCAACGACCTGGGCGTGCCCTTGCATCTGCTGGACCTGGGGGTAGAGCAGGGCACCAGCGTGCTGATGCTGGCGCAGGTGGGGGAAAAGGTGGACGCAGGCATGGCCGATTACGTGTGGTTTACCGCTGGCGTGGCCGAGCAGGATTACTGTGCGAGCCTGCGCAAGGGCGGGTGATACAGGCTGGGAATGTGTGGTGGCCCTTTTCGCTGGCTTGCCAGTGCATAGGCCATGACAGGCAACTCAAATCCCAGGCAAAAAAAGACCCGGCAAAGTGCCGGGTCAATAACCGTGATTAGCCTGATGAGGAGATAATCTGAGAGTCCGAACCAAGGTCTTTCAGAATATCCAACCAGTCTCGCGACCAGTTGTGATAATCATAACGATTCTCATTTAGAAGTCAATCCTTTCATTCTGCTTATTTCAATTATTTTTGCAGGGCGCCTTGGCATCCAGCTGTTTGTTCAGCGCATCCTTGCGTTCAACGGGGATGTCGTTCCAGTGCACATCCAGCAGCGCGCCTTCTATCGCGTAGAGCAGCACCTTCGAGGCACGAAAGCCGCGGCTGCGTACCGCGTGGTAGGCGTTCACCGCGCCCAGCCGACGAAGGTCCGAGAGACTGTGGATGCCCACCGCATGCAGCCACTGCGCCGACGTCTTGCCAAGATTTTTCAGATGCTGAAGTTCATCGTTCATCAAGCCTCCTTGCGACGGCTGAACGGGTCCTGGAGATTGATTCGTGGGCAGGTCAAGAAGGAGTGTAGCGGCAGTTGGAAAATACGCGGCGTTTTGCCATGGGCGGTGCACGGCGGGGCCTGCAGCCACCGCCGGCATTGGCAGGTGGTGGCTGTAGGCAGATGCTTTCAGCGGGTGCGGTAACGCAGGCGGGTGCCGAAATTGACCGACATCAGAATCTCGTCGGCACTCAGTTCTGCGGGGAAGTAGGTGCCGGAGATCTGCGCATGGGCCAGGCTGGCACCTTCGAGGCAGTTCTCGCGCAGGTCCAGCCCACGCAGGTCGGAGGCGCGAAAGTAGGCGCCACTGAAATCGATGCCCTCGGTGTCCAGCTTGCGCAGGTCCAGCCCTCGAAAGTCACCGTCCTTGAAGTCGACAATGGCGTTCCTGGGCTTCTCACGATTGAATTCCGCGATGTGTTCCTTGTGCACCAGAGCGTATAGCGCGCTGTCGAGCTGGCGTGGCTGGTTCATGAGGGCGCCTCCTTGTGTGGCCTGATGATGGCATTATAGTGCCACTGTGCGGAGGCGCCCGAGATAGAGGCGTGAAGTGTGGACTGCTTCACGCCCTCGCCGTTTTAAAGGCCGGGCAGGCGCTGGCGAATCTGCTTGACCAGTTCATCCAGGCTGCCGCTTTCGTTGGTTTCCACGCGCTTGGCCTTGAGCAGCTCTTCGCCTGTCAGCGGGTCGCGACTGGCTTGCTGGGCGGCGACCACTTCCAGAGTGGCGTCGGACGGGTCGTTCTGGTCGGCCTGGCGCTGTGCCAGCCAGCTGGCGATCACGGCGTCCGGTGCATTGCAGTCGAGGATCAGGAAGGGAACGCCGGTTTCGCTGGCAACGTCGGCGGCGGCCTGGCGCTGTGCCTGCTTGAGGTAGGTGGCATCGATCACCACCGGGAACCCCGCGCGCAGGATTGTTCCGGCCAGCTGATGCAGGTGCTGGTAGGTCTTCTGGCTGGCGTCATCGGCGTAGATGCCTTGTTGCAGCTGACCGGCGGCCTGCTCGGCCTGCTCGCCGAACAGGCGCTTGCGTTCAACGTCCGAGCGCAGGCGAATGGCACCCAGTGCTTCGACCATGCGCATGGCGACATGGCTTTTGCCAACGGCCGACACACCGTGGGTGATGGCCAGCAGGCGCGACGGGATGGCGCTGTAGCTTTCGGCCAGGTTGGCGTAGTTGCGGTACTGACGCAGGGTGGTGGCCCGTTGTACGCCATCGGCGTCGGCCGGCATGCTGAACAGCGCGACCTTGGCCCGCACCAGAGCACGGTAGGCCTTGTAGAAGTTCAGCAGTTCGAGGCCGGCGTAATCGCCGGTGATTTCCAGGTACTGGCTGATGAAGCGCCGCGCCAGCGACTTGAGGCCGCGGTCTTCCAGGTCCATGGCCAGGAACGCCGTATCGGCGTACACATCGGTCAGGCGGAAGGGTTCGTTGAATTCGATGCAGTCAAAAATCACCACCTCGCCGTCGATCAGTGTGGCGTTGCCCAGGTGGATATCGCCATGGCACTCGCGTATGAAACCTTCGGCCTTGCGCGTTTCGAACAGGCCGTGCAGTCGATCGAAGCTGCTGCGCGCCCAGGCCTGCAGCGCATCGAGCTGCACCAGGTCGGCCTTGTCGCTGAGGAACGGGCGAATCTGTTCGAAGTTCTGTTCAACCGGAGCCATCACGCTGTCGGGCGTGCCCAGCGGGTGTTCGACAGCCACTTTCGGTGCGGCCAGGTGGAACTGGGCGATCTGGCGGGCCATCTGGTCGATATGCGCAGCGGTCAGTTCGCCATTGGCCTGCAGCGTGCTAAGCATCTGGTTCTGGGGGAACTGGCGCATTTTCAGCGCGTACTCGATCGGCGCGCCGTCACCTCCCAGCTGCGGGGCCTCGACGCTGCCGGTGATGGGCAGTACTTCCAGGTACAGGTCGTCGGTCAGGCGCTGGTTGAGGCGCAGTTCTTCGGCGCAGAAATGCGCGCGACCCGACAGCTCGGTGAAGTCCAGGAAGCCGAAGTTCATCGGTTTCTTGATCTTGTAGGCGTATTCGCCCGTGAGCAGCACCCAGGAAATGTGCGTCTCGATGACCTGGAATTCCTTTACAGGGTGCGCAAACAGGGCCGGGTTTTGCAGGGCGGCGATCAAGGCTTGGCTCACGGTCGATCCTTCTGGGTCGTGGGAGATTCGAATCGACCATTATGGCGGCAAGCGGGGCCGCTGCAAACCGCCGGAGGGCGTCTGTCGACAAGCCATAAAGTGCGTATAATCCGCCGCCATGACTCGTACCCGATCTTCCCGTACCTCTAAAAAACGCCCTTCTGGCCGCGCGCGCACCTGGTTGGGCTGGGCCCTCAAGCTCAGCCTGGTCGGCCTTGTGGTGCTGGCCGGCTTTGCGGTTTATCTCGATGCCGTGGTCCAGGAGAAATTCTCCGGCAAACGCTGGACCATCCCGGCCAAGGTCTACGCGCGCCCGCTCGAGCTGTTCGTCGGGCAGAAGCTGAGCAAGAACGACTTCCTGATCGAGCTCGATGCCCTGGGCTATCGCCGCGAAAGCGTGGCCAACGGCCCGGGCGCAGCCTCGGTCAATGGCAACACCATCGACCTCAATACCCGCGGCTTCCAGTTCTATGAAGGCATGGAAAAAGCCCAGGGCGTGCGCGTGCGCTTCTCTGGCGACTACGTTGCCGGCCTGAGCGGTACCAATGGCTCGAAGCTCGACGTGGTGCGCCTGGAGCCGCTGCTGATCGGCGGCATCTACCCGAAGAACCTTGAAGACCGCATCCTGATCAAGCTCGATCAGGCGCCGCCCTATCTGCTCGAAACCCTGGTGGCGGTGGAAGACCGTGACTTCTACCACCACTTCGGAGTGTCGCCCAAGTCGATTGCGCGGGCCATCTGGGTCAACACCTCGTCCGGCGCCATGCGCCAGGGCGGCAGTACCCTGACCCAGCAGTTGGTCAAGAACTTCTACCTGACCAACGAGCGCAGCCTCAGCCGCAAGCTCAACGAAGCGATGATGGCGCTGCTGCTCGAAGCCCACTACAGCAAGCGCGACATCCTCGAGGCGTACCTCAACGAGGTGTTCGTGGGCCAGGATGGCCAGCGTGCGGTGCACGGTTTCGGCCTGGCCAGCCAGTTCTTCTTCAGCCAGCCGCTGTCCGAGCTCAAGCTGCACCAGGTGGCGCTGCTGGTGGGCATGGTCAAGGGGCCGTCCTACTACAACCCGCGTCGTTCCCCGGAACGCGCGCTGACGCGTCGCAACCTGGTGCTCGACTTGCTGGCCGAGCAGGGCGTGGCGACCCCCGAAGCGGTCGAGGCCGCGAAGAAAATGCCACTGGGTGTGACCAAGCGCGGCAGCCTGGCGGACAGCTCGTTCCCCGGCTTCCTCGACCTGGTCAAGCGCCAGTTGCGCCAGGACTACCGTGACGAAGACTTGACCGAGGAGGGGCTGCGTATCTTCACCAGCTTCGACCCGATCCTGCAGATGAAGTCCGAAGCGGCGATGAACGAAACCTTCAAGCGCCTCAGCGGGCGCAAGGGGGCGGACGAAGTCGAGGCGGCGATGGTGGTGACCAACCCGGAAACCGGGGAGGTGCAGGCACTGATCGGCAGCCGCCAGGCCGGGTTTGCCGGTTTCAACCGTGCAATCGACGCCGTGCGTCCCATCGGCTCGCTGGTCAAGCCGGCGGTGTACCTGACCGCGCTGGAAAAACCGAGCCAGTTCACCCTCACCAGCTGGGTGCAGGATGAACCCTTCTCGGTGAAGGGCGCCGATGGCCAGGTGTGGAAGCCGCAGAACTACGACCGGCGCGCCCATGGCACGATCTTCCTGTACCAGGGGCTGGCCAATTCCTACAACCTGTCGACCGCCAAGCTTGGCCTGGAAGTGGGCGTGCCCAACGTGCTCAAGACCATTGGCCGCCTGGGTGTCAACGTCGACTGGCCGGCCTTCCCGTCGATGCTGCTGGGTGCCGGGGGCATGTCGCCGGTGCAGGTTGCGACCATGTACCAGACCCTGGCCAATGGCGGCTTCAACACGCCGATGCGAGGCATCCGCAGCGTGCTGACCGCCGAGGGCGAGCCGCTCAAGCGCTACCCGTTCCAGATCCAGCAGACCTTCGACCCGGGCTCCATCTATCTGGTGCAGAACGCCATGCAGCGGGTGATGCGTGAAGGTACCGGGCGCTCGGTTTACAGTGTATTGCCCAGTTCGTTGAACCTGGCCGGCAAGACCGGTACCAGCAACGATTCGCGTGACAGCTGGTTCGCAGGGTTCAGCCAGGACCTGCTGGCAGTGGTGTGGCTGGGTCGCGATGACAACGGCAAGACACCGTTCACCGGCGCCACCGGCGCGTTGCAGGTCTGGACCAGCTTCATGCGCAAGGCCGACCCGCTGCCGCTGGACATGCCACAGCCTGACAACGTGGTGCAGGCCTGGGTCGATCCGCATACCGGCCAAGGTTCCGATGCCAGCTGCCCGGGCGCGGTACAGATGCCGTATATTCGCGGCAGTGAGCCAGTGGCCGGCGCCGCCTGTGGCGGCGAGCAGGCACCTGCCGAGTCCGTGATGGACTGGGTCAAGGGCTGGATGAATTAAGCCAAAGCACAGCAAAGAGGGTGTGACGTGAACAAGTGGTTGTTTCCTGCCTTGACGGCACTGGCTTTGCTTACAGGTTGCGCCAGCGTGCAGCGTGGCTCGATCCCCGTAGTGGATTCAGGGACGCGGGTTTCCAACAGCGAGCGGGTGTCGGCCAACCGTGCCGGCGCTGCCGTGAACACCGGTACTCGCCAGGCGCAGGCGATGCCGCAGGATTCCGGGGTGACGGTGATGGTGCCCCAGGGCGCCGGCTCCGAGCCGATCCAGACCTTTGCGGCGCCTACCGGGCCCGCGTCGATCGACACCGGGCCGATTACCCCAGGCCCGCAGAATTCGGCGCCGTTCCCGAGCACCAGCAGCGGTGGCTACAGCGCACCGAGCGCACCCACCGGCATTCCCAGTTCTGTCTCTTATACACATCTCCGAGCCCACGAGACCGTACTAGATCTCGT
>OLII01000487.1_pt1 | contig 15056 bp, 13 predicted proteins | sample 1609481 | NCBI WGS metagenome assembly OLII01 (sample SAMN05416859, study PRJEB24817) | seawater metagenome | isolation source: Sea water | place: Canada:Atlantic | collected 2013-11
GAGATCTAGTACGGTCTCGTGGGCTCGGAGATGTGTATAAGAGACAGAATATATTCACATAAACGGGTCGCAGCAATTTTCGCTAACGCATACCCTTCGTTAGTTGGCTCTAATTGCCCTTTTAATATTAATGACTCTGCGAGTGGGTTTTCGGCATCACGAGGATACATACAAGAACTACTTAAGTTCAAAAACTGCTTAACACCAGCGTTTTTTGCTGATGTTATAATATTTAACCCCATTTGCATATTATCTACTAAGAACTTCACTGGCTGGGCCATATTCGCCTGAATACCACCGACAATACCTGCAGCATGGATTACCATGTCTGGTTTATGCCTTGCCAAGTAATCAGTAACAGATGAACTATCTAGCAAGTTTAGTGATTTACTATCAGGTGAAAGAAAAACATGTTCGTGATGACTAGATAATTCAAGTATGTTCTTACCGACCATACCATTGGCGCCGGTTAATAAAATTTTCATAGTTTGTACTCTATTCACTCGCGCTCGAGGTTTGGTAACCGTGTGATTTTAAAATAGCATTTTGTTTTGCAATATGAAGATCACTTTGTACCATCTCTGCACACATTTGCTCTACTGTGATTTCTGGAGTCCAACCAAGCTTAGCCTTGGCTTTAGACGGGTCGCCAAGTAACGTTTCTACTTCTGCAGGGCGGAAGTAACGAGGATCAACTTTAACGATAACATCACCGACATTTATTGCCGGAGCGTTATCCCCTGAAATAGATTTAACGGTGGCAATTTCATTGATACCTTCGCCTGAAAATTCTAATTCGATACCGGCTTCTTTTGCTGAGAGTGTCACAAACTCTCGCACACTGATTTGTTTGCCTGTGGCAATAACAAAATCATCGGCATTATCTTGCTGCAGCATCATCCATTGCATACGAACATAATCTTTTGCATGACCCCAATCACGAAGTGCGTCCATATTCCCAAGGTATAAACAGTTTTCTAGTCCTTGAGAAATACGCGCTATCGCACGTGTTATCTTTCTTGTTACAAAAGTTTCACCACGTCTTGGTGATTCATGATTAAATAAAATCCCATTACAAGCGTACATACCATAAGATTCACGATAATTGACGACAATCCAATAAGCGTACATCTTGGCTACAGCATAAGGTGAGCGAGGGTGGAAAGGTGTTGTTTCTTTTTGAGGTATCTCTTGAACTTCACCATAAAGTTCTGACGTTGATGCCTGGTAGAATTTTGTCGTCTTCTCCATACCTAAAAAGCGAATAGCCTCTAATAAACGCAGCGTACCCATGGCATCGACATCAGCAGTATATTCAGGGCATTCAAAAGAAACAGCCACATGAGACTGTGCGCCCAAGTTATATACTTCATCTGGCTGTACATCCTTAAGGATCCTAGTCAAATTTGAAGAATCTGTTAAGTCACCATAATGTAGAAAGAACTTTTGATTCACTTCATGGTTATCTTGAAAAATGTGATCAACACGTTCTGTGTTTAATGAAGATGCTCGGCGTTTTATACCGTGAACTTCATAACCTTTCTCTAATAGAAATTCGGCTAGATAAGAGCCATCTTGTCCCGTGATGCCGGTAATTAATGCGATTTTATTTTTTGACATAACCGAAGGTCCTAAAGTTATTATGATTAAAAGCAAGCTACAAAATTTTACCAGTAATTATAAAGTATTTGTTGAAAATAAAACACACATAGACATCCTGTTTACTGTTTTAGCTCAATTCAACTTTACTCTAATATTATTAAGCGCTTAAATTCGCAAGAATAGCACTGCTCATGATAGACTCAATGCTATTAATTGCAGCCATATAGCTACTACTTAACGTAAAATTAAATCGAGAAAATATGAAAATTGTAAAAGTCACCGGTGGTTTCGGAAATCAGCTCTTTCAATACGCTTTTTATTTAGCGCTTCATAATAAATATACCGAGTCTATTTATTTAGATAGTCTAGATATGGCTAATTATCGTTTACATAATGGCTTTGAACTAGAGAACATTTTTAAAGTTGATGCGAATTATTGTACTGCTGAACAGCGTTCACAAGTGAGAAAAGACAGTAATGTCTTCAGTAAGCTTTTCACCAAGGCAAAGAATGCCCTCGGTTTTAATAAGAATTACGTGTTGGAGGCAAAGTCCGAGCATTTTATCTACAGTGAAAAAAATTTCGGTGAACACAGTACTGCCATTTACTATAAAGGTTATTGGCAACATGCAAAATACTTAGAAGGTATTGAAGGAGAATTAAGAGCAAGGTTAACTTTTCCTGTTTTTGAAACAGAGCAGAATATTGAGCTTGCTGATTTCATCAATAGCCACAATGCGGTTTCCCTTCATGTCAGGCGTGGTGATTATGTTCAACATAAAGCGTTTGGAGGCATTTGTGATTTATCTTATTATCAGCGTGCGGTTGATAAAATAAAACAACAAGTTGAAGACCCCGTGTTTATTGTATTTTCAGATGATATCAATTGGTGCAAAGAAAACTTAAACCTAGAAGGCGTTAAGTTTGTTGACTGGAATACTGGAGATGACTCATTTCGAGATATGCAGTTAATGAGTTTGTGTAAACATAACATTATTGCCAATAGCAGTTTTAGTTGGTGGGGAGCTTGGTTAAATAATAACGCTGATAAGGTTGTTATATGCCCTAATAAATGGGTGCATTATAGCGAGTCAACAGGTGTGCTACCAAATAACTGGCAAAAGGTTGAAGCTTCTATTTAATCGCTAGATTTTGTCTTTAATTAATAAGTAAGTTGCACACTCCACTAATGGGGTTTGCAACTTTTATTAACTTCTAGCGTTTAACTTCTAGTGATTAATCTAAGGTAGTTAATCGGTTATAAGGTTTTTTGTTTACTAAAATATCTCTAATAATGCGCATATAAAGCTTCTCACTATTTTGCGCACCAAAGTTACGTGTTTTACCGCTATAGTCAGTTACATCGTTGCGATAATAGTAAAGAGGGGTATCGATAAAGCTTGCCCTTTCTCCTGACATTTCTAGCATAGGGTAAGAAAATGCCTTGTCGTCTACACGTTTGATATAAAGCCCTGAATCATCATGTAATTCCTTAGCTTTTATTTTACGCCAGACAAACCAGCGCTTAAGGTTGAACGCAAGCAAACTTCGCTTCACTGCACTTTTTACTTCATCCTCAGTCACCAAGAATATGTTCATGTCCAACTTACACCATAAAGCATATTTAAAGGTTTTAAGGTGTGAGCCTAGCCATTTATTTTGACGATAACTATGCGCATCAATAACACTTTGCTTATATGCTTTACAGTGTTTTTTGCGGCCATTTGAGCGAACGAAACTGCCATAAGTCATCCAACAATCATCTTTCTGATAAGTGTCAGCAACGGTTTGTAAGGCATTTTCATCAAATAATCTATCATCACCATCAAGTAAAATAATAACATCTTCAGGGGCGGCGTTTGCATAGGAGATACCATCGACTACATTACGGGTTTTAAACTTTTTCTCGCTATTGATAACGAAGTTGAAACGCTCATCACCGGCAATCGCTTTATTGACAAGTTCTACAGTGTTATCTGATGAAATATCGTCAATGATAATCGCATTGAAATTTTGAAAGGTTTGCTTTCTTAACATTGCAATATTTTCGCTGATCCATTCTTCAACGTTATACATGGCAATAATGATATGAAACTTCATTGTTTAAACCTTTTAGTTAGCGGAATTGATTCTTTTAAATGCTAGGTAGTTTTTTAGCTATTTAAAAGGCAGTCTTATTTAACTGTTTATTGTCTAGTGCTTGTTTTGTTTATGCTACTGTTGTTTACCAACTGTGTTGCACCAAAGATACTTAAATGACCACTGTCAAAATATAACGCTGAATTGCCTACTACGGCAGGGCAAGAGTCGTTAGGGCAAAGTAAATCAAATGGTTTTATTGCAATCAGCTTCTCACTATATTGCAGAGTATCTAGCTTACTTAAAATGTATTGATGTTCTTTTAGGTAGTTATCTCGCGTACTAATATTATTAATGTCATAACGTAAATCACCACCAAAAATTGAAAGTGGCGTTAATATATTACGGATATGCGCAGGTAACTCGGGTATAGGATAAAGTAAGTGTACTGTTTTTCCTGACTGCTGAAGTTCACTGATTAAGCTTGTTAAACTACGCCAGTATAATGCTCTAGTTTCTGCAAGCGGCAGAGACTCGCCACGATGGTTTATCGGCTCTATATAATATTTTTGTTTCATGCCATTTAAGAAGGAACTATAACGAAAACCTAATAACACATTATTAATGCTTGATTGTGACTTTAGGTACTCTACAGACTCTCTCAACCAAGCAGCACAGCCAGGTATATTCGTATCAAACAGCAAGGCTGGCGGGCAACGGCTGAAGCTGAGGTGTAATAAACCTTTATTACTAGGTTCAAGGACTTTCGCTAAGGCAAAAGCTGACTCTACTGTTTGACTGTCACCTAACGCTGCCCAAGTTACTTCTTCACCAAAGTACCGACAACCATCACTGGGTTTTTTGTAATCAGTACCGTGAGTGTGGCAGGCTTTTCGTTGAGGGCTCGACACTATACTTTGGGTATACTCATTATCAAAGCGCTTATTAAAGCCGTGAGTCGCAACCCCTGATAAGCCTAATACGATAAAAAATAACGTGGAATATCCTGCTAAAGTAAGCGTTGACTTTTTAAAGTTAAACTGCTGTTTTCTAAAAGGTGTTTCAATGTAGCGATAGGTTAAAAAAGCGAGTAGAAAAGAAATAAGTATGGCAATGATAAAAGCGAGCTGTGAAGGCTCTTCTAACGTCTTTAAACGCATAAAAGCAAACAGTGGTTGATGCCATAAGTAGAGTGAATATGAAATTAAACCAATATAAACAAAGAGTCGATTTGACAGTACTTTTCCAACTATTGTTTTACTTGAAGAAAAAGCAATGACTAAAGCAGTACCTATTACCGGGATTAACGTGTAAAAGCTTGGGAAAGGGGTTTTGTGATCAAAAGCAAAAATGGCATATAAAATTCCTGCTAACCCCAACATTGCTAACGAAGATTTAAGTGGGGTAGCTAATTTAGTTTTATCTAGGCTGAGTAATGCGATCAATGAGCCTATTAATAACTCCCATGCACGACTAAATATTAAGTAGAAGTTTGCCTCAATAAGATGCTTTGACGCTAAGAACTGACTTAACAATAAAGATGAAAGAGTTAATGCGATAACAACAACTATCAGTTGCTTTTTTTTGTTAGGCTTATCGACTGGTGAGGTGGTGGCTCTTTTGGCAAAATACATTAAAAGTAACGGAAAGAACAAATAATATTGCTCTTCAACTGCCAAACTCCAAGTATGCAATAAGGGTTTTAGCTCTGCAGCAGTGGAGAAGTAGCCTGACGTCACAAAGAAGTGAAAATTTGAGGTGAAGGTGACGACTGAAATAACGCTGTTAGCGTAAGATTTTAATAGGTTGGCTGGCATAACCGCATAGGCGATAAAGCTCGTCACTAAAATAACTAAGGATAAAGCTGGTAGTATCCTACGGGCTCGTTTTTCATAAAAGCGCTTTAAAGAGAAATCATCTTTTTCCAGCTCAGCAAGGATTATCGAAGTGATTAAATAACCGCTAATAACAAAGAAAACATCGACACCAACATAGCCGCCACTAAATACAGAAAAACCAGCATGGAACAGTAAAACTGGCAAAATCGCGATGGCTCTTAAGCCATCTATCTCTTTTCTATAGTTCAATGGAAAAACCTTTGTCTTGTTATGCTGGTTATTGATTTATTGGCAGGGGAGAACTGCTGAATTTATGATTACTCTTGTAGTCGTCTGATTTTGCTACGAACTCGTGAAACATTAGAGTCCTTGGTATAACGACCTTTTTGTATATGGCGAATTTGAAAGACACCGTCAATCTCTAATGGAATGCCTTCACTCGATATTAACCATTTAAAAGCGGTATCTTCATAGGTTTTACGCCACCGGTCATCTTCTGTCTGAAACATTTTTAGCTTTTCACAATAACCAATAGCGCGAGCTACATCGCCATGAACAATTTGAAAAGCACCTTTTGCTTTATCACGAGAATGTAAGCTAAAGCCATCGGCATCGATATCCACTAATTGTGGTTCGCTGTCTTGACGCAGCATAGGGTCATCTTGGGTTAACATTTCAGTCGTTCTTTCTTGTCTAGGGTAGTAAAGACTTTCTTGTTTTCCTTGTAACTGTTCAGCTAGTGAATCTAAGCAATTTTCATGGAAAATAATATCGCAATCGGTAAACCATAACCAATCTGCTTTAGTTGAGCGCGCAGCCATATTACGACCAATACCGCGCCTGAATAGCTGCCCTTTGGTAAGCGCTTGAAAATTCCAGCTAACATTATCAACAGCTTTTTCACTAAAAAAGTCTAAAACCGCTTGGGTTTTCACGTCCTCTTTTGCATAAAAAACCGTGACAGTTAGTGCTGACTTTTTGGGTGGGTAATTAACGAAAGAGCTTAATTGATAAGTCAGCATGTTTGAGTAGCCCCAACAATGACTGACTATTTCAAGGTTTACAAAACCGTCAACAGCTTTTCTAATACTTTTTTCAGGAAGCGCCTCTCTAAACCAAGAAGCAGGGAAAATTCGCGTCATAATGAGGCGAAAAAAATGGATGGCATAAGTATTATACCAGCGAGGCGCATAAGTTTTAGTTGTCATCATAAGTTATATCGCATCTTGGTTCGTTATAATTATTAAGTTTTGCAGTATATCATAATTTTAATCTTTTAAAATTAACCGTTTGCAATTCATCCCTTTGCCATTTGCTCCGCTATCATGCTTTGAAATCAGTTGATATAAAAGACTAAAAACGATATTCCCATTTGATATAGCCATCCAACTCGGTTACATCTTCAGAGCTAACACCATCAACAAATTTTGAATCAGTCACGATAATACCAACAGTGAAACGAGAATCAAAAGCGATGAACTTATATTGGCCATCAAACTGTAAAACATCTTCAGCTACTTTTGATACAGGGTTGCCTAAATTAATATCGTCAGGAAACCGATCGACATTATCAGTGTTTAACTGCGCTTTTCTAAACTTGAGCAGCCAACTATTGCCTGCTGTCGTTTGCATTAAGAATGTTGCCACTATGGTTTTGGCGTCATTGTCATAAGTTGAACCCATAGTGCGGCGATAATAACGGTAACCTGACTTATAGGTGCCATGTTCATAAAAACAGTTTAATGTTGGGTCATCGCCATTACAGGCTACCTGAGTGTCTGTAAATTCAATGTTGGCTAGAACCCGTTGTTCAAATAATGTAAAGCGCGTTTCGATTCCATACATATCTGCTTTATCAGTGATTAAGCCGGCATTAGGAGAGCCGTCTTCGCCAATGGTTTGAAAATATACAGCGTAAGGCAAATCAAACAAGGTATCAGACCAACGGATATCATAGCCAGCTAAATGGTTACCCTGAAAGGTATTTAACTCAGGGTCACAGTCTGGTTGATCATTAGCGCATTCTTTGCTGCCAAATAATATCTTAAAAAAGTCTTTCATTGAGCTTGGTTGACCTTCTCCTGCCCATTGGAATGACCACGACCCACCAATTTCTAAACCTCTAAAAGGTCTGAAAGTTCCTCGGGTACTCCACATCAAGGTATCTGGCACTTCTCTGTCACCTTCTAGCTGCGCCATTTGTGCGGTAAGAGTCCAAGGGCCAGCCCAACTTAACCATGGTGTTTCAAAAGCTTCTGAATTATCTCTAGTGATAGTTATAGCGGGTAGTGGTCTTGAATTAGTACTCATGATTAAATTAGTATCAACACCAGGGCCCCACCAACGTTCGATTGCTCCGGCGCTTAATACCCAATTACCAAGTTTATAAGCTAAGAAACTTCCATCAAGATTCATATCACTACCCTGATTCAAGTCAGGGTTATCATCTAAGCCGATACGATAGTTTACTTGTAACTTACCGGCTAGATTACCAACAAAAAACTCATCAGAAAGCTCAATATTACCTTTATCAAAGTTATCGTTGCCGTAACTGGTAAATCTGTTGGCACTACTGGCGAAATAAACGCTCTTCTTGGTTATATTTGAGTTGCTAGAGGCATATTTATAACTAAATATTACGTGGCTCAATGCTTGATTTTGTTCGTCAGTCAGCAAATATGATTTAGCAGATAAAATATCACTTTTAATGGCATTCCACATTAAAGGAAACGTGGTAACAGGTGCCGTGATAATACCGGCATCAGCAAGTAACTGAATATCATTTCTTAAGGCGAGATCATCTGGCTCTACCCAAGGTGCGGCAAAGCTAGTGTTTATAAAAACAGAAAAAGAAAATATAAAAGTGGCCAAACTAGGCTTTAACAACATTAAAACGTCCTAAATTGCAGTACAAAAAGAGAAAAAATCATTTAATTGACTGGAGAAACTGAGTCTATAAAAATTTTGCAGATTGTATCAGTGTTAGCCTAGTAACTCATCCACTGTTTTAATTTAATAACAAAAAAAAACACTGCGGGCGGTTGGGGGATTCGTTATTTTTCAGGTATTATGGCGCCATTGGCATTCATGGTATGAGTATGTACCTTGGTGCGTACAACGTTGATATGAAATCAACAGCTCCTTTGACCCTAGGCCTTATTTTTAATGAACCCAAAGAATGTTTTATTTATTCCGGTATCCTCGTCGTCTGGTATCGGCGAGTACATGCGGTCAATGATCATAGCTAAAGCTATGTTAGCGAAGTGGCCGACTATCAATATTCATTTTATATTAAATGAAGATGTTTCATATCTTGATGATTGTCCTTATAAAGTCCATACATGTAAAAGCTCTCCAACTAAGGACAGTAATCGGGTTAATGCTATTATCGAACAAGTGAGTCCAGATTTAGTTATTTTTGATGCGTCAGGTCGAGCCAAACAATTTAAACAGGCCAAGTTGTTTGGAGCCAAAGTTGCTTTTATATCTCAACACAATAAAAAACGTAACCGGGGATTAAAGTTAAATCGTTTAGCGAATACCGATATTCACTGGGTGGTTCAACCTGATTATTGTATGAAAGCGCTCAGTCTTTGGCAGCGAGCTAAGTTATCGCTTTACAACAAACCAGCGCCCAAAAATATTGGTCCAGTGTTTGAACTTTGCCAAACTGAAGATCAACAAAAATTACTCTCTCAATATAGGGTGGTAAAAGATAATTATTTTATTTTCAATGCAGGATCTGGCGGTCATCTAGTTTCCGGACGACTAGCTGCTGATATTTATTACCAAGCGGCAAAGCTCTTCAGTCAGCAAAGCAAAGCAAAGTGTCTGGTGATATTTGGCAGTAATTATCCAAAATCTTTACCTGAAGATGAAGGTGTTACTTGTTTAAAAACGCTGAGTAATGAAGATTTTGTGGGTTTACTTGCTAATGCTAAAGGGTGTGTTGTCAGTGCGGGAGATACCTTGTTACAGTGCTTTGCATTACATAAACCCTGTGTTGCTGCGCCAGTTTCACCAGATCAACCTGCGCGTTTGAAGCTATGCCAGGCAAAGGAGTTAGTGTTAGTTGCTGACGCTACCCCTGAGAGCCTTGCAAGTCAGGCGATAAAATTAACCCAACAAAATAATGAAGAAGTAAAGTCAGTCATTAGTAACATTAAACAACAGGCTCCAAGTAAGGCATTAGATATTATTGTAAATGATATCACTTCACTCTTTTCAGCAGAAAAAGAGTGTCTATCTGTAAATAGTAATGAGCAGGATAAAAGCTGATGAAAAATATTGCCATCGTTATTGATGGATTAACTGGCGGTGGTGCTGAACGGGTAATGATAAGCCTAGCTAGTGAAATGGTTAGGCAAGGCCATAAAGTTACAATTTTATCTTTAAGTAATCGCTGTGATTATACCGTGCCAAACGGTATAAAATTGTGCTATCTGTTTAATGATAAAGCCTCTAAAGTTGATCGGTTTTGGCAGATCAAAAAGAGCATCTCAATCTTGGAAAAATGGTTTAATGAAGAGGAAAATAAATTTTCGGAATTTGACTTAGTGCTGTCTAATTTAGATCGCAGTAATAATTTGCTTTCAAAAAGTAATATACAGCATGTTTTTTATATTGTTCATAACAGTGTTGAAGAAGAATTAATAAGACAAAAGAAATTAGGGCCGTTAGCCTATTTGTATTTATTAAAATCAAAGCAGCAGTTATCGAGGAAAAATTTAATTACAGTTTCTCAAGGAATAGAGCGAGAAGTGTGCCAAGGGAGTATTATAAAACCCAAAACTATTCGAACTATATATAACCCTTTTGATTTAAGTGATATTCAACAGCAAGCACTTATTCCAAATCAGTCCATTCCAAACGAACCTTTTATAATTCATGTTGGACGTCTAGCAAAACAAAAGCGCCATGATATTTTATTTGAAGCTTTAGCAAAACTTGATAAACCGATGAAGCTGGTGCTCTTATGTAACAAGCCTGATAAAGCTTTAAAGTTAGCGAAGAAGTATGGGGTTGAAGAGCGTTTAATTTTACCCGGCTTTCAATCGAACCCTTATAACTGGATAAAGCAGGCGCAAGTGCTTGTTCTTAGCTCTGACTATGAAGGTTTTGGTAATGTGTTGTTAGAGGCGATTGCTGTTGCTACAAAGGTCGTCAGTACAGCCTGCCCACACGGACCAGATGAAATTTTGACGGGTAAATTAGCTAAGTATTTAGTTCCAAGGCGAGAGTCAAAAGCGTTAGCTGAAGCGATTGAAAGCGCCTTGGTAGATGATGTTGAGCTATCGAAAGCAGAAATATTAGAAAAGGTTTCTGCAAAGCAAATTGCTCAACAATATTTAGCCTTAGCTAAATAGAGTTTGTTCGAAAAATGATTTGTAGCTCAAATAAGTCGTTGAGCTACAAATCTTTTAAATTTTTACGACCAGTTATCCATTGAACCGCGTCGACGAGCAAACACTCTTGGTAGAATTAACCCTAAAATAAGCCCAACACCTAACACCATAGCGCCATTGAAAAACCACTTCTTTTGGATATCAAGATCTTGACCTTTTATCTTGGTGCGGGTTTTTGCAAGCGTTTCCGTTAATTGGGCAAGCTCTGCTGTTAATTTTTTCTTATCTTGAGTCAAGGTGTTAACAGTACTTTTTAGCTCATTAACTTCACCATCTAATTGACTGCTAAAGTCAGTACTTGCAGCAAGCTTTTTATTCAGATCCGCGACAACAAAGCGTAGACCTGCTTGTGTGGTCACGTATTTAGTTTCTACCCACGTAGCACGATCTTTATCATCAATTATTTCACTGTAACCATTATCTTCAGAGCCTGTAATTTTAATGTCAGAGCCTGCAATAATTGTCCCCAAAATTCTATAATTGGTACCAGGGCCTGCATGCATATATATGAATAATTCATCAGAGATATAACCCTGCTTATAATTATTTTCCGCGGCTTGAGCTGAGAAAAATAGCGAACTTGCAAAACTGATAGCAAACACTGCTATGACGTTAATAACGTTATTCATAGAAAAACCAATGGTGTAAATAATTCAAGGAAGACAAGATACTATGTGTTTGGCGCTTTGATGGCAAGCTAAGATTTACATCGTATCGAACAAAATTTAACATGAAACTTTAGCATTAAAAATAGCTATCAGGTGTTTTCATTGATATAGCTAGCTCACTTTACAGCATCTCTTTTTATAACTTCTCCTAAAGGTTTCGTAGTTAGCCCTTTATTTAATTGAACTTTCTCCACTCTGATAATTAAGTCTTTATTGGCAAATGAGCACAGTAACGGTATCCTTGCTAAGGATTTAGCAATAGTTTTTTGGGATATAATGGTTACAGAGATCGAATTAAAATACTCTTTATTAGAAAGTCATGATTTAACGACAACAGCGTCTGTTGAAACAATTATTGAGGAACTGTTAACAGAGCAGAATATTTCTTTTACTTATCAGGAAAAGTACTTAACTAATTGCTATTTCGATACCGAAAGTTTGTCACTGCGCCAACAAAAAATTGCCTTACGTACCCGTGGTACAAAATGTTCTGGCGAACAGACTCGTTTTGAGCAAACCATTAAAACTTCTGGCAAGGTGATTGCTGGCTTACATCAAAGACCAGAATATAATGTTGATATTGATAACAGTTCTCCAGCTATCTCTTTATTTCCTGAGAGTATTTGGCAAGCTAAAACAGATATTGTAAAGCTACAACATCAACTGATTGAATTATTTTCAACGAATTTTACTCGCCATACTTTCTTGCTTAGCTTTGACAATGCTCAAGTTGAGTTAGTGGTTGATTCAGGTGAAATCTGCTGTAAAGGGCTTAATGAAACCGATAAAATCTATGAAATTGAGCTTGAGTTAGTATCAGGTGGAGTGGAAAAGTTATTTTCTGTGGTGAAGCTGCTGTTCACTAAGTTATCATTAAGGCCTGGACAGCTCACTAAAGCTGCACGCGGTTACGCTTTATATAAGAAAGTCGGCGAAAAAACTTTACCGGTGCATGACTTAAAGTCCAGTAAAGCGAAAGTTAACACTGTACACGGGCAGAGTGAGCTTGCTGCGGGTTTTACATCTTCAATGATTACTTTATCTAAACAAAGTCAAATTCATGAAGCGTTTGAGCAAGGGCTTGAGTTAACGCTCGCTAAGCTTCAACGGGCTATTGATGACTATGTCGCCAAGCCATCTTTATTAATATTAAAGAAAATAAGTGAATTTCTCGCGTTTGTCAGGCAAGGGCTTTGGCTCTTTGCTGATAATCTGCCTCCAGAGTCTTTGAAGTTAAGAGCTGAGTTAAGTTATTTTATCCGCACAATCCATTGGGTTGAGGTTGCCGATCACATTCAAATATTCTTAAATAAGCAATCACAATACCAAAAAGAAATACTGGTTAGCCAAGCGCTAATTGCCAAATTACAGCTAAGCCAAAATAGATATCCTGATGAATCTCAAGTTTTAGCCTTATTTCACAGTGAACGCTTTAATAATTTACAATTGGATTTATTAATTTTGCTGCTAAAAAGCAGTAATGAAAGTATTAATGCTGGAAATGATGGCAGGGAATTGCTTATTTTTGCCTCTGAAAAATTAAACACAAGTCATATTGATTTGAAAAACCAATTAGCTAACTTACATCAGCCAGAGCTATATAGTGCAAAAGAGGTTTATTTAAATACTAATAGCCTACTGATTCGTGCTTTATTAACAACGAGTTGGTTTAGTAGTTTATTTTCAGATGTTAAAGCTGTCAGTAAATATGAAACGCCCAGATTAGATATTAAACAGGGTATCAGCGAATTACACTTTCTTAATTTGCTTGAACAACAATTAATGCAGTTACCTCAACCAGCTGAAAAGCTTGAAAACTGGTTAATTAATAAAAGTGAAAACCTCATCGCAGCACTGGATCAATCTTGCGCAAAAGCTTTATCAATGAAACCCTATTGGCTATAACAATATGTTAGAAAACAACAAATTATCGACTGCTTTATTATTCGCCTTTTTATTTGTTTTTGGTGTTAAGACGGTTAGCGCAACAGTTTATGAAACTGTTAAAGGCAAGCAGCGCCTTATTGGACAGCCTACGGTGCACAAAGTCGTGAAGGGGGATTACTTTCAGCAGCTTGCAGAACAATACAATGTTGGCTTTCTAGCGTTACTTGCAGCTAACCCTGAACATGATCCTTTCCTACTTAAAATAGGCTCAGAGGTGGTTATTCCTAATCAAATGCTGTTGCCCTTTATTAGCCAAGAAGGGATTGTCATTAACTTGCCAGAGCTTCGTCTTTATTACTTTTCACCCGATGAGAATAAAGTGCATGTATTCCCGGTTGGCATAGGTAGGCAAGGGTTATCTACACCATTAACCAGTACCGTTATTGGTGATAAGCGAAAAGATCCGGTGTGGCGACCAACCCAAGAAATGCAAGACCGTCATTTTGCACAACACGGTAAATACCTCGCCAAAGAAGTTCCTGCGGGGCCTGATAATCCTTTTGGCAAATATGCCCTGAGATTAGGGACCAGTGAGTATTTGATCCATGGTACTAATAAGCGCTTTGGTATTGGTATGCGGGCAAGTTCTGGTTGTATAAGAATGTATGATGAAAATATTAAATGGTTATTTGATAACGTGCCTGTAAATACTAAAGTGCGAGTGATTAATCAGCCCGTTAAAATGTCCTACGAAAATGGTGATAAGCAGCTAATTGAAATACATCAACCGTTAAGTGATCTTGAGGCCACCAAGGGTAATGTCATTCTTACCAGCGCTATGCAACGTTTTGTCGGCACTAAACGAGAATATTGGCAAAAACTCCTACCGATTATTGAAAAGCCAAATGGTCTCGTTATTGATTTAGCGAAATAGCAGATGGATAGCAAGACATTAAAAAAGCACCGTAGGGTGCTTTTTTTTGGGCAGATATGTGTTGTTATTAGCGAGTAATAATTACTTCTTATAAGAAGCAACAACATTATCAATGCGTTCATTAGCCGCTTTTGCGTCTTCAGCTGCTTGCTCTGCCGCAGCTTTAGCTGCTTGGGCATCAGCAGCTGTCGATTGTTGTTGTGCTTCTAAATCAGCAACTTGCGCAGATAATGCGTCAACTTTGTTAGTTAATGTAGTAATGTTTTCTTCTAATGCATCGGTATTTGCACAAGCTGATAAGGCTAACGCTAAAGTAATGACGGTAATTTTTTTTAACATAATGATATCCCAAGTAAAGTTATTATTTGTCCCAGTTCCATGCAAGTATGGCACAAAAAAAAACATTAACAAAGCTGTTACAGTTCCATTTTATCTGTTGATATTACTAGGGGTTGTTGAACTTTCGTGATTGTTTTTGCAGCGAATTGTTGGGTGTTTTATACAAGGCAGAGCCTTTGTCATGTGGTTGTTCCACATAAAAAGGTAATAACGCCGTAAAAATGACCAACAAACGCTGTCCGAAGGATTCGCCTAAAAGCGTTTTACTCTTTGTTGAGCAGTATTTGCTTAGAATGACTAGGCT
>OLII01000489.1_pt1 | contig 15052 bp, 12 predicted proteins | sample 1609481 | NCBI WGS metagenome assembly OLII01 (sample SAMN05416859, study PRJEB24817) | seawater metagenome | isolation source: Sea water | place: Canada:Atlantic | collected 2013-11
ATCTAGTACGGTCTCGTGGGCTCGGAGATGTGTATAAGAGACAGGCTGATAGAAGTAAAACTGAAACCTTTAAATTATTCATGCCAAAGGATCAGCTAAATATGAAGTTTGATGTGCGTATGACTGTGGCTGTAAACCCTAAGAAAATTGATGAAATTTACGAAAAAATTGCTCCTCATAAAGGAAAAATCATTTTCGAAACTCTGTATAGCACCTATGCTCGCCCTATTATTCGGGACCAGGTTAGACAAATTATGGCTGAGTATTCTATCAATGAGGTTGCCTCTAATCGTGAGCGCATCAGCAACGAGTTATATGAAAAAGTATCTAAATCCCTTGAAGATAGCTCACTGACTATTAAACGCTTTGGCTTAGCAGACGTTCAATTTCCTGATGTTATTACGAAAGCTAAAGAAGCCGCAGCAGAGCGTAGAGAGCAAATTGAACGGGAAAAGGCCCAATTTGAAATACAAAAGGTTCAGCTAGAGCGCGCATTAGAAGAAGCCAAAATGACCCGTGAGATTGAAAAAGAACGGGCAGAGGCTACGCGAGAGGTAAATAATATTCTGGCCAAATCGGTAACCGACAAATTTTTATCTTACCGATCACTTGAAGTGTTGGAAAAAATAGCAGAGTCTAAAAATAAAGTATTTGTCCCTATGGAGGCGTTGGGCACAATCGGTTTACAGCAAAGCATATTTAAGGATGAAGTAAGAAAAACATCTCGCTAGTTTTAACCTCCTCATAAAAAACCCATTCACTTTAAAAGTGAATGGGTAAAGGCTCTCTTTTTTAAATCATTGGTGCTTAACTGGTTTTCAGTTACAAGCCATACTGCGAAGCCGCCAGCTCACGCATAATTTCTTCCGATCCCCCACCAATTGCATTTACACGCACTTCACGATAAATACGTTCTACTTTACTGCCGCGTAAATAACACGCTCCGCCTAAAATTTGGCTGGCTTCACGGGCACAAAATTCCATGGTTTCACTGGCTTGTACCTTTAAATTAGCCAAATCACCAAAATTGGCTTTGTTGGCCACAATAGCCCGTGACACAATTTGCATATAACCTTGGGTGGCGTTTATTTTTTGTTTCATTTGGGCAATTTTATGACGAATAACTTGGTGTTTAGACAAAGGTTTGCCAAAGGTTTTACGCTCTTTCGCCCAGTTCACCGCTTCTTCCAAACATACACGGGCACAGGCCTCCATACAGGAAATCATGGCCATGCGTTCGCCGTTAAAGTTATTCATGATCACTAAAAAGCCCATACCTTCTTGTGCTAGTAAATACTTAGCGGGCACACGTACGTTATCAAAGTAAACTGTGGCAGTTTCTGAAACCCACCAGCCTTGTTTTTTATCAAGCGCCGTACGGCTTACCCCTTCTAGATCCATAGGGATAGTAATCATGGAAATACCAGATGCCCCTTCACCGCCGGTGCGCACTGCGGTGCTGATCCAGTTGGCGCTCATGGCACCTGAGATAAAGGTTTTGCTGCCATTCACTATGTAGTAATCACCATCGCGCACGGCGGTGGTTTTAATATTGGCCACATCCGAGCCGCCCGATGGCTCGGTGATGCCTAAACAAATGCGTTTTTCGCCGCTTAAAACCGCCGGGACTATTTCTTGTTTAATTTCTTCTTTGGCAAAGTTTGAAACTGGTGGTAAACCAATGCCGTGAATTAAAAGACTACTGGCAATACCGCCACCTGAACCCACACGGGCCAATTCTTCATTTACGATCATAGAATAGTAAACGTCTATGCCTTCACTGATGCCGCCGTACTTTTCATCAAAGCCTAGTTGCAATAAACCAATGTCAGCGGCTTTTTTCCACAATTCAGGCGGTAAACTACCCGCTTCATCCCAATCATCAAAATAGGGAGCGATTTCAGAATCTACAAATTTGCGCAGCTGGGTGCGCCACTCTTCGTGCTCGGGTGTTAAATCTGGGTTAGGTAAACGAGCGCTATCAAAGGTTAATGACATTAGATGATCCTTTAATGAGTAAAATTTTAATTATTAGTATTTTTACTTTTTATAATTCGTTATTAACACCGGCTCGGTACAAATCCAGCAACCACGAGGGGTGTTAATTTCACAAGGTAATCAAATAATAGGCGCAAGGCATGCCCACAGCATTGGATGCGGTGCCAATTTACTTGGCAAAGGTGACAGCAACAAAAAGAAAGGCGAAACCTGAGCTATTGGCTGCGAAACTCTGAAGGGGGGCAGCCATGCCAGCTTTTAAACGCGGTGGAAAACGAGGATGAATCGCCGTAACCCAGCAAAAAGGCAATGGTAGTGACCCCTAAGCGGTTATCACTTAAAAACCTCAGGGACATTTGGTAACGTAAATCCTGCACTACGTGCTGAAAACTGGTATCTCTATCTGATAAGCGCCGCTGTAAGGTACGCCTTGATACTCCAAGGTCGTCAGCCACAGTATCTATGGTCATTTCACCTGTGGGCAAGGCACACACGATGCTTTGGCGCAGGGCTCGTAATACGCTATCACCACTGGTGCTGGCCATGTATTCCTGCCAAGGATTTGGTGCGGTATCGCTATGTTCATTCACAGGTTGAATCAGTTTGAAATCCAGCGACTCCATTTCAAAGAACAAGGCACTGTAGGGTTGATCGAACGCTAGATTGTCACCAAAGCACTGCTTTAAAACGGTTAAATCCTGAGGCTGTGGATAAGTAAACTGGGCTTTGGCAATGGTAATGGGTTGTAAGCAAATAGAGCTAAGAATGGAATTAGCGGTGCTTAGTACCATGTCTATGGTGTATCGCCCACTCACACTAACAGGCACTAGGGGGCGCCATTCACTGCGCAAGGTTCCCCCTTCACGCACAATCACGGCTTTGCCTAAATCGGCGCCTAGTTCTAGCACACTGGGCATCATGTTTAGCCATTGGCGCAAGGAGCTGCAGATGCTCGATAAATACAACAACAAATGCACAATATTCAAATAGGCCGCACGCCCCACAAACAAGCCTAAGTCTTCGTTACCGGCCAGTTTGGCTATTTGTTTATTTAGCTCATACAAGGGCCCCACTGGCATTTGATAATCGTTAATTTCTAACCATTTTTTATCAATGCCGCAGGCTTCCAAAATTGGATCTTGCTGTAAGCCAAAACGCTGGGCTATTTGCAAAATTTGCTTAGCCTGTTTAACAGGAATGCGCCAGTTAGGGTCCAGTTGAAATGAAGCCTTATTAGGGGGAGTTTGAATAAATGGTGCTGCACTGTGGGAGTCTTTGGTATCCATGTTTGGATAGTACTCATTTCCCTAAATAAGCGCCAGCTTGTCCTAGCGCTTTGAATTTAAGGAAAAGGTTATTCTTGAAGCCTAATAAAACCTTTTGGCTTCAGATAAAAAGTACGAAAGATAACCAACTTGTTTGTATCTTGATTCAGAGTAATGTTCACGCTCAGCAGAGGTATCGTTATAGCCATATGCTTTTAAGAAGTTTCCGTATTGATCTATATTGAATACTTTCTCAAAAATACCATTGGCATTTTTATCTATCTTATTTATGTAGTAACCAGTGGCCGAACGGTCGTATTCAGAAATATAGTCCACTGCGCCATCTCCATTGGTATCCTTTTCTAATAAAATAATTTCACCAAACCCGTCATAACTGTATCGTGAAAATTCTCGGGCAATCTCTTCTCCCTCCACTTTCTTTTCCCAGTAAATGGTTTGACCGTTATCATTCTTTTGGTAATTAGAAATCTCTACAGCACCATCTTCAAAGTCTGTATCTTTAATTTGCGATAAATAACCATTATTGTCGTAAAACCTTTCGTTTAATTGGTCAATTTCGCCATCATGATTAAAGTCACTGCGAGTACTGATGCGACGATTTTGTTGGTCATATGAATAATAATATATAGAGTCTTCGGAGTAATCTGTAGATCCATACCACCTAGACTGACTGAGCATATTTCCATTTTCGTCATACTCAAAAATATTTATGCTTTCTGGTATGCCATCCCCTTCTTTATCGAAGGTTTCACGCAATAATTGGCCACCATGATTGCTCACTCGAATTCGAGTTTCATCTAGTTCACCATCATAGTTTCTATCATAAGAAGAGGTAGATACCTCACCCTCTTCAGATGGTAATATTTCAATAAGCTTGTCTGGTGTTTCACTTAAGCCTGGGTAATTTGCAAAGTAAACTAAACGTGAATTTTCATCCCAGCGTTGCTCATAGCGGCGAACTACATTTTTACCATCATCACGCTCAAAGTGAGTAACACGGTCTTGGTCGTCGTATTGATAATGCAGACGATCATTTATCTCGCCATCATTTTCATAATCTCGAGTTTCTAGCAATAAATTACCCCGCGCATCGTACTCCATGGAATTAACGCGATCTATATTGCCATCTCGGTCTGAATCCTGTGTGAAGCCCACTTGATGCCCCAAGTTATTGTATTGAGCTGCATATTTAAAACAAAATTTCCCACACTCCTCTCGCACGGTGCGCTTACCATGTTGATTATATTGATAACTCCTAACGACTTCATAATTGGCACCAATATCTTCAATTAAATAGGTGTAGTCTCCATTATGACCGTATTCATAACGGTAATGACGATTGACATTTTCACTTAGCCAGCGTGATGTGGACGTTAAGAAGCCATTTGAATCAAACAAATGAATCCAATCCGTTATGAGTTCTTTATTGTCATTTTCTGTTTTAAGTTCTGCAAGAATAAATAAGGGCGCCAAAGGCAGTTGCGATTGAATATAAAGATCCAAGGCTAAAAGCGATTTAACCGCTGTGGCATTTGCTAAGTAGCCCTTGTTATACAGTTGATGTAAAACGGTTGAATAATAATCGCTGGATTCAAAAAACCGCCCTTGCTGGGTTATGTCAAAGCTAATATTTTTTAAATCGACCAAGCTTCCTGCATGGATTTTAATGCCGTTATCTGAATTTTTATCTGAATCTAGCGAAATAATTAGACTACTAATATTCACTACTATATCAAGGGTTCGAGTATCGTCATTTAGATATCCTGATGACAAGTACAGGTAAGTGTCCACATAACCTTTAGCCTGATCTTGAGTAGACGGTAATTTTGCTTCTGCCACTAAGTCCATTGGTGAAATAGATGTTTTAGCAATCGTTTTTCCTAATACGGTTCCACCTACAGAGAATTCAATTTCTTCACCAGGAAAATAATGATAAACCCCGAACTCATCGGTTACGCCAGAAATACTGGCTGTTTTATATTCTAGCCCTTGTACAACACCGGCAAGGCTAAAAATGCCTGAGCTGGCAGCGCCTATGGAACCGGTGGTTAATGGGTAGGCTATTTCCGAATGGCGGGCATTCGCTTCAGTGTCACCATCACTTGAGTCACACCCACTTAACGTGATAACACTTAATAGCGCAATTATGAATAACGGTAATTTTTGTATTTTATGAAATCGAGAATGCGAACGGGAGGAAGTACAATTTAGCAAAATCTTTAAATCCTTTTATATCCGCCATAGCCTTTAAGTACATCATCTAATTAAAAATCGCTAAGGAGATTGGGCAGTAATAAATAGTGTGCCGATAATACTCATGAAGAATAGGCTTTTCAATATTATTACTTAAGATTTTAGAGTGCTTTGAAATTGAATCTACAATACCAATAAAACCATAAAGTATAATTAAACTATTGACGTTTTTTTGTACGCCATACCTGTAATGGGTTCATTAATTTAAACGGCCCCTGAGTATCTGGCAGGGGTAACTTTACGCTTAGTAAAAAAGGCATTCTCCGACAATGATCACTTCCTAAGCGCTGAATGGTTAATTCTTTTTCACCTTCAGCTTTTAGTACTGCATTGGTGACATTGTTGGTTATTTTAATTTTAAAGTGTTCACTTCGAGTACAGCCATTACTTTTAACTTGAATAGTTACAGTTTCCTGCCCCATTTCAATTCCATACAAGGGCTCTGCAGTATTGTGCGCTTTTGATGCATTATGTTGGGCAAGCGTAACATTCACGCTTAACCCCAACACAACAAATAAAACCCCGCACTTTTTAAAATACAAAAGCATATTAAACGCTAACCTTTCTTTTACGTGCCCCCCACAACACCGACAGCATAATCATGAACAATACGCCCCCTAAAGACCCTGATGATGAACCACTAGAAGTGCTGGTGTCGTCTTTATCGGTTGTGGATGTAACACCGTCACTTTTTGTACTAGGACTTACATTGCCCGCCATGACGCTTGTGATCCAGCTTTGGTAGTTACTAACCCTTGTATAAATGCCTGGATAATTAGGCGCTGCACAAGATTGCTCTTGGGTGCCGCCAGTACTAACAATACCCACTTGCTGATATGTGCCTTCTACTAATTGCATAATGGGGCCACCACTATCTCCTTGGCAGGAATCCGTTGTGCCATTGCCACCCGCGCAAAACATGTTACTGGTTACTGCAGCGCCTATGGCAGCGTACTGGTTTTTACAGGTGGTGAAGTTGGCGTAATCTACATTTACTTCTCGTAATATATTCGGGTAAATGTCAGTGCTGGTAGAAGTATTGCCCCACCCCATCACTTTAAGGCTGGTGCCATCACTAAGAGCATCAAAACTGCTGCTGCTCATTAGGGCAATGGGGGCAGAGGTGACTGTACTGGAAAGCTTTAAAATAGCGATGTCGTTATCTAAGGTGACTGTGTCATAACCATCGGCCACGTACACTTCTATTACCGAGCGCGACTCACCATCTCGTGGCTTACTTAGGTCGTAATCGTTTACCACTACCGAGTAATTACTGGCACTCAAGGCGACACCGCTTTCTTCATCTGTCACACAGTGGGCGGCGGTCAGAACCCATTGAGTTCCAATAAGGCTGGCCCCACAAGCTGCTTGACCGTTAATTTTAAGAGCGGTAATCCAGGGGTAATTTTCGTCTTGGGTGGCCTCAGACACCTCGCTGCCCCCTATGATACGAGCTTGCGCGAACACTTGCGCCCCTATAAACATCATCCCAGCCAGCATTAGTACACTTGATTTCAGCATTGGTTTCAATTTCATGTCTATTTCCTCAAATTCAACTAACACCAGTCTAAATCAGCAAGTGGTTAAACAATATGCAGCTACGTCTTAGATTTGTATGGGCTTTGTATTGATATTGTAGGTGGCAAAGTCTTAAAGCAGGGGACTGACCCCGCCAACTCTTGGTATTCATTGGGTTTATCATTATTAACGCTCAAATAGCCTTTTGGTCTACACGCAGCAATGACCACCATGAGCTATTCTAAATAAAATGTGTAACCCAGATTTATTGGGTTTTTAGAAGCTATCGAAATAGCAGATGTTATTAATATAGTGAAAGTAACTAATAACCAGTTCTTCATGAGGTGGGCTCGGGGCTTTGTTAGAAGCTTACAGGGCGTATTGGCAAAGAAACTTTTGCTTAGTATTCTGCTGTTTAGCTTTTTTGTCACCTTGCTGGTGTCAGCCTTCATTCTTTACTCTGATTATGAAGAACAGCTCAGTGCCCAAGACCGTAACCTTATTCAACTGGAAGCCGGGTATGTGGGCAGTGTTTCGTATAGCCTGTGGAATTTCAGTACCGAACAACTTCAAGCTCAGTTAGAAGGCATCATGAGTTTTCCTAATGTGATATATGCGGGCGTAAAGTCCAATAACCTTGATCAAAAAGTAGGGTCTGCAAAATCCAGTAATATTATTCGCGAAGTGCAGTACGATTTAACCTTCATGAACGATGGAGAATTACTAAAAATTGGCACTCTTAATATTGTAATTGACCAAAAATATATCTACGTCAGCTTGATTAAAAAGGGCATCACCATCGTGATCACCCAGCTCTTTAAAACCCTGGCGGTCTCTTTATTTATTTTATTTTTAATTAATACCATTGTGACTCAGCATTTAATTAAAATGGCACGCTGGGCCAAAGGGCTGGATATTCATCAACCACTACTGTTGGAGCGCCCAGAATACATTAACGATGAAATAAGCGATGTTACCCAAGCCATTAATACCCTAAGAATTAAGCACATTACCAGCCTAGAACGGGTTAAGCGTGTACAAGAAGAATTAGAAGAAGCCAATGAAGAACTCGAAATTCGCGTGGCCAGTCGTACCCAAGATTTATTAGATGCCATAGAAGATTTAAAAACCACCCAATCTAAATTGGTCGAATCTGAAAAACTGGCCTCTTTAGGTAAGTTAATCGCTGGGGTAGCCCATGAGCTGAATACCCCCTTAGGGGTGTGTATGACCGCACAAAGTTATTTAAATGAAGTGGTGCAAGACATTGATGAAAAATTAAAAGTAGGAAGTTTAACCCGTAATGATTTTGACAACAGCGTTAAAGTTATAGTTGATGCAGTATCATTATTGGATGCTAACTTGTCCCGTTCACGCTCGCTCATTTCTAACTTTAAGAAGCTTGCACTTAACTCTAACGATCAAGTTATTAGTCAATTTAGTTTAACTTCACTTATTCGCCAAATAGAAGAAGAACTCAGTCTTATGCTGGCCGAGCAAAATATTAAATTGAAATTGCTTTATGTGAACGACATAGAAGTGAAAACCTTTTTAGAGCCTTTAAAAAATGTCATTGAACAATTAATACGCAACAGCCTAGAACATGGCTTTAAAAATAGCGCAGGGTTTATTTATATTTGTGTCATTCAGGGGGATGACTGCTTGTACATCGATTATCGAGACGATGGCATAGGCATTGCCAAAGAATTACAAAAAAATATGTTTGACCCCTTTGTAACTACCGAGCGTTTAAAGGGTCAAGTGGGCCTAGGGCTGCACATTGTTTATAATTTTATCACCCAAATATTAGGGGGCACCATTACCTATTTAGATTCTAATATGGGCACACATTTTTCTATTGAAATTCCCATAGATATCAATAAAAAAGAACAAAAACTTAAAAGCATTCAGCCTACCACTGATACTTTTGACAATTAAAAATCAGCTCCCACCAATCCCAAAACAGCATAAATATTTAGTAGGTATTTTATAAGGCGATTCATTCAAAGCGAACAAATGAAAATTCACATAAATATATTTTGGAAATGTATGAAAATAAGCTTAATAGCTGCACTGTTAATATTATTACCAGCCTGCGCCTTTTACCCTAAAACTCAGTACAGCGAAGAGGTAAAACGCTGCAATTTAAATTTTAAAAAACTCACGCTGGATGTCACATCTAGCTCTATTCGATGCCAAGGAAATAGTAAATCTGCTGGGGCCTGCGTGGTGTTAGCTGGTGTCATTAGTGGTGGCAGTGCCATTGTCTCTGGCAGCATAGTGCTGGTGGGAAACAGCCTGCATTGGCTTGAAAAACAAGGTAAGTGTGATGACAGTTTTTTAAACTCTAAAATACTTCATCATAATAAACCCTTGTTAAAAGATGACGGTGTATTGGTGACACAAGAGAAATCAGCACAATAAAAGGCAGGGCTCTGAACAACACAAGAGCCCTATATAAATGTTTACTTGGGGGCAAATCCAGCATCTTGCAAATGCTTGGTCATTTTTTCAAACATGGCTTGTAAGCCATTAATGGGGCGCATCATTACTTCAAAATGAACAATTTTACCTTCATCATTCCAGCGGATTAAGTCAATGCCTTTGATATTTTTATCATCTACCTTGGCTGAAAATTCCAAAGCAAGGTTATTACCATCTACCCACTCACGGTGATATTCGAATCCTTCAAAAATGTCGATGACCATCTTTAAAATATATTGCGTTACATCGCGGCCCTTTTTAGGCTGCCACAAGGTAGGAGAATGAAATTCAACATTCTCATCTAAAATCTCGCGCAATAATTTCATGTCTTTATTGGCAATGACTGTATGCCATTTTTCTAGGTTACTTAATTTTGAATTATCTTGGCTCATGCTCAACTCCCATAAAAGCCGATGATCTGCCTAGGTGGCAGGTTACACTAAAAGTGCCATTACGTTATAAGGGTATCTTTACAGTGTCAAGATAAGATTATCCAAACATTCCTCCTCACTAGCACATGCCTTACAGAGCCAAGCTAGCACGCCCCTCTATGGCGTCTTTATGCTTGGCAAATGCCTTCACTAAAAACTCCATCAATACCCTTACCCTTGAGTTTTTCGCCATGTCCTTATGGGCCAAAACCCATATCCAGTCGCCTGGGTGAATTTGCGCGTTGGGAATTCTCACCATGCCAGGGGTTAAATCCCCTATGAAACAGGGCAAAGTGGCAATGCCCATGTGGGCCTGTACGGCACTGGCTTGTAAAACATCGGAATACAATTTACCTCGCACAGGAACCTTCGGGTATTTGTCTTTCTCGGTACATTTCAACTGCTCATTCTGATTGCCCCACCCTAACCAATGGCAGCCCTGTGGATTAATGCTTAAATCGTGGCTAGCTAAATACTCCTGGCTGGCGTAGGCGGTTTTATAAATGCGCGCCACTCGCTTACCCGTTAGGGAATCCGCTGGGTTTGTCACATGACGAATGGCCACATCTGCTTCGCGGCTGACTAAATCTCGCCGCGCATAGCTCATGTTTATTTCCAAATGAATATCTGGATACAAACTCATGAACTCTTGCAAGTCGGGCATTAATAAATGCGTGGCAAAACCATTGGGTAGGGTGAGGCACAAATCCCCTGCAATGCGTAAATCTTGGCCTTGAATGTCTCTGGCGATGGTATTAAAGCCCTGCTGGATTTGCTCGGCAGACCTCAATAACTCTTGCCCCCCTTGGGTTAATGCATACCCCCCTGGCAAGCGGTCAAACAGCTTAATGCCTAAATCAGTCTCTAAAGCGTTAATGCGCCTTGCACAAGAGGTGTGGTGAATATTGAGAGCCAAAGCCGCCTTCTTCAAACCACCTGCGTTGGCAATGGCTAAAAAAATCTTCATGTCATCCCAATTCACCTGCACGCCCCTTAAAAACAATCGAATTTAACAGTATGCATTTATGCGCCCATAATTCACACAGCCAAAAATGAGACGCAAATTTGCACATACGAGACATTCACTCCCAACCTCTTTATTTGAATATAAAAAGGCACCTTGCTAAAGCCATATTTTTTGTCCGAGTTAAAGCACAGTGTCAACTTCCTTCCATGAACGGCGTTGTCCTTTCAAGGCGCCGCAAAAAAATGATTAAAAAGCAAAAAAATGGGAAGGTAACTATGACTAAAAATAAACTCACTCTGGCCAGCTCCTTAGCCTGCATACTGGCCATAACTGGTTGCAGCTCAAGCACAGGTTCAGTGGCTGACGCGAATAACAACGACACCAATGCAACTAATAACCAAGATAGTGTCAGCACTGTTAATACTCGTTCAAGCCAAGGCATTAATGAAGATGCACAAGATAGGCGTGATCATGCTAAAAACCGCTTAGGGCGAAATCACTTTAAAGACAAAAAACAAAGCGAGCGTGAAATTCGCAGCTACGATGGCACCAGCAATAACATTGACAACCCTGTATGGGGTGCCAGCTGGGAACATTTACAGCGCATTGCCAGCAGTGATTATAGTGATGGCATATCATCGTTAGCCGGCAGCCAGCGAGTCAGTGCACGCATTATTAGTAATCTTGTGGCGAACCAAGGACCAGGCGAAAACATTCCCAATACCTTTGGTACCAGTGACTATTTATGGCAATGGGGGCAATTTATTGATCATGACATCGACCTCACCGATGGCAGTACCAACGAAGAGCAAAATATTATAGTACCCGCCGGGGATGAATATTTTGATCCATTAGAAACAGGGTCTGTGGTGATGAGTTTTCACCGTGCTATTTACGACATGGAAACTGGCACTAGCACCACTAATCCTCGCCAGCAAGAAAATGAAATTACCAGCTGGATAGATGGCTCGATGATTTATGGCTCAGATGAAAACCGCAACAGTGCCTTAAGAGAAGGTCCTAATAGCCCATTTTTAGCCAGTAGCGAAAATAACCTTTTACCTATTAACAGTGACGATTTAACCAACGCCAGTGGTTTTGTAAGAGACACCCAGTCGTTATTTTTAGCAGGTGATATTCGCGCCAATGAAAATGTCACTCTCACTGCCATGCACACATTGTGGATGCGTGAGCACAATCGCATTGCACAAATATTAATAAATAAACAAACACGCAATAACGAAAATATTGACGCTGATGAAATTTTCGAGCAAGCACGAATATTGGTCATCGCTGAAATTCAAAAAATCACCTATGAAGAATATTTACCTGCTTTACTGGGTGATTCTGCTCTGCCAGATTATCAAGGATATGACAGTACCATTAAACCTAATATTTATAATGAGTTTTCCAGTGCCGCATATCGCTTAGGACACAGTGAAATAGGTGAAACATTGTTACGCCTTGATGATAAAAACCAAACAGTCGAAGAGGGAAATGTCGCCCTACGGGATGGTTTTTTTGCAGGCATACAATTGCTGAAAAGCGAGAATGATATAGATCCATTTTTACGAGGCCTTGCCAATCAAACTCATCAAGCATTAGATGTTCAGGTAGCAGAAGACTTACGCAACTTCTTATTTGGCCAGCCAGGCCAAGGGGGCTTTGATTTAATATCACTCAATATTCAACGGGGTCGCGACACAGGGTTAAGCTCTTATAACGACACACGAGCAGCCATGGGCTTAGCAAAAGTGAGTCAGTTCTCGCAAATCACCCAAGACCTAACCCTACAGGAAAATCTACAAGCCGCTTATGACTCGGTAGATGATATTGACCTTTGGATAGGAGGTATGGCTGAAACACCATTAACGCAACAGGGCTCACAATTAGGTGAGTTATTTACCAAGATTGTCGCCAAACAATTCAACGAATTAAGAGCCGCTGATCGATTTTGGTATGAACGCTATTTAAATAAAGATGAAAAGGAATTTATTAAAGATGTGAGCTTATCAACTGTAATAAAAAACAACACCCGCATTAAAAATGAACTGCAGGAAAATGTTTTTTATATACCCAGTAATTCGCAATACAATTGAGGAAATAAAATAACTGAAAACAAAGTAGCAGCCTTGAGTTAGCTGCTTTGTGAAGGGGCACTCTTAGCAACTAACTGAAGAGCTTGACCTTCGTTTTGCTCAGAGGACAAAATAGTATTTTTAGTGGCCAAAAGTTTATCTAAAATAAACGAGCCCCAAAAGCACACCACTAAAATCAACACCAGCACTACAGCTAACTTAGAAAACCCCACCATAAATGGGTTATTCCAACCTTGATTGCTTTCTTTTTTTTGAGAAAGCAGCATCAACAGCTTTTCTTCGCAGGCTAGGTTTTCTTCAAAATCGTTAATATAAATAGACTGAAATTTAGCAGCACGAACCACTTCCAAGCGTTTATTTAATTCATTAACGGATAGATCTTCATCGTGGCTATTAATATATTCAGGCAGTGCATGCATAGCACTGATATTTGAAGTAGAAGCAGAATTCAATGTGTCACTCCTTAGGGACATTTACCCAAACGTAGGTAAATAGGAATATATTTTCAATTAGTATCCGCTGATTATATTTCCAAATCATTTCAAGCAACCTGATTAAACTCATGTTTTCATAAATTTAACCCGCGGCATCCCAATTGCCACTGACATTGCAAGCTACACATACTTAAATTGTATTTACTAAGCCTAATCTAATATGGCCTATTTTGTCCGCTTCAAACATAAAAATGCGGACTAGAATAATAGCACTTCGTTCATTCAAAACAATTGGTTTGTGACGGCTATCACTAACTTTACATTTCTAAATAAAAAATTAATGAGAGCAAATTCACCTTTAAATAAATAAACCATCACAAGGCAGTTTTCATGGGGTTTTAGAAAGAATTGGTCAATCATTTAATATAAATTGCAACTATAACTTTACCGTTCTTAACATGGCATTAATGATTCAAGACTTTAAAAACAGTTATTCATTAATGCAAAGACAAAATTCAAAGTTGGTAAATTTTGTTACCTAATAGTGTAAAACAATACAACATACTAAGTTAATAAGGACTTACACTCATTTGGGTATTCTCACCCGAAGTAAGTAGTTACATTTTTTAAGCAGCTATATGAAAAGCAAATTCGTCATGGGCATTTAAAGCATTATGTCCATATTGAGATCTTTAAGTTTTATGGTAAAACCCTCCGAGTAAACACCAGTCGATCACCAAATATCTTTTGGGCATTAATTTTTAAAAATGCCAAACTGGGGGCCAACAATAATATACCAGCCAACAAAGACTCATTAGCAATAGAGCTAGAAAATGTATCCAATTGCCAAAGAAAATAACCCACTCCACGAGCAACAATAAACACCAAAAGCGCGTAACGGTAACCGTATTGTAAGTTACCGATATCATCTGATTGACCGTTTTCTATTAAATTAACGCCGCACAGCGGGCATAAAAAACCACATTTGAAGCCTTGCGAGTAACCATCAACCGCCCTAGTAACAGGAAAGCGCCTAAGGCACTTGGCACACTGATATCTTTCCATTTAAGTTCGGAAACCTCTTACTGTAAATCTGAATAATTCCGATTTCCTGGAATAATAAATAGTCCAAGCTGTACTTTCTACGGGTGTTTGAGCGAATAATCTAAAAATGATCCTTACCCGCCATTAGAATGATATAAAACGAACACATTTAATACATTATAAATATAAGCATGGACCCTCATTTTTCCGCGGCCCACCCATTATGTGGTATAAAATATATACAGTTCATAAAAATAATCAGCTTTTCCAATTGGGTTTCCCAAAGGTTACGGTTATATGAAATTATTTCGGGCATTCATACTGCCAGTATCTATGCTGCTGTCATTTCTTTTACACGCCCAAGCTAATCTTTCGGTGAGCCACTACCAAAAACAAAGCCGTTATGACTTTGGACAGCAGGTACTAGAGTTAGCCCTCAGTAAACTTAATATCCCTTATCAAATTCAAACGCCCAGTGGTGCGCAGTTAAACGAAGCCAGAGGAGAGGTGCTGGTGATTACGGGAAAGTTAGATTTAC
>OLII01000490.1_pt1 | contig 15037 bp, 8 predicted proteins | sample 1609481 | NCBI WGS metagenome assembly OLII01 (sample SAMN05416859, study PRJEB24817) | seawater metagenome | isolation source: Sea water | place: Canada:Atlantic | collected 2013-11
ATTTGTTTGAATTGAAGCTCCCTTTTCTATGATAAAGTTATCAACGATTTGTTTATAGACTATCCGATAATCATTCCAGCAATGGTGGCAGACATTAAAGAGGCAATTGTACCACCTAATAAAGCTTTCATCCCAAATTCTGATAACGTTTTTCTTTGACCTGGAGCCAAAGAACCTATCCCTCCAATTTGGATTCCTATAGATGCAAAATTTGCAAATCCGCATAACATATAAGTAGCCATAATAATTGATTTATTATAGGTAAGATGTGTTGCGCTTGCTACATTTTTCAATTCTGCTAATTGGATGTACCCAATAAACTCACTGGCTGCTAATTTAATTCCTAATAGCTGTCCCATTAAAGTCATATCTTCACTAGAAACTCCAATTAACCACATTAATGGAGCAAAAGCGTAACCTAAAATCATTTCTATTGTAAGACCGCTATAAGATGTATTGGCTGCAATTATTTCGTCTAGAGAAGTAAAATGCCATCCTAAATATTCAATTCCGTCAAAACCTCCGAAAAATCCTAAAATCCCGTTTAGCATTGCAATAATTGCTACAAATACCAGTAACATTCCACCTACGTTTACTGCTAATTTTAATCCTTCAGTTGTTCCGTTAGCAATTGCATCTAAAATATTAGATCCAATTTTCTCTTGCGAAACGGTAACATCTGTATTTACTTCTTCAGTTTGTGGGTATAAAATTTTAGAAATCACGATTGCTCCTGGAGCTGCCATTACTGAGGCTGCTAATAAATGTTTCGCAAATACTAATTCTAAAGCTTTATCTCCTCCTCCTAGAAATCCGATATATGCTGCTAATACTGCACCAGCAACTGTGGCCATACCTCCGATCATTACCAAGAGCATTTCTGACTTATTCATTTTTTCTAAATAAGCTTTAATCAACAATGGTGCTTCGGTCTGACCTAGAAAGATATTCCCAGCAACAGAGAGACTTTCCATACCTGAAATTCCTAAAAATTTAGATAATACTTTTGCCATTACTTTTACTACTTTTTGAATAATTCCTAAGTAGAAAAGCAAAGATGTTAGTGCTGAGAAAAAGATGATTGTTGGCAATACTTGAAAAGCAAAAATATATCCAAAAGTATCCATATCAGCAATCAATCCATCAAATAAGAATTTACTTCCAGCTTTAGTATATTCTAAAATCTCAATAAAAATACCTCCAATAAAATTAAATATTTCTTGGATAAAACTCACTTTTAAAACTCCAATAGCTATCGCTAATTGAAGCGCTAATCCGATTCCAACTTTTTTCCAATTAACAGCTCTTCTATTGGCACTAAATAAGAATGCTATGACTAATAAAACAAACATTCCTAAAACTCCTCGCCAAAGACTTTTCATAGAAAAACCTTGACTTGGTAATATGGTATCTTTAGTTTCTTTGACTATAACAGTATTATTGTCTGCTATTTTGTTTTTTAGATTAAAAGAATAAACATGATCACTCTCAGAAATAGTTAGTGTAGAATCTGTTAACTGTGTTATATTATAATAACGTACAGTATCGTTTGGGTTTTTGAAATTAAAAATAAGTAAGTTATTCTGATGAATGTATGTACCCTCAGCTACCAAACTATCTTTAGAAACTAGTGAATATCTAAAATTCCCTTCCTTTAAATTAAAAGAGTCATTTGAATTAATATCAACAATGGATGTTCCATCATTTTTTTTTATAGATTCAAATTTCCAATCTTTTTCAATCGTTTGCCCAACAGCAAAAATTGAAAAAAAACATAGCATAACAACAAGGTGTTTTTTCATAATATAAACTTAAGATCGTTTACTAATTTCATCTCTTATTTTAGCTGCTAATTCATAATCTTCATTAATTACAGCGTCATTTAATTGACTGTGAAGTTCTTCTAATGAAAATGATGAAAAACTAGAAGAGTCTAAGGGTTGATTTTGCTCTAATGTAACCTCAACCGTTTCTGGATCTAGATTTCCCTTTATTGCAATTTCTTCTTCTAATTTTAAATAAATACCTGCTTTATCTAAAATGTTTTCATAAGTGTAAATTGGCGCAAGAAAACGAACTGCAATTGCTATTGCATCTGAGGTTCTGGTATCTATTATTTCCTCTATTCCATCTTTTTCACAAATTAAACTTGAAAAGAAAATTCCATCAACTAATTTATGAATAATGACTTGTTTTACTTGAATATCGAAGCGTTCAGAAAATGTTTTAAATAAATCGTGTGTAAGCGGTCTTGGTGGACGAATTTCTTTTTCTAAAGCAATTGCAATGGACTGAGCTTCAAAAGCTCCAATAATAATTGGCAATGTTCTAGTTCCTTCCATTTCACTCAACACCAAAGCATAGGCTCCACTTTGAGTTTGACTGTAAGAAATTCCTTTTATGGTTAGTTTAATTAAACTCATGAATATTTTTAGGTAAAGTAAAAAAGCTGTCTAATTCATGGCAGTCACCAAAAAATTAGACAGCCCTTTACTTGGGCACAATTTACTAAAAATTATGAGTTTTGAGCTTTAAAATCTTTGAGTTTGCTAATTAACTGAGGAACAACTTCAAAAGCGTCTCCAACAATTCCATAATCAGCTGCTTTAAAGAAAGGTGCTTCAGGATCTGTATTGATGACAACTTTCACTTTAGAAGCATTAATTCCTGCTAAATGTTGTATTGCTCCAGAAATTCCAATGGCAATATATAAGTTTGTTGCTACTGGTTTACCTGTTTGACCAACGTGCTCACCGTGAGGTCTCCAGCCTAGATCTGAAACAGGTTTAGAACATGCTGTTGCAGCACCTAAAACATCTGCTAATTCTTCAACCATTCCCCAATTTTCTGGTCCTTTTAAACCTCTTCCTGCTGATACAACTACATCTGCATCGGCAATAGTTACTTTACCTACTGCTTTATCGATACTAGTTGATGTTACACCAAAATCACCTATTGATACATCAAAGCTTTCTACAGAAGCGGTCACACTATTTTCATGAATTCCATATGAATTCTTGGCTAAACCTATTACTTTATTTTCTGTTGAAATCTCTGTATTATTAAATCCTTTGTTTGAAAATGCTTTTCTCTTAACAATAAATGGACTTGAAGAAGATGGTGCTGCAACAACATTAGATGCATAACCAGCATTAAAAGCTACTGATAATAATGGTCCTAAATACAAACCATCAATACTAGAGTCGATAATAATAATATTGCTTCCTTTTACTTCTGCAACTTGTTTGATAACCGATGCATATCCTTGTGCATTAAATACTTTTAACGCATCATTATTAACAGTAACAATAGTTTCTGCTCCATAATTTTGTAATTCGGCAACATCATCACCATTAATGGTTACTGCAATGACATTGGTTCCTAATTCTTCTGCTACTTTTTTCCCATAAGAAACAACTTCAAATGCTGATTTCTTAAATTTTCCTTCTGAAGAATTTGCATATACTAAAACTGACATATCTATTTATTTTCTTATGGTTAAATTACTTTTGCTTCGTTATGTAATAAATTGATTAATTCATCAATATTATCTGCATCAACTAATTTCACAGCCCCTTTAGGTGCAGGCTTCTCAAAAGATTGAGAAGATGTTGCATTTTCAGAACTTGTTGGTTCTACAACATTTAATGGTTTTTTACGAGCCATCATAATTCCTCTCATATTTGGAATACGTAAATCCGATTCTTCAACAATTCCTTTTTGTCCACCCACTACTAATGGTAAAGTAGTCACTAAGGATTCACTCCCTCCATCTATTTCTCTTGTAGCTGTTACATTATTCCCATCTACTTCCATTCCAACACAACCATTTACAAAGTTAAAACCTAACATTGCAGCTACCATTCCTGGAACCATCTGACCATTATAATCACTAGACTCTTTTCCTGCTAATACTAAATCATAACCACCATTTTTAGCAACTTCTGCAATTTCTTTAGCTACAGACATTCCATCAATTGGTTCCGCATTTACACGAATAGCATCATCAGCACCAATAGCCAAAGCTTTTCTTAAAGTTGGTTCCGTTTGAGAAGTTCCAACGTTCACAACAGTTACAGTTGCTCCTTGTTTTTCTTTAAACCACATGGCTCTAGTTAAGACAAACTCGTCATATGGGTTGATCACAAATTGAACTCCATTTGTATCAAACTTTGTATCATTATCTGTGAAATTAATTTTTGAAGTGGTATCTGGTACATGACTGATACATACTAATATTTTCATCTGTTTTCTTTTATTTTTTAATTAGGTCAGATGTAATTCGCTAATAGTAATTTTAAATTTATTTAAAAAACTAGTATAGCTCATTTCATTGAAAATTTATTTTGATTTGACAGGCACGAAGATACTACAAATAATTAAAAAATACTATGCGTGCATAGTATTTTTTTGTTAATATTTATAATTTAATAAATAAAGAATCAAAAAAATATCTTAGTGAAAAAATGGTTCTAAAATCGTTATCATTTTTTGAAGATTAATGTCTTATTATTTACTCATATTTTCACTATTTTTGCTTTTCAGTAAACAATATAGAATATACTACATGAAAACAGTTCAGTTTAGAGAAGCCATATGTGAAGCCATGAGCGAAGAGATGCGTTCTGATGAAAGTGTCTACTTAATGGGTGAGGAAGTTGCAGAATATAATGGTGCTTACAAAGCTAGTAAAGGAATGCTAGATGAATTTGGCGCAAAAAGAGTCATTGATACTCCTATTGCTGAATTAGGATTTGCAGGAATTGCAATTGGTTCTGCCATGAATGGTAACCGACCAATTGTTGAATATATGACCTTTAACTTTTCTTTGGTTGGAATTGATCAAATTATTAATAACGCAGCAAAAATTAGACAAATGTCTGGTGGACAATTTAATTGTCCTATAGTATTTCGTGGACCAACAGCTTCTGCTGGTCAATTAGGTGCTACGCATTCACAAGCTTTTGAAAATTGGTTTGCCAATACTCCTGGGTTAAAAGTAATTGTTCCTTCAAATCCATACGATGCTAAAGGTTTATTAAAAGCAGCTATTCGAGATGATGATCCAGTAATCTTTATGGAGTCTGAACAAATGTATGGTGATAAGATGGAGATTCCAGAAGGAGAATATATCATTCCTATTGGAGTTGCTGATATTAAAAGAGCAGGAACAGATGTAACTGTGGTTTCTTTTGGCAAAATCATTAAAGAAGCTTACAAAGCTGCAGATGAATTAGCAAAAGAAGGAATTTCAATAGAAATTATTGATTTAAGAACTGTAAGGCCTATGGATCATGCAGCTATTATTAAATCTGTTAAGAAAACGAATCGTTTAGTGATTTTAGAAGAAGCATGGCCTTTTGCTAGTGTTGCTTCAGAAATTACTTTTAGAGTACAAGATGAGGCTTTTGATTATTTAGATGCTCCAATTAAAAGAATTACAACAGCCGATACACCTGCGCCATATTCTCCAGTATTATTAGAAGCTTGGATACCTAACAGTAATGATGTAATCAAAGCTGTAAAAGAAGTTTTATACAAATAAATCGCGTTATTTAGCGTTATGATAACTTCATCGGCATAAAAGTTGATGAAGTTTTTTAGTCTTATGAGAAAACTCTTACCCATTTTTTTATTCCTTCTTTCGATCGGATATTCTATAGCACAGACCAAAGTAAGTGGTCAAATTTTTGATGAAGAAAATGAGCCTGTTGCCTATGCAACTGTTTTATTTAAAGGTTCTATAGAAGGAACTATTTCTGATGAAAACGGAAGGTTCTACCTCGAATCTAAAAAGAGCTGGAGTCAACTAGTAATTTCATTTATTGGTTATCAAACCATAGAATTTGATTTGCCGAAAAGTGTAAATTACAAACTTAAATTCATCTTAAAGGAAGAAGAAAACACCTTAAATGAAGTAGTTATTGTTACAGGAAAACAATCAAAAAAGAACAATCCAGCAATCGATATACTTAGGAAAATTTGGGAGAAAAGGCGTAAAAATGGTGTTAAAAAATTCAAACAATATCAATATAAGAAATACCAAAAAGTAGAATTTGATTTAAATACTATAGACAGTACTTTTAAGAAAAAAAGATTGTTTAGAGGAATGGAGTTTGTCTTTAAAAATGTGGATACATCAGCCATTACAGGTAAAACGTACCTTCCTGTGTTTTTAAATGAATCGGTTTCTGAAGTTTATGGAGACAATCTTTTAAACAAAGAAAAAGAGGTTGTTAAAGGAAATAAGAATACCGGATTTAGTAACAATCAAGCTATTATAAGTTTTATTGACGACCTCTATAACGACTATGATATTTATGACAATTATATAAAGTTTTTTTATAAGAGTTTTGTAAGTCCACTTTCTCGAACTGGAATTCAGAATTACAACTACTTTTTATCAGATAGTGCATTTATAGATAACAAATGGTGTTATAACATCATTTACTATCCAAGGAGAAAAAACGAATTAACATTTAAAGGTGATTTCTGGGTGAATGACTCAACCTTTGCTGTCAAAGAAATTAACATGCAAGCCTCTAAAAACGCGAATATTAATTGGGTAAAAGACATTTATATTGAGCAAGAATTTGACATTTTAAACGATTCTATTTTTCTATTAAAAAGAGATTATTTCTTGTCTGATTTTGCTATCAATAAAAAAGAAAAATCTAAAGGATTGTACGGTAAAAGAACAACTCTGTATAATAATTATGAATTTGACAAACCACTAGATCCAAAGTTCTATGACAAAAAACAATACGATTTAGATGAATCTGTTTACAATCAATCTGATGAGTTTTGGGAGAATAATAGATTTGAAAAATTAAATAAAGACGAACAGGGTATTTATACTTTATTAGACACTTTAAAAACAGTTCCAAAATTTAAAAGATTATATAATACCATAGCTACACTTTCCTCTGGTTATTATGAATTTGATAAAGCTAACTTTGATTATGGTCCAATTTTTTCAACCTTCGGTTTTAATGATGTAGAAGGATTACGATTAAGAACTGGTGGTAGAACTTATTTTGGGTACAATGATCCTTGGAGAGTTGAAGCCTATACCGCTTATGGTTTTAAAGATAGAAAATTTAAATATGGATTTCAAGCCAAAGCAATTCTAGATAAAAAAAGTAGACTCATCATCTCTGGTGGAAATAGACGTGATGTAGAGCAGATTGGTGCTAGCCTTACAGCTTCAACCGATGTTTTAGGAAGAAGTAACGGATCTTCATCTATCGTAGGAACTGGTCAGAACAACAGACTTACAAATGTTAATCTAACTAAATTGAGTTTAGAAGCTGAGCCTATTAGAAATTTTGTCGTAAGCGTCTCAGGAAGTTATAAAACCTTAAGTTCTGCTTCAGAATCCTTTAGTTTAGATTATAATGTCTCGCCTACAGAAACCTCTTCATTTGTAAATCAGTTTGAAACTATTTTCACCGCGAATTACTTTCCTGGAAGAAAAGTATCTGGCTCTGGAGTTGAGAGAGGTACCAATACCGAAAAATTAAGAAACATCTTTTTACAAGTAACCAACGGTAATAAAGGCCTTTTTGATAGTGATTTTGATTATACCAAGGTTCAGTTAGCCTACACACAACCATGGTTTATTGGTGGTTTTGGAAGAATGAGAACTTCACTTGAGGCTGGTAGAACATTCGGAGAAGTACCCTTAAGCTTGTTAAATGTAGTACCAGGAAATCAAACTTATTTTGCTTTCTTCAATACTTTTAATCAATTAGATTTTTATGAATTTGTAACGGATACCTATGCTACTTTTCATTTAGAACATAATTTTAACGGACGTTTATTTGCTAGAATTCCTTTCTTAAGAAAATTAAACCTTAGAACTATTGTTGGTTTTAGAACCGCTTGGGGTCAGCTATCTAACGAAAATAAAGTTCTAAACACCACAAACAACCCTGCTCAAATATTATTGCAAGCGCCAAATGATAGACCTTACTATGAATACAGTATTGGTGTTGGAAATATTTTAAAAATTCTTAGAGTAGATTTTAATTTCAGAGGAAACTACCTAGACAGTCCGGGAGCACGTAAATTCGGTATTACATTCGGAACAGGATTCTTATTCTAATTATTTTCTTATAATAACTGTTTGTATAGTTTTTATTGAGGTGCTTTTTTATTTTTTCGAAATTGAGTTTAGTAGGTTTGTAGTTACTTTAAACTCTTCGGTTAGATGAAAAAAATGACACCTTATTTAAAAGCAATATTCTTTATAAGCTTTAGCTTTTATTCCTTAACAAATCATTCTCAAATTACAACTGTAGGTAGCGGTAGTTATACTAATTCTTTCCCTGGAGTAGATCAAGCTGGTAGAAATTCTTTTCCTAGTGGAGCACCTCAAGTAAGTGGAAATGCAGTTGGAAAACCAATCCCTACAAATGATTGGTGGTCTAATCTTATCAAAGAAAACCATGCTAGCAATTTGTATAATTATCCTATGGCATTGCAAACTATTAACCAAGGTTTAAATGTCAATTATATTGTTCCTGTTTCTACACCAAATGGTAGTAGCCAACCTATAGATGGAACATTACCTGTGGTTGTTGGGGTTTCTGGATTGAATACTACAAGAGCTACTGTTTCAGATTTTACGGATTGGACTGTAACTATGGATTGGGATGATAATACACATCATTTTAATGCTACAACGGGAATTGCCATGCCGTTTCTATATTTCACAAAACAATCTTCAGATGTAGCCGAAGTCACAGTGAATAATGGTTCCGTTAGTGTTACTAACGAAATGATGGTTATTACCAACTCTAACAACGGTTCAAATTATGCTATTTATGCTCCAATTGGAAGTACTTGGACACAAAATGGAAATACATATACCTCATCGTTAAACGGAAAGAATTACTGGTCGTTAGCTTACATTCCAACTGCTGGAAGTATTACTAACATTGCAAATGAATACAAAAAATATGCTTACGTATTCCCTGCAAATACCGAAGCAAATTGGAGTTATAATGAAAGTACTTCAAAACTTTCAACCACTTTTACAGTTACTACCGATGTAAAAGAAGGAACAGAAACCAATGTGTTAATGGGTTTACTACCTCATCAATGGGGATATTTAGCACCAAGTTCAGCACAGCCAACAGGATATACTTTTAGTACTATACGTGGAGATGTAAAAACTTTAGACGGAAACACATTTACAGTTGAAAATACCTTCAAAGGTATTTTACCAACACTTCCTAACAGAGTAAATAATAGTGTTGGATTTAACCCTGCAGATTTGGATGCTAAAATTTCTTTATTAGAAAATGAAGGTTTAGCAACTTGGACAGATTCCTATAATGAAGGACAGGTGATGAATCGCTTAATTCAAACCGCAAGAATCGCAGATCAAATTGGAAAAACTCAAGCACGTGATAAAATTGTAGCGACTATTAAAGAAAGACTAGAGGATTGGTTAAAAGTTGAATCTGGAGAAGTTGCTTTTTTGTTTTATTATAATGACACTTGGTCTGCAATGTTGGGTTACCCGGCTGGTCATGGTCAAGACAGTAATTTAAACGATCATCATTTTCACTGGGGGTATTTTATTCACGCTGCAGCTTTTATGGAACAATACGAGCCCGGTTGGTCTTCTCAATGGGGAGATATGATTAATCTTCTAGTCAGAGACGCTGCATCGACTGATAGAAACGATACTCAATTTCCATTTCTACGAAATTTTAGTCCGTATGCTGGACACAGTTGGGCTAATGGCTTTGCAACATTCCCTTTTGGTAACGATCAAGAATCAAGTTCAGAAAGTATGCAATTTGCAGCTTCATTAATTCATTGGGGAAGTGTTACTAATGAAGATAGTATAAGAGATTTAGGAATCTATATTTACACCACAGAACAAACAGCTGCAGAAGAATATTGGTTTGATGTCTATGAAAGAACTTTTAAACCAGGATATAATTATTCAGTCGCTTCAAGAATTTGGGGAAATGGCTATGACAATCAAACGTTTTGGACTTCAGATATTGCTGCTGCCTATGGTATTGAAATGTATCCTATTCACGCTGGCTCTCTATATCTTGGACACAACACCAGTTATTCAGAAAGTTTATGGACAGAAATCTCTGCCAATACTGGAATTTTAAGTAATCAAGAAAATCCAAATTTATGGCATGATACTTATTGGAAATACTTATCATTTACAGATCCTCAAGCTGCCATAGATTTATATGATTCATATCCAGATCGTGAATTGAAATTTGGAATCTCAGATGCACAAACCTATCATTGGCTGCATGCGATGAATGCTTTAGGTCGTGTAGAAACTTCTATTACTGCCAATCACCCTATTGCAGCTGTATTCAACAAAGAAGGTGATATTACTTATGTCGCTCAAAACTATTCAAATACCGCCATCAATGTAACTTTTTCTGATGGTTATATTTTACCTGTACCAGCATTTCAATTAGTAACAAGTAAAGATATAGATGCAAGTGGAATTATTTCCTCAGATTTTTATCAAGCTTATAATAATGGAATTGTCAATTTATCAGTAACAACAACCGGAAACGGAATTACTAAAGTTGAATTTTATGATGGCACTTCTCTTTTAGGGGAAGACACGACTGCTCCTTATAATTTTCAAGCTCAAAATTTAAGTTTAGGTGTTCACGGAATGTATGCTAGAATATATGTTGGATCAGAATTTAACACTAGTAATGTGATACAAATTCAGGTGGGAGAACAAGTTCCTTTTTCAGGAACATCTTTTATAATACCAGGAGAAATAGAACCAGGAAATTATGACAAATTTCAAGGAGGCTTGGGTCAAGGAATTTCTTATAATGATTCTAGTACCGGAAATAATGGAGATTATAGAACTGAAGAATATGTAGATGCTGCTTCAGTCACCAATGAAGGTGCAACTATTGGTTGGTTAACTGCTGGTGAATGGTTAGAATATTCAATTGATGTCCAAACAGCAGGTGAATATGATTTGAGCTTTAGATATGCTTCAGACAATACTGCTGGTGGCGGACCTTTTTATCTAGAAATTGATGGAACTAAAATTAGTCCAGATATTTCAGTAACTACAACAAACGGCTGGGGCAATTGGGTAAGTCAGGTTGTAAATACTTTAGAGCTTACAGAAGGAAAACATATATTACGTGTGGTTATAACAAATGGCGAATTTAATCTGGGTAAAATGACATTTACCTATCAAAATCCTTTACCTTATAATCCTCCAATAGCAAATGCAGGAACAAATATTACTGTAATTCTTCCTGAAACTACAGCAACTTTAGATGGAAGCCTTAGTTCTGATGTTGACACAGCTACTTTAAATTACAATTGGGAACAGGTATATGGACCCTCAATTATAGCTTTCGATGACAATACATCTGTATCACCAGATATATCAAATTTACAAGAAGGTATTTACAAAGTAAAACTAACTGTTGATGATGAAACACACTTTTCAAGTAGTGAAGTTTTGGTAATTGTTCAAACAACTGCAAATTCTAATCCAACTATTTCGATAACATCTCCTGCAAACAATACTTCCTTTTTTCAAGGAACTGAAATTAATATTATCGCTATTGCTGACGATTTAGACGGAACAGTTTCTTTAGTAGAATTTTTTGATGGAGCTACTAAAATTGGTGAAGACACCACAGAACCTTACAATTTTAATTGGACAAATGCGAGTCTAGGAAGTCATCAAGTAACAGCTAAAGTAACTGACGATGCAAATGCAACAGCAACCTCTACCGCCATAAACATTGAAGTAACTTCTGCTCCTTCTTGTACAGGCGGACCATCAAACGGACATTATACGTATGAATTTTCTGAAGATGCAAACAATCCAACCTTAACATTTATTTCCCAAACAGGCAATGCTGGAAATCCGACTTGCCTCTTATATTATGGAACAGGAAGTGGACCTTATCCAGGTTATAACGTTACGCCCAATGTACCTTTTCAAATAAATGCCTCACAAGGAAGTTCTATTAACTTTTATTATACCTATTCATATAATGGTTTGCAAGAAAGTACAGTAAATAATCAACATACATATACTATAGGAACTTGTGCTACACTAGATGCTGATTCATTTAACTTTAATAAATCCGTTTCAATATTTCCAAATCCATCATCAAAAAGCATTTTCGTAAAATCTCCTACTTATATTTTAAACCGTTTAGAAATATATTCATTGCAAGGAACATTAGTAAAAAAAGTTGCAAAAAACATCAATCAGGTAGATATTGAAGAATTATCAAGTGGTCTCTATTTAGTGAAGTTATTTACAATAGATGGCTTTTCAACTGTCAAAAAATTAGTAAAGAAATAATCAATTCCTTTTTTATTGATTCCCTTTTTACAAATCAATACATTTGTCAAAAATTTAAAAAATGCAAACATTCGACGTTTTAATAGAGATACCTAAAGGAAGTAGAAATAAATATGAATATGATTTTGAGTTAAAAAAGATTCGTTTTGATCGAATGTTATTCTCTTCTATGATGTATCCTGCTGATTATGGTTTCGTGCCAGAAACTTTAGCCTTAGACGGAGACCCACTAGATGTTTTAGTCTTAGGACATGAACCTACATTTCCGATGTGTGTTGTAGAGGTAAGACCCATTGGAGTGTTTCACATGGCTGATGAAAAAGGACCCGATGAAAAAATTATTTGTGTTCCTATTTCCGATCCTATCTGGAGTAATAAAATGGATTTAACCGATTTAAATCCTCACAGATTAAAAGAAATCGAACATTTCTTTCAAGTATACAAAGACTTGGAAAAGAAAAAAGTTGATGTTGGTGGCTGGGGAAATGCGGAAGAAGCGCTGGCCATATTTAAAAAATGTGTAAAACGTTACGAAAACAGCATACACAAAACCAAAGGTGATTTTACGATATAAATCACTCTAAATAATAGTTAATTAAAACCCTTTCATATTCCATAAGAAAGGGTTTTTGTATTCGAGTCGATTTTACTACTTTTGCCCAGGAAATTAACAAAACAAAACAAATATGGGATCAATGATGATTTACATGCCAATCGCTTTGGCAATCTTAGGCCTAGTATACATGCTAGTAAAGAAGTCTTGGGTAATGAAACAAGATGCAGGTGATGGTAAAATGAAAGAAATTTCAGACCACATCTACGAAGGAGCTTTGGCTTTTTTAAATGCAGAATACAGACTTTTAGCAGTCTTTGTACTTATCGTAAGTATATTATTAACGATTGTATCTTTTGTAGTACCAACTACACACTGGTTAATCGTAGTAGCATTTATCTTCGGAGCTATTTTTTCTGCTTTTGCAGGAAACATAGGAATGAAAATCGCAACTAAAACCAACGTAAGAACTACACAAGCTGCAAGAACAAGCTTACCAAATGCTTTAAAAATCTCTTTTGGAGGTGGTACAGTAATGGGATTAGGTGTTGCAGGTTTAGCCGTTTTAGGGTTAACCTCATTTTTTATCATCTTCTTCTGGTTCTTTATGGACAGTACTTGGACAAGTACTATGGACATGACTATCGTTCTAGAAACATTAGCAGGATTCTCTTTAGGAGCTGAATCTATTGCATTGTTTGCAAGAGTTGGTGGTGGTATCTATACAAAAGCTGCCGATGTTGGAGCTGATTTAGTAGGTAAAGTTGAAGCAGGAATTCCTGAAGATGATCCTCGTAACCCAGCAACTATTGCTGATAACGTTGGAGATAATGTAGGTGATGTTGCCGGAATGGGTGCCGATTTATTTGGTTCTTATGTTGCAACGGTTTTAGCTGCAATGGTTCTAGGAAACTATGTAATTAAAGATATGGGCGGAAGTATTTCTGATGATTTCGGAGGAATTGGACCCATTTTATTACCAATGGCAATTGCAGGTGCAGGAATTATCATTTCTATCATCGGTACTATGTTGGTAAAAATCAAAGACAATACCGCAAAAGAAGCACAAGTAATGGGTGCTTTAAATATTGGTAACTGGACATCAATAATTTTAGTTGCGGCTTCTTGTTTCGGACTATGTTATTATATGTTACCAGAAACTATGAACATGGAATTCTTCGGTGAAGGATTAAAAGAAGTTTCTAGAATGAGTGTATTCTACGCTACCTTAGTTGGTTTAGTAGTTGGTGCAGTAATCTCTTCTGTAACTGAATATTATACAGGACTTGGAAAATCTCCAATCTTAAAAATCGTTCAACAATCTAGTACAGGAGCAGGAACAAACATTATTGCTGGTTTAGCGACTGGTATGATTTCTACGTTCCCTTCAGTATTATTATTTGCAGGTGCAATTTGGGCATCCTATGCTTTTGCAGGATTTTACGGAGTAGCTTTAGCTGCTTCTGCTATGATGGCAACAACAGCGATGCAATTAGCGATTGATGCATTCGGACCTATTTCTGATAACGCAGGTGGTATTGCTGAAATGAGCGAACAAGAACCTATCGTTAGAGAACGTACAGATATTTTAGACTCAGTAGGAAATACGACTGCAGCAACCGGAAAAGGTTTTGCAATTGCTTCTGCTGCCTTAACATCGTTAGCATTATTTGCTGCCTATGTAACTTTTACTGGAATTGATGGAATTAACATTTTTAAAGCACCCGTTTTAGCAATGTTATTTGTTGGAGGAATGGTTCCTGTTGTATTCTCTGCCTTGGCAATGAATGCAGTAGGTAAAGCTGCCATGGAAATGGTCAATGAAGTGAGACGTCAGTTTAGAGATATTCCTGGAATTATGGAAGGAACTGGAAAGCCAGAATACGATAAGTGTGTGGCAATTTCTACGGAAGCTTCTTTAAGAGAAATGATGTTACCTGGTTTATTAACAATCGGTTTCCCATTAGTAATTGCTTTTGTTCCAATGATTTTTGGAATGGACAATTTAGCAATCGCAGAAATGTTAGGTGGTTATATGGCAGGTGTTACTGTATCTGGTGTTTTATGGGCAATCTTTCAAAACAATGCTGGAGGTGCTTGGGATAACGCTAAGAAATCTTTTGAAGCTGGAG
>OLII01000491.1_pt1 | contig 15024 bp, 12 predicted proteins | sample 1609481 | NCBI WGS metagenome assembly OLII01 (sample SAMN05416859, study PRJEB24817) | seawater metagenome | isolation source: Sea water | place: Canada:Atlantic | collected 2013-11
GATTATTAACATGTTGCATACACATTAATAAAAAGCCTCAAAAAAAAAGAAAAATACATGTTTTTTTAAAATGTAATTAATTGTTTTTTATTGTGGTTGTTTTTACAAAAATATAGGGTTGTTTTTAAGGTATTTAGATATATAAGAACCCATCTTTATTTAAATAATTAATTTACTACTTAATTATTAGAGGGAGCTTTATAACTTAGCTTGGTTTGATTTAGGTATGAAAAAAAGAGATGGATGAATAATAGGGTTATAAGGAGGCTGATGCTTTTTATTTGTAGAAAGTAGGGGGTATTAAAATTCCCCCCTAATATGGGCAAGTATAATAATTAAAAATGTTGGGTAGGAATTTTTATATTGTGAAAATTTAAAAAGCCTTCCAATACTTGTTGTGGCGCTTCCAATTGAGGGTAATGTCCTACTCCCTGTAATTCAATAATGTCAGGCTGTTGAATGAGTTCGCGGTAACGCTTCACCATGTGTGCACCGGATATGGGGTCTTGCATTCCATCTATTAAGCGAATGGGAATAGTACTTTTTTGTAAGGCGCCTACCCAGCGCTCACGGAACTGTTTACGCTCGTTCATATAACCAATGAGTTTGGCCAGTATAGGTTTACCATTGTTAAATTCTACCAGATGCCAAAGAGTCGCCAATTCGTTTTCGCCTAATGGTACTGCACAAATATGCGCGAAGTTCTTCTTGAACTTTTTATAACTGGCAAGTCTTGCGATTAATGGCCCTATGGGGCTAAGCAGTAGTTTTTGTAATAGCAGCGCTTTGTGTGTTTCTGGGAAGAGCCCCCCATTTAATAAGCACAAGCTGAGTATTTTGATGGCCCCTTGTTCTTGGTTAAGGCTGCGGGCCAATAACTCTTGGGCGACGGTATCGCCATAGTCATGACTGAGAATATGAACATCTTGAATGTTTAGCTTTTTTAACAAAGCCGTAAAAATATCCGCTTGGGTATGAATGCTGTATTGCACAGAAGAATCTTTAGAAAGTCCAGCGGGTTTATCACTGAAGCCAAAGCCTAGCATGTCTAAAGTAATTACTTGGAAATGCTCAATGAGTGTTGGCCACTGCAAATGCCAATCCCAACTGGCGCTAGGGTAGCCATGAATCAATAATAAGGCAGGGGCATCTTTAGGGCCCTGCACTTGGTAAAAAACCTTATAACTATCAAGGAGGCCTTCAAAGTCAAAAGATTGGCCGCTTGATTGCCATTCTTTTATAGAAAGCGCATTAGATTGATTCATGGTTTGGCCTGTTAATGACAATAAATTTTATGGCAGTTTAATCTTTGTAAGAAGAATCCAAACGATCAAGCTTACGTAACAGCGCAGGCCAAGCCAAAGAACCTCCGGCTCCTTTCAGTACTTGCTCTGCTTGAGCTTGAATGCCTTTGACGATCATGTCGGGTACCTGAATGAGTTTTCCGCCACCACTTTGAGCCATTATCTGTGCTTCACAGGCACGCTGTAAAATATACATGTATAAAAACGCATCGCAAACCGAGTGGGCACAGGTTAGTAGGCCATGGCTTTGCAATATCATAAAATTAGTGGTGCCAAGGTCCGCCACTAAGCGTTTCTTTTCATCTGGATTCAGTGCCACACCTTCATAGGGATGGTAGCTTAAGCCGGACAACGGGAATAACGAGAACTGGCTTAATGGCAGTAGCCCATTCTCTTGTGCTGAAATAGCCACCCCTTCAGTGGTGTGCAGGTGCAATACACAATGGGCATCTTCACGGGCTTCGTGAACGGCGCTGTGAATGGTAAAACCGGCAGGGTTCACCTCATATTCACTGTCCATGACCTTATTACCGTTAATGTCTATTTTTACAAGATTTGAGGCGGTTACTTCTTCAAATAGAAGACCGTATGGGTTAAGTAAAAAATGGGCTTCATCCCCAGGCACACGCACGCTAATGTGGGTGAAAATTAAATCGTCCCATCCGTAGTGAGCCACTAAACGATAACAGGCGGCAAGGTCTTGCCTTACCTGCCACTCTTGGGCACTGACTTGGTCTTTAACGCTCATCTTTTTACCTTTTATTTTTATTAAGGACTGTGCAAATTGCATTCAATTCAATAGGTAAACTATTGGGTGACTTCATATTGCCTAAGGGTATACTTTGAGTCTGTCAATTATTGGACAATCTTAATAGCCGTATGAATATAGTTACCCATGAGCAGTTATGGGACTTGTCCTTTTTTGCAAATCTAGCGCCACAGTTTAAGAAGCAACTAATAGAGTCTTGTAGTGAACTGCATTTAGAAGCAGGCCATGTTTTACACCGTCGTGGCGACGAAGGTAGCGCTTGTTTTGGCATTATAAGTGGTCAGCTTAAAGCGTTTGCCCATGAGTCCACAGGCAAAGAAATGACCCTTGCAGTTTTAAACCCTGGTAGCTGGTTTGGTGAAATTTCATTGGTGGATAATTTACCCCGCACCCATGGCACCATTGCCACTCAAGCCACTGTTGTTTTAAAAATGCCCAAATCAGCTTTTGATTTAGCCATAACCCAACAACCCAGTATTGCCATGGATGTGAGTCGACATTTATGCCAACGCTTGCGGCTTGCCTTTACCGCGGTGGAAGAATCGGTGCTATTGCCACTAAACCAGCGGTTGGCTAAAAAACTCTTGTATATACAAACCCCTCAGAATAATGATCAATCTACTCACACCTTTACTCAGGTAGGCCAACAAGAAATTGCCCATATGTTAGGGGTGTCTCGGCAAAGTGTTTCTAAGCAATTAACGCAGTGGGCCAAGGATGGAATTTTGGAGTTGTCCTATAATAGTTTTGCTGTTTTAAATGAAAGAAAACTACAAGAATTAGCAGGCGGTGAAACCGTGCCAAGATAACGTTTGGCCTACCAGAGAAATTTAGCTTTAATTTACGTTTTTTTTATTTTAACCAATTAAAATTCAAGCCCCACTTGAAGTGAGGTACTGAGTGATGAGAACTGATTGGGATAATGATCGCTTGAATATTTAGATATCCTAAAATGCACTAAAACTTGGTTATTGTTAAACCCTACTCCTAGAGTCGATACCCTCCCTGAGACTGAATCTAATTCTTGTATCCCTGTGTAAACTTCGCTAAATAAACCAATGCCTGCATAAAGCTTGAAACCTTGATAATTATTAGTGGAAACTTGAGTAGTCAATTGAGAACTGTAATATCTTTCTTCAGTGCCTGTATAGCCATGCTCTTCGACACCGACCTCTCTATCGTTAACTATGATACTTTCTAAAGTACCCCTGCTGTGCTCCCAATAAGCTGCAGCATATTTATTAATATTATATTGGTAAGCTAAGCTAAAACCTTTAAAGCTATAGCCATTATCATGATTGTCTTTAATATCCTTTATGATTCTGGCCACGCGAAGACTTTGCTGATATTGCTTTTTTCGGGGTTTTAAATCACCTTTATTGGCTGAACCAGTGTCGGTAACAGAAGATTCTAAATGAGCTGTCTGAGTTATGACGGGTTCCTGATTAATATAGGGGCTATTTTCGATATTAACACTTATGCCTGAATCATTGGTTTGTTGCACTTTGCTGCTTAAAGAGGGCTCCTTGCTTATTTTTTGAATGTCATTTTTATTCACTGAAAATACACTACCGCCTAATAATTGAATTTTATAGTGGCCATTAGCAAAATCTTGCTCAATTAAAGCGCCTCTTAAAATACTGCCATCATTTTTATAAATTACGTCTTCACTAGCCAGAGCCATGCTAGCACCGCCCATAAGAATAATGATGGTAATCGAGGGATTTCGCATTGTTAACTCCTATTAATTCGGTTAGACCAATAAGGCCCATGACGTCATTAGGCTTTATGATTACCTTTATGAGATTACTTGCTTTAATTTGAAATTCAAAACTACACTTATAAAGTACTGAAAAACGATACTAAAAGTATTGGAATTCACCACCAGTCATGGCTGGTGGTGAATATAGCCCAGTGAATAAAGAGAGGTGGAATGATGGGAGAAACCCATGCACTCATTAAATCGCTGAAACATTGTTTAAAAGTACGAAATATTAGCTATCAGGATATTGCCGAGTATCTATCGATTAGTGAATCCAGCGTTAAGAGAACGTTTGCTGATGAGTCTTTTACCATGGGGCGCTTAGAACGGATTTGCGCCTTGCTGGATATGAGCATTTACGATTTAAGTAAAATGACGTTTATTGAAAGTGAATGTCGGCCACGGATACTGACGATCGAGCAAGAAGAAGCATTAGCTAAGGATGAAGATTTATTTGTGTGTTTTCATTTAGTTATTAATGGTTTTTGCTTTAAAGATATTATTGATAGTTATGAATGGTCGGCTATTCGTGTTATTAAATTATTGACCACACTAGATAAGTTAAAGCTTATTGAGCTGTTACCGGATAATAAAATAAGGGTATTAACGGCTCATATTATTCAATGGCAGAAAAATGGTCCCGTGCGAAAGGTTTACGAAAGTACAGTGCGAGAGGAGTTTTTAAAAGCGCCTTTTTTAGCAAAAAATGCATTGCTTTCATTTGAAACAATGGAGCTATCTCCTGAATCGGTTTCCATTATTAATAGAAAGATTGAGCAATTACTGAAACAAATCGACGAACTTGCAGAGGCGGATATGAGCTTGCCTATACATTTAAAATCGGCTTATGGGGTACTTATTGCCATAAGATCTTGGGTGTTTTCTGTAGTTGAAAGGCATAAGCAAAATATATAGATATACTGACTGAATTAGCAGTCTATTTAGGTTTTTTGTTTCTCACGAAAGCTAATTACGTTAACCTCATTAAAGTTTCCTTACTAGTATTGATTATGATTACCATTGAAACCGTGGCACCGGCCACTAATGAAGACGCCATTACTCGTATAGCTAAACAAAGTGAAGCTAAAGATTACTGGGTAAGCAGTAAAAGCGAAAAGCAGGTGGCCATTAAAATATTGGTGGAAAAATCTAAATCTCAAAAGATACTAGACCAGTTACAAAACTTAATGGAAGGCAAAAGTAATTTTAGAGTAGTGGTGTACCCACTTGAAATAGCCTTACCGTTTGAACACAGCACCAAAAGCAAACAAAGCACGGTATCCCGCGAAGCCTTGCTTAATCAATTAAGTGTACAAGGCAAGGTAGATGGCCATTATTTAATGCTGGTGTTTTTAAGTACCATTGTGGCAGCCATTGGTTTAATTGAAAACAACGTGGCGGTGATTATTGGCGCCATGGTAATTGCTCCGCTATTGGGTCCAAATTTGTCCCTTTCGCTGGCTACTACCTTAGGAAAAGTAGGCGCCATTGTGGGCTCCATTAAAACTTTATTGGTGGGCATTAGTTTTGCGCTAGGCATTTCTATATTAGTGGGCTGGTTTTACCCCAATATTACCTTTACCCATGAACTACTCAGCCGCACTACAGTAGGCATGGACAGTTTAGCATTGGCGCTGGCATCAGGTGCAGCAGCGGCCCTTTCTATTACCACTGGTGTGTCTTCAGTTTTAGTAGGCGTGATGGTGGCGGTAGCCTTATTACCACCTACGGTTACCTTGGGCATTTGCCTTGGTTTAAATGCCTTTGAATATGCACAAGGGGCTGCTTATCTGCTTATTGCAAACATTGCCTCTGTGAATTTAACCGCGCAATTAACCATGCGTGTGAAGGGCATTAAACCTAGAGAAGAGAGCCAACAAAAAACAGCGTTGGTGGTGTTTTGTTTAGGTATTGCGGTATGGCTGCTGTTAATTGGGTTTTTGGTTTATTGCTTAAGGTAAGTTTCTCAAATGCACGGGCCTCTTAATGTAGAAGCCCATGGGCACCCGCTACACCGGCCAGTACCGCCAACAAGCTAATGCTTAACAAAATAATATGCATAATCTGTAAAATAAAAAATGCTTTCTCACCATTTATTTGGGCACGTTCATGAAACCATTTATGTAAAACTAGGGGTTCCAATACAAACAACACCAGTGTGAATATTAGCCAGATGAAAATCATTAAATATATCCACCACCCCATCGCTCCCCAAGCATTCATAACATGCAGCATGTAAAAACCGGAAAGGCCAGTGAGCAAGGTTGATAACTTGGCTTGGAAGCTAAACTTACCCTCTAATAATTCAAATAGCGCTAACCGATTGTCTGGTGATTGATTATGGTGAATGGCAGGTATTAAAACGGTGGTGACAAAGGCCACACCACCAATCCATAGAACGATGCCCAAAATATGCAGAACTCTCGCTATTACAAAGTGGTTGTAATCCATGGTGTGATGCCTGTTTCAAATAAATTTTGAATGCTTATAGCTTTGAATAGGGTGATAACTTGTTATAGCAGATGCACATTAAAAATAGTTGATTTAAAACAGCAATTAATCGTAATGAAATAGGCCACTATTTTATTGAGGACTTTGGGAAGGGATTCACTTTAAGTAAGGGAGAAAGCAGTTTACTTCATTTAGCATTACTCTAGAATACGCCCCTCAAAAATACCTAAATGGATTTAACCGTGCGCAAACCTCTACTAATCTCTACCCTATTATTAACCTCATTCGGTTTTGCAAGCCCATGGATCTTGGGTGTGGTCGCAGAAAATCAGTTTAATACCGAGCTTGCTGATATAAAAAGTGAAAGTGAGTATGGAGACTTGACCATCTCAAACGCCACCTTTGAAAGAGGGTATTTGGGATCGAAGGCTAGTTTGAATTTAACCCTTGATGATGCCTCAGGTGAGATTCCTTCTTTTTCTATATTAATCGAATCAGATTTGACTCATGTACCCGTAACTTCGGGTGAATTTGGGGTTTTGGTTTTTGAGGTTTACTCAAAAGACAGTGTAACCCTTGTTGATGCTCCTGAAGAAGTTAAAAAATTTGTAGCTGAACAATTAGGAGGCACCTTATTATCGGGTTATTCACATGCCAATGTAATGGGTAATTACGATAGCGTTTTAAGTTCGCCTGAGTTTAAGTTTACTAGCGAAGAAGAAAATTTAGCTATTGATTTGGCACCGATTAAAATATCAGCACAGGGTAATGTAGGTGGTAGTTTTTCAAACTTTACCGTGTCTATTCCTACTTCAAGTATTAATACTGCTGATTTTAGTGCGCAACTTTCAGATATTACAGGTCACGCTGAAATGGAAGAGCACTCGTCTGGCCTCGAGTTAGGTGAATCAGGAATGAATATTGGGCAGTTAACGGTGAACTCTGAGAAGGGAGGCGCCACCTTTACCAATATGTCTATCGCTGCCATAAGCCAGATAGTTAATAACAAAGTTAATACAAATATTGTTTACAATATTGAAGCGGTTAATTCACCCTTACCTTTAACGTCTGCTAGCTACGATATAGATTTAAATGGCTTTACACTAGAGTCTGCGGGTTTGATGGATAACCTGCAGGAACATTTAGAAAACATTGACCCTGAATCGTTTACTAACGATGAGTATTTTAATGAGTTGTTAGAAGCCACTTTTCAGCCTGGCTTACAGTTAAATCAAGAAATGAAAATTAACGCGTTTGGAGGAGACTGGTTGGCTAATTTAGACATTGAGTTTAACGGGCTTGAAGGCGTTGAGTTATCTGAACTGGCTGACCCTAAAGTAGGTGTAAAAGCGATTTCAGCTCAAATGCTAATAAAAGCCGATAGCAATGCCATATTACAATCACCCGCTGCAAACATGATTGACCCATTGATGCAGCAAGGCTTCATTAAATTGGAAGATGGATCTTTGGTAAGCGTTGCCTCACTTATGGATGGCAAGCTCACTCTAAACGAGCAAGACATTCCAGTTGAACCACTTATCAATGCCTTACTTGCAAAAATAGAAGAAGCTCAGCAAGAAACTGCTGCGAACTAAGTAAGCCGATAATTATAAAGCGGGTCTTGTATTAACTGTAAATTGCAAGACCAAGCTTTTTGGCTTGGCTTTAAGCTAAAAGTTTTGTTAATACAGCCCAATTTACTTATTAATCAATAGCCGTTAAAACTACAAGTTGCACAAAAAATACTCACAAATATCTGTGCAACACACATTTCTCCATGAATCCCTTCATAGGGCTAAAACCCTCTTTACACGGGCAATAGAGTCATTTCTAATACCCGCCAACAACGATTAACCGTTAATTAGTTCAGTTATCAACCAATACTGTTGGTAAATGCTTTATATCTGTATGAAGCATCACTACCACTGAACGGTATTGGCTTCTAAACTGACAACTACTCACACATTAGGTAATGAACATGGCCGGCTTACTTCCCAACGTAGATCCAGATGGTCTTTTAGAATATTCAGTGGTTTTCACCGATCGCTCGTTAAACCACATGTCACAGACTTTCCAAGGGGTCATGAACGATATTTCAAGCACCCTTAAAGATGTATACAAGTCTGAAGCTGTGGTGGTAGTTCCTGGTGGCGGCACCTATGGTATGGAAGCTGTGGCTCGTCAGTTTGCTGTGGATAAAAAATGCTTAGTGATTCGTAACGGTTTCTTTAGCTTTCGTTGGAGCCAAATTTTCGACATGGGCGGCATTCCAGCGTCTACTACGGTTTTAAAAGCACGCACCATAGAAGATGGCCCACAAGCGGCATTTGCACCAGCGCCTATTGAAGAAGTGGTTGCTGCCATTAAAAGCGAAAAGCCTGATTTTGTGTTTGCCCCTCATGTGGAAACTGCATCAGGTATGATATTGCCTGATGATTACATAAAGGCCGTGAGCGACGCCGTACATTCTGTAGGTGGCTTATTTGTATTGGATTGCATCGCATCGGGTACAGTTTGGGTAGACATGCAGCAAACCGGTGTGGATATCTTAATCAGTGCCCCACAAAAAGGCTGGAGCGCGTCTCCATGTGCGGCCCTTGTGATGCTAAACAAAGATGCCTTGGCTTTGTTAGAAACCACTACCAGCAACAGCTTTGCATGCGATCTTAAAAAGTGGCACCAAATCATGCAAGCCTACGAAAATGGCGGTCATGCTTACCACGCCACCATGCCAACCGATGCATTAACCAAATTCCGCGATGCCATGCTAGAAACCAAAGCCTATGGCTTTGAAAAAGTAAAAGCAGAGCAAATAGAGCTAGGCGCCAAAGCCCGAGCCCTACTAGAAAGCAAAGGTATTAAGTCAGTAGCTGCCGAAGGCTTTAAAGCACCTGGCGTGGTAGTGAATTACACCACAGATGCGGCAATGCAAAATGGCAGCAAGTTTGCTGCACAGGGCATGCAAGCAGCAGCTGGTGTTCCGCTTCAGTGTGATGAAGGGGCAGATTTTAAAACTTTCCGTTTAGGTTTGTTTGGTCTTGATAAGCTGCACAATATTGAGCGCACAGTGAGCGAGTTAGAAAAAGTGCTTGAGAAAATTCTTTAAGGTTTGATGGTTGCTAAGGAGGGTAACTAATAGAATCGTAGTTTAACTTACGCCTTATAATTTAAAGTCCACTAAAATAAAAAGGGCTTTAAGGTCTGTTTTCGGCGCGGGCTGTATTATCAGGACTCACTATTTTTTAAAATAGTTAGTCCTGATCTTTAACGTTCTGATTAAATCTATTTTTAAGTCAGGGTGTAATTATTGATTGCCATGACTTGAAAAAAGTTAGAGGTAATCTTTTCTATAGCGCCTGTTGGTGCATCTTGCTCATCATTGTACCAGTCTAGTTCTGCCAAATGTCCTTGCTGCTTCATGGCTTCAAAGATGGTCTTGTGTAATGGATTTGAATGGGCGTGTTGCTTGTATGGAGTAAGGGTTGTGTAACCCTTGTCCGTTGTTATGAGCGCTTGTGCTGAGCAGAAATTCAAATATGCATTGGCTAATAATTCATGGGATAGTGAATTGTTTGATGCCAAAATCATCCCTGGTTGCTGGTTTATAATCTTCCTGTGATTGTGTTCTCCACAACAAATTTTGGTAGCAGAGCTAATCGTTATTTTAGGATGAATGGATGACTGAACTGTTGGCTGATTAAATTGTCCGTTAATGTCATTAATACGTTGCCGGTTATGTGTACGAGTAAGGCTGGCCAATTCAATTATATGGTCAAAATCATTGTCACTGCTTAACCATTTTAACGGCATTGTATTTTGAGATTTAAGGCTTCGTGTTTTCTTTAATGGTAATGCTCGGCGTAAACCCGAGTATATACCTGAGGTACGAAGTTGCGCCAATTGCTGAGTAAGTCCAGAAGATTTTTTGGAAAATGATTGATCGGAAATAATAATATTTTTAGCAGGAATGGACTTTTCATTTATTAGGTAGCGCACCATTGAGTATACAAGTTTTGGGTCAGCAGAATACGGGTACCCTAACATCTTATCCATAGTAATTTTTAATAGGATTTTTTTGTCAGCTTTTATCCATTGTGTATCTAGGTTGCTGTGTTGCTGATTCATGAGGCGTAGAAACTTTCCATAGTATTGATTCCAATTATTAGCCCCTTGATTATTAACCCAAACACTTGTCACCTTGCCTTTGTCTAAACTAGCCGAAGGTAAAGGGCTAGCCAGACCTAGATTAGTCAGTAATACCCCTCCGGCAATACTGGCAGCCCCACCTGAAATCTTAAGAAAGTCACGACGATTTATGTTGGTAATGATGGCGAGATGACCCTGCGTTAGTTTTTCCATGTTAAATCCATCTAGTTTTTAATTTATTAAATATTGAAAATAAGGCTAGGCAGTCTTATAAAAGTGCAGGAGGCTATTAGCAAGAAGGTCATTCTCAAAAATTCGCTGACTGTTTTTGAAAGTCAGTCCCTGTTGTAATAGGTACCTTTGCCAAGAATCTACAGTTTGAAGCGAAGCCGTATTTAATAGGTTTTCTTGCCAAGAAAGCCCCGCCTGTAAATTAGTAAAGTATTGGGACAGGGTAACCATCTCCATATCCAGTTGTGTGCGAATGTCAGCTTGCTGAATGATTAAGTGCCCCCCGATTTTTAAGCGATTGAGTAAGGCCTTCATAAAAGGGTATTGCTGCGTTTTAGGGCAGTTATTAAGGCCGTTAAATTGAGTGATGAGCTCCAGAGACTGATTTTTAATCGTATCAGTTGCCCTAGGACAATATTGATTGAGCGCCAAAGTTTGGCTTGTATAGCTACTTTGCTCGCTAGCGAACATGTCAGCAATTGGATCTATGGCAGGGTTATCGGTTAACAATATAGATTGCCCAGATATGGGCAGCTGTTGCTTTAGTTGATCAATATAAGTATTTGAGGTAGCCAGATTCAAGTGGTTATTAAAGAAAATATTGGTTGAACTTTTTGAAATTAACTCTCGAGTTTTTTCCGACACTGTAGCGATATATTCTTGCTCATAATGGGCTTGATGAATCACAGTTAAGCCAGTTTTTTGAGATGTAAAAAAAGTATCTTGAAGGCTCTCATATATAGTTTTGTCATTATGATGCAGGGCTGCTAGTTCTATCGCCTTAACAGGCAGCTGCGGGTCAATATAAATCGAATGGTTATTTTCAAGATAGGCGTTAAAGGCTGTGGTTAACTCTTGATGAGCATAAATTTTTTTAAAAAGGTCGAACTTGGATGTGGGTGTCGCTAGCGATTTAGGAGCATGCAAGTATGAAAGGGGGAGGTACAGGGATCCTGCACCTATGGTCTTTAAAAACTGACGTTTGGATTCTTCCATTTCTTACTCACTTATGGGTATGGTCGAAATAGCAATATTTGAGTTGATGCATTTATTCTTCACCGGGTGATTAGCCCGATGAAGAGCCATTTCAGATTATAGGCTGTTTAAAAAAGCCAAGTTTTCAGCGGGAAGATCTTTGTCTGATACCGTAGCTGCAATGACGACAGGTTCATTATGTATATGACGAACACTTCGTAAAATAGATTTTAGTTCGCGCTTGCTATCGGCCCTAAAACCATAGCCGCCGTTATAAACAGAAGGCATATTCTCATATTTCCAAGGGTTCAAACGAGTATAGGGCAGAGCTGTTTTACCTTCGTCTAAGAAATAATCGCCATCAATTAAGAACTGCTCTATGGCATAAGAGCCATTATCGATGATGATTATGATGGCGGGTATATTGTAGCGAACCAGGGTTGAAAAAGTTTGTGAAACCATTTGGAAGCCGCCATCACCAGTTACTATGAGAGGTCTTTTTTTCGTAGCAAAGTAGGCACCCGCCGTGGCCGGAGTTCCTTGTCCAATGGAGAGCCAAACAGGATTGGCTAAAAAGGTATTTTCTTGGCGTAATGGTACATCAGCCCCAGGAAAACTGGCTAGGCAAGTATCCAGTCCAAAAAAGAAGGGTTCGTCAGCCTCACTGAAAAACTTGTCGACAATTCTGAAGATAGCATCGTGACTTAACTCTTGTCGCTTGTGCCAATTGGCGCCTAGTTTTTTATTATATTTCTCTACCCAGTTCTTACGGCGATCACTATAGCTGGTGGGTAATAATACATTTGAGAATATGACATTTTCACGTACCTGATCTAGCTGGTTTAGTTCTGCCAGTATGTGAGGCAGAAATACATCACTGTATTTTTCATCGCTTACCCGAGCAAGACCATAGCCCAGTTCAGCCATGTTTAGGTACTGGCTTTTAACTAAGAAGCGATGATCAATACCAAATATGCATCCAAAAGAAATAATTAAATCGGCACTTTCAACAGCCAGGGTAATATCTGAAGGCGCGAGATCACTGTCATATACTCCACGAAATAAGGGATGATCTTCGGAAACTAATGATTTGGACAACATGGTAGTAAAAAATGGCAATTGCTGCTTTTCTATAAAAGCCATAGCTTGGTCAATCATGTCCATTCGGAGCAGTTCTGAACCTAATAAAACGATGGGTTCCTGAGCTTGTTGTAACCGTGACTGAGTTTTATCAGCTATTTCATAGAGGTAGGGTGATGGCTCAGGTTCAAGACGAGAAAATGCCGCAGGGAAACCGGTTATGGGAAGATTCCAAAAATCTTGTGGAACCTCCAAATAAACAGGGCCAGACTTTTCCATGGCGGTATTAAATAGTCTATCAACAATAGCAGTGGCACTGTCGATATCCGTGATTGCTTCTGCATCTAGTGTAAGGTTTTTAAAAACATTTAAATCGGTTTTGCCATGTCCGGTGGAATGAGCAAAGAGCACTCCAATTTCTTCTTGCAAGCGGTAGTCTTTCTCTGTGGGGCCACCATTAATTATAATGTAGGGCACTCTCTCTGTTAAAGCACTGGCCGCAGCGTTGGCCAAACTTAGTGTGCCAACGCCATAAGAAACACAGACTGCCCCTATGGACCCTTGACGACCATAACCATCTGCCATATAGCCAGCTTCTAGTTCATTTACCGTGAGGATAAAATTCACATCTTCGTCAGCTTCCAGAGTGTCGACAAATCCAGAGCATGAAGTGCCGGGTACACCAAAAACGTGATAGCAAGAAAATTGTTTAAGGCGTAGGGTAATAAATTCAGCTAGGCTCATTTCCATGATGGGGACTTCTTTCCATGATTAAATTGATTGAGTATAGATTTGTGTAACGGCATCGACGCTGGATTCCAATGCGCCTTGAATCCATGAGTGAGAGAGCGAGCAATGTTCACCGGCTAGAATGAATCTTTCATCCGTTGACTTTAAATGAGCATAATAATTGCTTTGTTCATTGGGATTAAAGAAAGCGAAGGCACCAGAGGCTAAACTAAAATTGGTCCAGTTCCAGCGTATGACGCTGCTGATATCGCTGTCATTTAAATCCGGATGAATTTTCTTTAGTTGCTCAATGATGAATGGCTTAACGTCTTGTTGATGCAAGGCATCTATGCGTCTTGCCTGTTGTCCCCAAGTGTAAGAGGCTAATAGGTAAGCGGGTGAATTTGAAATACTTTTATTTCTTAACTTTGCATTGTCACTGGGGTACCAAGTATGCCCTAGACCGCCATCCCAAATACTGCCTCCTCCATAAATTCCATCATTTAATTCCCAGAATCGCTTACTGCATTTCACCACCACCTTTGTGGAAGAGTCATAGCTAACTTGGCGTATGGCGCGACTTTTAACATTGGAAATGACTTGGGTTAAATCTATGCCTGTGAGAGCCCCAAGTGGTACCGTGCAAATAACCCAATCTGACTCTAGTTGTTTTTGAGTTTTTGAAGCGTCCGTATAATAGGAGGTTACCTTATTACCATACGGTTCAACTTTATTGACATAAGCTCCTTGTAAAAGGGTGACTTTATTTTTAATGCTTTGGTAAAGCTGCTTTGGCAATAAATCACTGCCCCCTTCAATTTCATCAAAACCATCGATCCAAATTCGTTCAAATTCTTCTCTAAGGTGTTCAGTGAAGGCGCTGTGTAATAGTGTACCTACGCCATATACGCTGCTTAGATATTCAATGGCCTCTTGCGAAAGTCCTGAATTTTGGAATGCGGTCAATAAGGATATGCCATCTAGATCTTGCAGTTTCTTAGTTTGGAAACTCGTGTTGTATAGATCTTTTAGTTCTGTTTCTGATAAGGCCTCAACCACAGAAGTGACAGCTTTCTCCCACATGTCATCAGCTGTCATATTTTTTTCGTTCGGACTTAACTTAAATAGCCTCTTTAAGCTTTCTAATCCTTGTTGATTGCGTTGTACTCTAGTGTTACGAATATAGGCCCAGCATTGTTCATTTTCTTGGATGAACTTTCGCAATGTTAAACCTTGCTCTTTAGCATAGAACCGAGTCAATGTATGACTGGTGGGGATACGCATTGCCCCTAATTCAACGTACATGGATTGAGCAGAATCATTATTATTTTCTCTAAAGGTACGTACTCGACCACCTATATGGAAACTATCGGCCTCAATTAATGTGACTTTATATCCCAGCTGAATTAATTCATTGGCACTGCTTAAGCCAGCCATACCCGCACCAATAATGACAACATGTTGTTGCTGATTGGCTAAGGCAGGCATTGATCTTAATTGCTCAAGCTGTTTCAAATATTGTTGTGCGCGATCCATTACTTCACTGTCCTTGCTCTGTCTCTTATACACATCTCCGA
>OLII01000496.1_pt1 | contig 14954 bp, 8 predicted proteins | sample 1609481 | NCBI WGS metagenome assembly OLII01 (sample SAMN05416859, study PRJEB24817) | seawater metagenome | isolation source: Sea water | place: Canada:Atlantic | collected 2013-11
TACACAGAGTAGATCGTCGGCAGCGTCAGATGTGTATAAGAGACAGGGTGTATTTTACTTTTACCGGTTTTCTTCTTTGTTTACCCGGTGTAAATTGAGGCAACTTCTTCAAAATTCTTTTTGATTCTTTTTCCAATTGTTTGTGAGGGGCTTTTACAAAAACTACTACAATATCTCCATGCTCGTCAATGATAAACTGAGAATGTATTTTGTGCTTCCCAGAATGGAGTCCTAATTCTTGCGCTAGTTCAGCATCAAAATTCTTTACAAAAAATCGAGCAATGCTCTTTTCGAAACACTTCTTGTTGGCTTCTTTGGAGAGTCCTTCACAGCCTTTATAAATTGGTGCATCTTCTATTAATATATACGGTACAGGATCGGGTTCATCTACCTCAGAATCCACGATGAATTCAACAGAATCGATGTCCAAGACTAAAGGGTCTTCATCTATCAACTCATCTGGGAAAGGCGTTTCTTCAACAGTGTTATTTCCTTTTGTAAGATCGATCAGGTCGATAATCTTTGGCGTTGCTACTTTAATTTTTGGTTTAATAGGTACTTCTTTTTGAAAAACAACATTATGAAGATATTCTGGAATGTAAACTGTTTCTATTTCACTGGGATCATCAATTGCATAATGTACTTGTTCGGATTCGTGCTCAAACATTATGTACACTACAAAAAGAACTAATACTAAGCCTAACTGCATAAATATTGTAGAGAACTTTTCTAATTGTTTGGTTGGGTCTTTTTTTAGGTTTTTCATAATTAGAGAATTTTAGAGGATTTCACCTAGCCTAAACCAAACAGCATGCCATAAAAAAAGCGCAACCAAATGGTTGCGCTTTTTAGAACGATCTGTTTTTTTATTCTTTACTCTACAATTAAAGTAAATGGAATGCTATATTTTACACCAACAGCTTTTCCTCTTTGTCTTCCTGGCTTCATTTTAGGCAACATTTTCATCACCTTCACAACCTCTTTTTTAATCTTCGGGTGTGGTGCTCTCGCTTGGATATTTACTACATTTCCGTTTCTATCAATTTTAAACCCAATAAAAACTTTTTTTCTTCCTGCATCCAATCCTAATTCATTTGGAAGATCCGCATCAAATTTTCTAGAAAAATGCTTTTGAACCATTTTACTAAAACATGATTTTAAAGCTGTTTTGTCCCCTTTACAACCTGGAAAAACAGGTACGTCTTCAATAATCATAAAACTTACGTCTTCGATTACTTCTTCCGACTCTTCTACCTCCTCAATTTCTTCAACGACAATTTCTTCAGTTTCATCGGTTTCTGTACTCTCTATAACCGTTTCTTCTACTTCTTTTTCGTCCTCTACAATTTCAATTTTTTCAGGTGCTGGTGGCGGTGGCGTTTTAGGTTTTATTTCCTCAATACGCTCTGTAATAACCGTTTCTTCTTCCATCTCAGCATTCATATTTGCCAAACCAAACTCTCCAAGATCTTTCTCAAAAGTTTTGTGTTCTATAGCTGCATAGGTAACAAATAGTGCCAAAACGAGGCCTAGTTGCATGAAAATCTTACTGTAATTTTCTAAGTTAGATTTTGGATTTTTCTTAATTTCCATTGTAAAAGGTTTTAGTAGTCCGCTAATTTAATTAAATTATTGATTTATTTACAAGTCTTGGTGTTAATTAAATGCTTTTTTTTAAAAAAAAGGTTAAAAATCAGTAATGCAACAAGCACCCCGACTGAATTTGCTAGAAAATCAAACAATTCTCCTGTTCTATATACCGTTAATGCCGTTTGTAATACTTCAATAATAATGCCATAAAGTACACAAGCAATTAGCACTTTGTATTTATATTTTGGCTTTTTTAACGCTAACAACCAACTAAAAGTGAGCCCAAAATAGGCAATAAGATGGTATAGTTTATCAATATTATAGATCGCTATCTTCGGAAAATTATTTGTTTTAATGAGACTTAGATACGCAATACTAATTGTAATCGCAATTGCAATCCAAAGCGTACTAGCCTGCAATAAGTGTTTTATACGCTGCTGCATCTAGTAAAGCTTCTATTTGAGAATCATCTGAAATGGTAATTTTAATCATCCATCCCTCTCCATAAGGGTCTGTATTTACCAATTCTGGAGCATCTTCCAATGCTTCATTAAATTCAAATACTTCTCCCGATAAGGGCATGAATAAATCAGAAACTGTTTTTACCGCCTCTACAGAACCGAATACGTCTCCTTCTTCTACGGTGTCGTCTAAGGTGTCTACATCTACATAAACAATATCTCCTAACTCTCCTTGCGCAAAATCAGTAACTCCTACAATTGCAGTGTTACCTTCAATTTTAATCCACTCGTGGTCTTTTGTATATTTTAATTCTGATGGGATATTCATGATCTTTTATATTATATAATGATTTTTTTAATTGCCTCCTAAATTGTAAATAATATTGAATCCTCCATTAATTGCCTGTCTTGGGAATGTCGTAGAAATCGCATATTTTGACGTTTGATGATTGTAATAAAACGACGCGGTAAAATTACTATTTAATCTATAATCTGCCGTAAATTTTAACGAAAATAATCGTTGACCTCCACTAATTTGATTATTGTCGATATCTACCGATCTAATTTGAGTTAAATTATCTCTTAAAGAGAGATCTGCTCTCAGGTTAATATCTCCTTTCAGCGTTTCTTTTTTTCCAGTAAATCGAGTACTGAATTTCACATCTTTTAAAACATATCCCATTCCTAAAACATATTCCGTTCCCCTAATATCTGTCAAGGTACTATTATTGAAATTCATCGTTAAGGTTCGATCTCTTTTTACTTCACCTCTTAATGAAAAAGAATTTTTCATTTTCATATCTACTTTTACCAATGGAGAAAACTCATCGACCAAAGTAACTGTAGAGACTAGTAATTCGGGCTCGTAATTTGCTGCAGCATTAAAATTTGGATTGGCAAGATCATCACTAAACTGAAGGTTGTTTGTAAAACTAGAGACCGTATACGAGGAACGGTACCCATGAGATATTACAAAAGTGCTAAAGTTTTTCTTAAACCATTTTCGCTTCATGAAGCCGTTATAACGCAAAGTCCAATTGGGTATTGGAATATCTCTAAACAGACCTGTGCTAATTTTATCTGGATCACGCCCCGAATACGCAGCCATAAAGGCGGGCAATAGTACTTGTTGACTCGTTGCTCCAAAACCAGCAACTGGTAAGCCGCTTTCGGTGGACAATCTATTGGCAATAGTACTTCGATACGCTTTCATTTTCTGAAACAACGCGTCTCCATCAGAAAAAGAGGTGCCAATCATGGCGTAACTGGTACTAAAGTTCCCGTTTTCAAATGCGGCAGCTTTGGTATCTATAATTCCAAAAAGATTGTCTGGATTGCTACTATCTGCAATCACATCTAATTGTTGTTGCAAATCTCTTGTTTGAATTTTATTTCCAATCACATCGATGTTTAAATCTTTAAACGGTTTTAATGTAAAAGAATAGTCTAATTTATTGTAGTGTGTTTTGCGATAGGTTTTATTAAAATAGGCGCTTTCATCTATGTCTGGAGTTGTAAGGTCATCTTCTAAGGCTCTTGGGTCTACCAACCAGCCATTCATTAAGGCTTTATTTCGAATGTCTACTTGACTCCCGAAAGCAAAGGAAGTGGGTGCTCCTCCTAAAAAACCAACGGTTTCATCGTAACCAGGCAATAACTGTCCATTGTTTTCAGAATAACTGATTTTCCCTTGTTTTACAGAAGTAACTATATCAAAAGCTCCTTTTAACAGTCGCTTTCCTAGCGGTAATTTTTTATTTTTGTTTCGTCGAATAGGCGCTACTAATTTACCAGATCGTTTGAGCGCTCTATTTCTTTTTCGTTGTGCTTTCGTGAGTAAAAACCTTTCGAAATTTAATTTTTTATACAATTTCTCAAAAGCAAAAGTCGTGTTCATATTATGAGTGTTTGCATTCTGAATGACATTTCCAATTCGATCATTGATCGAGTTGTCTTGGGAGGTAACTTGCCAATCAAAATCTGCAGTATATGCATAGTCCGCTTTCATAAAGTCTAAAAAAGGGATTTTATCAATGGGCATTCGATAAGTACCGTTTAACTTTTGATGGTATTGATTGGGTCTTCCTGTATTAAAAAAGTTATCAAAAACGACCAAATCTTCTCCAGATCCAAAAGCATCATAAATATTACTATTGGTAGCATTAAAGTTTACTTGAATCGATTTTGTCAAATCAAAAGCAACTGCATAATCCCAATCAAATAGAAATCTACGTTGTTTTAATTCTGGTTGTGCAGACAAACCATCTACTAAATTTCGAGATTCCTGCGCACTAAATTGTCTGTTTATACGAGAGTTAATAGCGAGAGTTTTTGGAATTGGGTTGAAATTTAAATCCTTAAACAATTGCCAATACTTTCCTTTTAAAGAATCTAGATTTTTAAAAGGAGCAATACCTTTGGATTCAAAACTAAAATTATAGGCCGCAGAAGCATTTACATTTTCGTTTACATATTTTTTAATATTGTAATCTCTGTGGAATTCTTTGTTGTGTGCATAGGAAACAGAAACATTCTCTACATCGTAAAACTGTGGTTTTTTTGATGACCCTGGATTTCTATTCTTTTTTACATTATTAAAACTAATGCTAGTGCGTTTGGTATAATCTCTAGAAAACGCACTATTTGGGTTTTCAGCGATGGCGTCTGCCAATTCCACATCTTGATATTGTGGATCAAATTTTGGATCTATAAATTGTTCGCCAATACTGTAACTCATTGGCAATTGAATCCCCCATTTCTTGGGAGTTAAAACGCTTCCTAAATTAACCGTAGTTGCAAAGTTATATTCTTTTGTTTCGTTTAAACTTCGTTGTCCTATTCTATCTTCTACATTTCCAAAACCAATAGTTTGCATGCTTCCAGACAAAGAAACATTGGCAACATCTGCAAAATTTGCATCGGCATTTACTACAGCTGCCCAACCGCCTTTGTTGTCAAAACCTGCGGAGCGCAGTTCGTTGAACCAAATTTTTGCACTTTTAGGCAACGGTGCATTGTTCTTTAACCCGAGCATCACAGTTCTTACTTGTGCCAATGTTGGATTTCCTTTTACACTTACTTTAATGGGTTCTTCTGTTTCAGGAGTGTAAAGTTCATTAATTGTTGCATTTGCAGCATCTCGTTCTAATTTAACGGCTCCAAAGCGCTTTAAGAGTACTTCTAAATTATTTTCTTCAGGCCAAATATCGACCGCAGCAGTGGCATTATTTTCTGTTACTATTAAAGGAATTTCAACTTGATAAAAATTATCATTTAAATCTGTTCCCAATCTTATAACGGCGGACATATCTCCTTCATCAATCGCACCTACTGTTTTAATTTCCTCTAAGTGCATAAACATTTTAAGCTCTTTAAAACGTCTTAAATCGATGCTTATGTTTTTATAGATGGCTCTAATTTTGTCGGTCTCTAAATTCAAAACCCTTAGGGTAACCGATTGCTCATTTTGCTGCTGTACTGTTGTGCTTCCTTGTAAATTTTCTCTAACAATTCCTGGAGGCAATACATAGCTGCTTTCATTTTGTTCGATGCTTATAACACCTACTTCAAAATTGTTCAATTCTGTTTGATCTAATTCTCGATCTGGATTGACATTTGGGTCTAAGGTTCTAACATAACGTCTCCAATCTCCACGCACTAAATCCAACTCTCCAAAACGCAAAACAACGGGCATTTTAAATCCTGAAAGAAACATTCTCATAAAACGAATGCTGTTAAAATCTGAAATTCCATTAATCGGTGTTCCACTTCGAACAGGTACTCTAAATTGATACCATTTTGTTTGTTGAGAATTTCCGTTCTCTAGCGTGATTGTTGTCGTTTTTTCATCCACAATAAAATTTCTTCCAGCAACCAAATCGGCCTTATCCATAGAAATTTTATATTGATAGTAACTTTCGACCGTATTCATGGTTTGATCTCTGTTAATATCTTCTACATCTGGATAGGTCGTAGATGCCGTTGGATAGGATTCGGTAGATTGATTGATCGTAGGAGAATTCCCTTGGGTGTTGTTGAAGTTCTTATATCTTTTAATGATAGAAGCATCTTCATCGTTCAATTGACCCCCTCTAAAAAACTGGAAGTTATCGAAGGCAGGATCCGCTATAAAATAACTTGGCAAGCTTTCTTTAGGAATTTCTAGGTTTTCAGCTAATTTCGTTAACTCATCTGCATCATTCAACCCATCAAAACCTAAATCCTGATTTGCTCTTGCTGCATCCTCTTCACTAAACGCATAAATAATCGATTGGTTTGAGGGTACTTTCCCCCAAATTGTTGGAATGGTGTTTTGGTCTAATCCAGATTCTGGCAGTCCGTTCTCATACATTTTTCGACTGTCCTTATTTACATCTTCTGAGATGTTTCCAAGGTTTATATACAAATCTCCTACTTGATTTGCTGGGTCTTGTGCATCGACTCCAATTGGCAAACCTTCCTCGTTTGTAATGGAATAGTTGTCATAGGGATCCATAATCCAAAACTGAATGTATTCTACATTGGCTTGGTCAAAATTATTGGTGGTTAAAGGGCGGGTAATTCCTGCCCAACGTGCTTCTGGATTGTTAAAAGTTCCGTCTGTATTTACATTGATGCCCGTATCAAAATTATAGGATCCTCTTTCGTTGGGGAAATAAGCCAAATCTAGGGTTCTTAACAAACTATTTTGGGTAATATCTAATTGCTGATTTGGGAATAATTCTCTATAATTAATTTGTCTGGTTTCAGCTCTCGATAGATCGTCTGCACCAATTCCGGACGGAGTATCTCCCAAGCCATAAAAAACTTGATCAATACTATACCAAGCTAATTTTGCTCTTTTAAAATTGTATTCAATGCTATTAAGGCCTCCATTAAAAACATCGTTGGTGTTGTTTTTTGGAGTACTCGCCAAATACCATTGCAGGGGAGATAATAATGAAATTGGTATTTGAGATGCTTCAAAATCATCTATATAAGAAGTTGCTGATCCGGCTACGTCAATACCACTTGGAGTCCCCGGTAATAAATAGGCCATATCTGCTCTCACTGATAAATTAGAAGGAACATCGGTATCTACAAAAGGGAGTTTGTTTGCTAATTTTGTAAAGAAAGGTACCTCACCAGAATAGTCTACATTCAATCCCAACATCGTGTTATTTATCGGTTCCGATCCAAAGTTTACTTTTGGTGTTAAGGGTCTTTCTTCCACATTTAAAACCGTACCTCCCAATGTAAATTTATCTGAAAAACGATGTTCTACATCAACTCCCATAAAAGTTTTCCGTTGCTGATTGAACACGGCATTGTTTTCTGTAGAAACACTAATAGGCACTCCAGATGCTTGCAATCCTGGATCTATAATTTGTACTTTTCCCGCTAAGTAATCCACCACAAAATCTACCCCTTCAAGCAATTGTCTTCCACCTGCAGTTACCTTTACAGAGCCTCTTGGAACATTAAAAGCGCCTATTGGAATTCCGCCAGAATTCTCTGATTTAAAGTATCCTTTTAATAAGAATTTGTCTTTGTTCTGATAATTATTTTTTGCATTTATTTTAGTGTCTAAATACAGTTCTTTAAAAACGTAATTGTCTTTGTCTTCTTGACTCGTTAGTTCCATCTCTAAATTTCCACCAAAAGGTTCTGGCTGTGGGAAAAAGATAAATCCATTTTGTGAATTTACAGTAATGCCTTCTACATAATCAAAATACCCATCGGCATCTCGAAATTGACTTTGATCTAATTGATCCAAACGCAATACTTGCAATAATGGCTTATTGGCAATATCTGGGGTTTGTGCATTTTGGAGTGTGTTTGAAGGAATTCCTGTTGCGTCATCTCGATACTGAACTTCAAAACGAAATCCGTCTTGCGACAAAGGAAAGGCACCTAAAGCATACACGTTTTTCATCATCAATCTCCAGGTAGGAAATTGTTCTAAACCACCATTTCGATCGTCTCTTTTCGTGGTTAATATTTCACTTCTTAATAATTTTACGGCTAAATTATTAGGTGCTTGTATTCCATCGTTAGAAAATTCTCCAACTTTAAATGAATTTTGATTGATTGGAGCTCCTACTGCATTGGTCACATTTCCTGCAACCGTATATTCGTATGCAACAGCTAAAACTTCCCCATCATTCAATCTTCTATTTAAAGAAATAAATCCGAGTTGGGGATTGAGTGTATATTCGTTTGCTTGTAATTTTCTAGCATTTTGAAGTAAGGAGTAATCACTTCCTTCTTGCATGTTATAAGGACTACTTTGTAGGGTTGTATTTACCGTTCCCACATCTCTAATACCGCTCGACTGTGTTAACAAATCGGCAATCGTATTTGTGCTATTGGAAGGGATATTTTGCAAAGAAACCAAAGGGCTATCTGCATTTGGAGTAATGTCTGTGAAATTTACCAAATTAGATGTCCCTACTTCTCCAATATCTGCAAAGGCAACAATACTTCTAAAATCTTGGGTACTTGCATTTCTGTTGGTAATCCAAACTTCTATTCTGGTAATGTTAATTTGACTGTTTATTAAAGGATATTGTTCCAATGACTTTGCATAATTATCTACAAAATATTGTGATAAGAAAAAGTGTCGGTCATTGTCATAATCAGTTGTTCTTAATTCGAAGGGTTGAATAGAGGCTCCCCCTTCTGATGTAACTGTTTTACTTTCAGAATTTTGCTGTGAAAAAACAGCCGTTATTTTGGTGTTTCCAAATTTTAAATCGGTTTTCACACCAAATAAACTTTGAGCGCCATTAATTAACGAATTCTTTATAGGCATCGAAATATTACCCGCTTCAAGTCCTTGTATAATGCCGTCTTCTGAAAAGTTTGTTAAATCGTCTTTGTAACTGTTAACCTTATCCTTCAGGTTTCCAAGTCTTTTTTTAACACCGCCTAATTTATCATTAAAACTCCCTTGACTGTTTCCTGATCCTTGCGATTCATTTGAATTTTCCGAAGGGAGAAACTGAACTTTCACTAAGTTTTGAAAATCAAATGTAGATTGTGTATCATAGTTTGCTGAAAACTGCAATCGCGTTCCAATTTTCGCTTGCAAACTGATGTTAATTTGTTGATCAAAATCAAAAGTAAGACTGTTCCTGTTTTCTTCTGAAATTTGTGGATTCTCTGTATTTTGATAGATCACCCCTAACTTTAAATTTAAATTTCCAGTAGGAATTACCTCTACCTTGTTACTCCCAAAAATAGTTTCAAAGAATTTAGAATTTACATAATAGGCGGGTAGTAAGTTTTTTTGAGCAGCTACTGCGTCGTCAGTTCTCCCGTTCGCTGCAGTAATTTTCTCCTTAAAATACACTAACATATCTCTTTTTAAGCGATATCTTTTGTATTGTTCGGGCGTTAAATAAATAGGAGTTCTTGTATAATAATCTCCTATTTTCTCTAAAATCACATACTTGTTAAGGACCTTATCAAAAATAATTTCTTTTTCTGCTAAATAGTCTAGAAATAGGCCTCCTGTTTGGTTTTTCGTAAAGTTATAGGTTAAATCTAAGGTATCTTTTTCAACTTCTGGAGCATTGCTGCCTGCCATAAATTGTGAAAATGAAGAAGTGCTTGCCAACAAAGCAAACACAACGAACAAAAATATATTTTTCAGATACTTCTTCAAGGGTCTATAAATTCTTTAGCGCTAATTTTATAAGTTGCTCAACGGAAGCATCTTTTTGTGTTTTTATAATTGAAGAAATCACTTTTTCAGATTGTTTTCTTGCAAAACCTAATACCTCCAAAGCAGATAACGCTTCTTCTTTGTTTGTATTGTTTGTGTAGACAGAAACTTCGTCTAAGTCAAATGTTTGTAAGATTTTATCTTTTAAGTCTACAATAACTCTTTGCGCTGTTTTGGCACCAATTCCTTTTACAGATTGAATTACGGGCACATTTTCTGATGCAATTGCTTGTTGTATTTCTTCAGAAGTCATTGACGACAACATGGTTCTTGCGATACTAGGTCCAACACCAGAAACAGAAATTAAAAGTCTAAAAACTTCTCTTTCTGTTTTATTGATAAAACCAAACAACGTGTGTGCATCTTCTCGAATTAAAAGATGGGTATATAAGACCACGGCTTCCTGGTCTGGAAGACTCGAAAACGTATTCAAAGAGATGTGCAATAGATATCCAACTCCATTACAATCTACAACAGCATAGGTAGGGTTTTTCTCTACCAATTTCCCTCTTATTTGTGTAATCATACCCGTCTATTTATGCTCCTAATGTAGCTTTTTATTTTAAATTTTTTTCTTTTTCCTGAGCATCTACAGCAGCTAAGGCTGCCATATTTACCATTTCATCAACACTAGATCCCAATTGCAAAATATGCACTGGCTTACTAAACCCTAAAATAACGGGACCAATCGATTCTGCCCCATCAATTTGTTTTAATAATTTGTAGGTAATGTTTGCCGATTCTAAATTTGGAAAAATAAGCACATTTACTTTTTTACCATTCAACTTTGAAAAAGGAAATTCTTTTGCCAGCATTTCTGGATTGAGCGCAAAATCTGCTTGAATTTCTCCATCAACTACTACGTTTGGAAAATTACGATGGATGTAGGATACTGCTTCTCTAATTTTCTTGGAAGTTTCTGTGTTTGAAGACCCAAAATTAGAAAATCCTAACATTGCAATATTGGGTTTCATTCCAAACATCGTTACCAATTTAGAGGTCATCTGAGAGATTTTTGCTAAATCTTTTGCAGATGGATTTACATTAATGGTGGTATCTGCTAAAAATAAAGGACCTTGTTTAGTCAACATCAAATTACAGGCAGCAATTCTAGTAACTCCTTTCGATTTTTCGATGAGCTCCAACATGGGTTTTACTACGGTTGGGTAAGGCCTAGAATATCCGGTAATTAAAGCATCTGCTTCTCCTTCATTGACCAACATTGCTGCAAAATAATTACGCTCTCGCATTAATTTCACTGCTTCTGAGTAGGTTTTCCCTTTGCGTTGTCTACGCTCCCAATAAACGTTCCCAAAACGTTCTCTTCTTTCTTTTTCTTCGTCTGTTTTTGGGTCAATAATTGGCACATCTGCTGTAAAACCAATTTCTTCTTTTAATACTAAGATCAAATCTTTTCGTCCTAATAAAATAGGCTTTCCTAATTTTTCATCATGCACTCTTTGTGCCGCTTTTAGCACATCTAAATGGTCTGCTTCTGCGAAAACAATGCGCTTTAGTTTCCTTTTTGCTCTGTTGTGTAATATTCTAATCTCTTTACTTCCAGATCCAGATCTTTCCATGAGTTCCTCACGATATTTGTTCCAATCTTCAATCGGCTCAAGGGCCACACCAGAATCCATTGCGGCTTTTGCAACTGCTGGTGGAATCTCATAAATAAGTCTTGGATCAAAAGGTTTTGGAATGATGTACTCTTTTCCATAGGTCAAACTCACCTCATCATACACAATATTTACTTGCTCAGGTACCGATTTTTTTGCCAAATCTGCCAATGCGTGTACCGCGGCCATTTTCATTTCTTCGTTTATTTTAGTTGCTCTAACATCTAAAGCACCTCTAAAAATAAATGGAAAACCTAGTACATTGTTTACCTGGTTTGGATGATCAGAACGACCAGTAGCCATTAAAATATCATTTCTTGTTGCAACTGCTAAATCATACTCTATTTCTGGTTCTGGATTTGCCATAGCAAATACAATTGGATTTTTAGCCATCGACAATAACATTTCTGGAGTCACTACATTTCCAGTAGAAAGTCCGATAAAAACATCGGCATTGTGCATCGCTTCTTCCAAAGTATGGAGGTCTTCACTCGTAGCAAACTCAGCTTTTTGTGAAGTAAGGTTGTCTCGATCTTTTCGAATGACTCCTTTGCTATCACACATAATAATGTTCTCTTTTTTTGCCCCTAATTTTAAATACAATCTTGTACATGAAATTGCAGCTGCACCAGCTCCATTCACTACAATTTTAACAGCAGCAAAACGTTTCTCAGCAATATCAATCGCATTCTTTAAAGCGGCTGCTGAAATAATAGCGGTTCCGTGTTGATCATCATGCATTACAGGAATATCCAATTCCTCTTTCAATCTTCGTTCTATTTCAAAAGCTTCTGGTGCTTTAATATCTTCTAAGTTAATTCCACCAAAAGTTGGGGAAATAGCCTTTACTGTTTCTATGAATTTATCGACATCTGTGGCATCTACTTCAATGTCAAAAACATCAATATCTGCAAATATCTTAAACAATAATCCCTTCCCTTCCATTACAGGTTTTGAAGCTTCTGGCCCAATGTTTCCCAATCCTAAAACAGCGGTACCATTTGTAATTACAGCGACTAAATTTCCTTTAGCGGTATACTTATAAACGTTATTTCTATCTTTTGCTATCTCTAAACATGGTTCTGCAACACCTGGCGAATACGCCAAAGCCAAATCGTGCTGAGTTGCATACTTTTTGGTAGGTACAACAGCAATTTTACCTGGTTTTGGTTTTGCGTGGTATAGTAAGGCTTCATGTCTTTTTCTAGAATCACTCATAAAAATATTATTTGTTTGTAACTAACAAATATAAGGTTTTCAAGTGAAGCTCTGCCCTTTATTTCATTCTTTTGAAATCCTTCATTCTTAGAAAATTGAACTCCAAAAAAGAGGCATACTCTTTACAATTATAGCGATAATAGAAAGCACTTTTTTCGGGGAGATTCTTAATTTTTTTTTTAAACTAGAGGCTCATTAACTAAAAAAATCGGTTCTTGTAACAATAAAGAAAAACATACGTCTACTAAGAAAGATTCCAATGAAAAAAACAGCGCTACTTTTTTTAATTTTAATATCTGTTTCTCTTTCTTCTCAAATCAAAGGAAAAATTACGGATACTAACGGAAAACCGCTTTCTTTTGTGAGTATTTATTTAGAAAATACTTTAACTGGTTCTACTTCAAACGACAATGGAGACTATGTTTTAAGCATTAAAAAACCAGGAACCTACAGTGTCTACTTTCAGTTTTTGGGATATAAAACACTAAAAAAAAATGTAAGCATCAATAGTTTCCCTTTGATTTTAAATGCGACTTTAGAGGAAGAAAGTATTGAATTAAAAGAAATTTTAATTTCTACAAAAGATAACCCTGCAAATGCAATTATTAGAAACGTTATTGCTAATAAAGATAAAATTACAGATAAATTTTCGACATATACTGCAAATTTCTACTCGCGGGGGTTGTATAAAATAAAAGATGCTCCAAATAAATTTATGGGTCGGTCTTTGGGGGATTTTGGCGGTGGATTGGACGCTACCAGAAGTGGAATTATTTATCTTTCCGAGACCATTTCTGAAATTACCTATCAGAAAAGACCTAAAAAATTTAAAGAAAAAATTACCGCTTCTAAAGTTTCAGGAACCGACAATGGCCCTAGTTTTAATAGAGCAGAAGATGCAAACATCAACTTTTATAACAATCGTGTTGAGCTTGGAAATGATTTAATTTCACCGCTTTCTACCAACGCATTTAGTTATTATCGTTTTAAACTTATTGGTACTTTTTATTCTAAAAGCGGTAAACTCATCAATAAAATAAAGCTACTTCCAAAACGGAAAAATGACCCTGTTTTTAATGGTAATATATATATTGTGGAAGACGATTGGGCCATCTATGGTGCAGACGTTACCGTTACAGGTGCCCAAGCAAACTTTCCAGCAATAGATCTTTTGTCTTTAAAACAAGATTACAATTATTCAGAAGAAAATGATTCTTGGGTGCTCATCAGTCAAGCTATTGAATTTCAAGTTAACTTTCTTGGATTTAAATTTGATGGTAAATTTTCATCCGCCTATTCAAACTATAATTTTACACCAAATATTAATGAAAATACGTTTTCAAATGAGGTCTTAACCTTTGCCAAAACAGCTACTAAAAAAGATTCTGTTTACTGGGAGAAAATTCGTCCAGTTCCGCTAACACTAGAAGAAGTAAAAGACTACACCATTAAAGACAGTATCAAAGTAATTCGAAAGTCTAAAAAATATTTAGACTCTCTGGATACCAAAAGAAATAAATTAGGTTGGTTCGATCCAATCACAGGATATACATTTCTGAACTCTTACAAAGACTGGTCGATCTCCTATAATGGACCTTTGCTAAAAACAAGTTTTAATCCTGTACAAGGTTTTCATTCCTCTGTTGGAATTGGCTATTTTAAAAGACAAAACGATGCTGGAAAATGGTGGAATGCAGGGGTAAATGTAAACTATGGTTTTGGAGATAAAAGAGCTAGGCCCACCATCTTTTTTACCAAAAAATGGAATAATATATCGCGGCCAAGAGTCACAATAACTGGTGGAGTTACAACAGCTCAATTTAATGATAGAGATTCGTTTTTATTAGCAAACAATAGTTTTAGCGCTCTTTTTGATAAGGAAAATTATTTAAAAATATACGAAAAATCATTTGCAAGGATTAGTTATTCTAATGAGATAAAAAATGGTGTCTTTCTAAACACTTCTTTAGAGTATGCGAATCGGAAACCTCTTTTTAATACCACTAATTATTCTTTTAAAAACAAAGAACTCAACTATACCTCAAACAATCCATTGGATGAAACCAATTATTCAAATGCTGCTTTTTCTGAACACACCATTGCAACTTTAAATATAGGAGCACGTTTTGTGTTTGGTCAAAAATACCTCTCCTATCCAAATCGAAAATTCAATATTGGAAATGAAAAGTATCCAACATTCAATCTGAATTATAGAAAAACATTTGGTGCTCAAAACTCTGAATTAAATTCTGACGTACTTATTGGACGCTTAAATCAAGAGATCAACACCGGAAATTACGGACGTCTTTCCCTGTCTCTTATACACATCTGACGCTGCCGACGATCTACTCTGTGTAG
>OLII01000497.1_pt1 | contig 14941 bp, 11 predicted proteins | sample 1609481 | NCBI WGS metagenome assembly OLII01 (sample SAMN05416859, study PRJEB24817) | seawater metagenome | isolation source: Sea water | place: Canada:Atlantic | collected 2013-11
GTCGGCAGCGTCAGATGTGTATAAGAGACAGCCTGCAGGAAGAAATCGCCGCACTGACCCTGGCGCAGAAAGTCGGTGCCGACACACTGCCGTGGCTGCTGCCCAGCTACCCGGACGAACCGCTGGCCATGGCCGAAGCCGACAAGCTCAAGGGTTTGAACCCGGGCAGCCAGCTGCCGGGCCTGGCCACACTGAACAAGGTCAGCGAGCAACTGGCCGCGCTCAACCTGCTGGGCACCCCGGCGTCGAGCAACTGGGCCATCGCCCCGCAGCGCAGCCGCAGCGGCCGCAGCCTGCTGGCCAGCGACAGCCAGGGCGCCTGGGCCTTGAGCCCGGTGCAGGTACGCACCACCAAATACCAGGCCGCCGGTTTCAGCCTGGCCGGCCTGCCGTTCGTGCTGTCCGGCTTCAACGGCAAGCTGGCCTGGAGCAGCAGCGCGGCAATGGGCGACAACCAGGACCTGTACCTGGAAAAACTCAAGCGCGAAGGCAACCGCGTGCTCTATGAAGTCGACGGCCGCTGGCAGCCGGTGCAGGCGCGCAACGAGACCTACTTCGTCAAGGGCCAGCGCCCGCAACGCGAAACCCTGTACGAAACCCGCCACGGCGCTCTGCTGACTGGCACCCAGGGCAGCCTCGGCCTGGCCCTGAAGATGCCCGAACTCAAGGGCGACAAGAGCCTCGATGCGTTCTTCGACCTGTCGCGGGCACAGAGCGTCGAACGTGCCTTCGACGCCAGCCGCGAAATCGGCGCCGCCGCGCTGAACCTGGTGTTCGCCGACGCCGCCAACGTGGGCTGGCAGGTTACCGGCCGCTACCCCAACCGCCGCGAAGGCCAGGGCCTGCTGCCCTCCCCAGGTGCCGACGGGCGCTATGACTGGGATGGCTACGCCGACGCCATGCTCCACCCCTACGATCAGGACCCGCCGCAAGGCTGGCTGGGCAATGCCAACCAGCGCAGCATTCCCAAGGGCTATGGCCTGCAACTGTCCAACAGCTGGTACTACCCCGAGCGTGCCGAACGCCTGGCGCAGCTGGCCGGCAACGGCAAGCACGACAGCCGCAGCCTGATCGCCATGCAGTACGACCAGACCACCCTGTTCGCCGCCAAGCTCAAGGCCATGTTCGAAGCACCCGGCATGGCCCAGCCGCTCAAGCAGGCCATCGACGCCCTGCCCGCCGAGCAGAAGGCCCGCGCCCGCGAGGCCTACACCCGGCTGATGGCGTTCGACGGGCGCCTGAGCCCGCAATCGGCGGATGCCGCGGTGTACGAGCTGTTCCTGCAGCAAAGCGCCCGGCAGATCTTCCTCGATGAACTGGGGCCTGAAACCAGCCCGAGCTGGCAAGCCTTCGTCGCCAATGCGCGGCTGTCGTACTCGGCCCAGGCCGATCACCTGCTGGGCCGCGACGACAGCCCGTTCTGGGACGACCGCAACAGCCCGGGCAAGCAGGACAAGCCGGCGATCCTGGCCCGCAGCCTGGCCGCGGCCATCAGCGCCGGCGAAGCGCAGATGGGCACCGACCGCCGGGCCTGGCAATGGGGCAAGCTGCACCAGTACCACTGGCCCGTCAGCGCACCCTATGGCCTGGGCGACACGCTCAAGCGCGGCCCGCTGGCCACCGGCGGCGACCACACCACACTCAACGCCTCGGCCTATGCCTGGGGCCAGGACTTCGATGCCCGCCTGATGCCGTCGATGCGCATGGTGGTCGACTTCGGCCTGGCCGAGCCGCTGCAGGGGGTGAGCAGCAGCGGGCAGTCGGGCAACCCGGCCAGCGCGCATTTCGCCGACGGCCTGGATGCCTGGTTCAAGGGCAGCTACGTGACCTTCCCGATGCAGCCGCAGAACTTCGAACGCGCCTACGGCAGCAAGCGCCTGACCCTGGTGCCCGGCAAGTAACCCCTTCGGCTCGCCGTCGCCCTGGCGGCGAGCCCCCTTCTCGCCCCGCGCTGATCCATATCAAAGTGCCACCCTCGTCCATCGGCTATAACCGGGTTTGTCTGATGACCCTATAAAAACGATTGCGGATACGTGCCTACAGGACCACCTGCGGCCGCATCCAAAGGACGATTGCGATGGCTTCTCTTGTATCGCGTCTGGCCATGCTTGGCTCGACGCTGCTGTTTGCGTACCCCGCCTCTGCCAGTGAGCCGCCCCCGGCAACGGCAGTCGAACGCGGCGCCTACATTGCCCGTCTGGGCGACTGCGTGGCCTGCCACACTGCCAAGGGCGGCGAGTTGATGGCCGGTGGCCTCGAACTGACCACGCCGATGGGCACCATCTACTCCAGCAACATCACCCCCGACAAGGTCACCGGCATCGGCCGCTACACCTTCGAGCAGTTCGACCGCGCCATGCGCGAAGGGGTGAACGCGGCCGGCACCAACCTGTACCCGGCCATGCCCTACCCCTCCTACGCGAAAATGACCGAAGGCGACATGCGCGACCTGTACGCCTACCTGATGGAGGACGTGAAGCCGGTCAACCAGCCCAACCTGGAAGCGGACATGAAGTTTCCGTTCAGCCAGCGCTGGGGCCTGTCGCTGTGGAACCTGGTGTTTCTCGACAAGCAACCCTTCGTGGCCGACCCGGCCCGCAGCGACGAGCTCAACCGCGGCGCCTACCTGGTACAGGGCCTGGGCCACTGCGGCGCCTGCCATACCCCGCGCGGCGTGGCCTTCCAGGAAAAGGCCATGGACGACGCCGGCAGCGGCGGCCAGCACTTCCTGGCCGGCGAGACCGTGGAGCACTGGCGCGCCCTGAGCCTGCGCAACCTGTGGACGGTGGAAGACACCGTGCAGTTGCTCAAGACCGGGCAGAACCGCTTTGCCACGGTGTCGGGCAACATGGCCGAGGTGATCTCCCACAGTACCCAGCACTTCACCGACGCCGACCTCACCGCCATCGCGCGCTACCTCAAGTCGTTGCCGCCGGGCAAGGACGACCTGCCGATGCCGATGGTGGAACGAACCCCTGCCCCAGCGCCGGACAACCTGTTCACCACCCGCGGCGGGCTGGGCTACACGCAGTTCTGCAGCGACTGCCACCGCCCGGACGGCGCCGGCGTGGCGGGCATGTTCCCGCCACTGGCGCACAACCCCAGCGTGGCCTCGGCCAACCCGACCTCGCTGCTGCACATCACCCTGACCGGCTGGCAGACCGCCGAAACCGTCGCCCACCCACGGGTGTACACCATGCCCGGGTTCTCGCGCCTGACCGACACCGAGATCGCCGAGATCCTCACGTTCGTGCGCAGCAGCTGGGGCAACGACGGCTCGGCGATCAGCGCAGCGCAGGTGGCCAAGCTGCGCCAGCAGCTCAAGCCCCAGGACCGCGACGCCTCGACCTTCGAGACCCCGCGCCTGGCCGACCTGCTGGCGGCCAGCAATGCCGATCAGGTGGTGCGCGGCATGCGCCTGCACCTGCAGACCCGTGACCTGCTGCCCGACAACGTCGGCAACGCGCTCAACTGCACCAGTTGCCACCTGAACGCCGGCACCGTGGCCGACGGTTCGCCGTTCGTCGGGGTATCGGCCTTCTTCCCCGGCTATGCGCCACGGGCGGGCAAGGTGATCACCCTGGAGGAGCGCATCAACGGCTGCTTCCGGCGCTCGATGAGCGGCTCGCCGCTGCCACCGCAAGGGGCCGACATGCAGGCGATGGTGGCGTACTTCGAGTGGATGAAGAACAACACCAAGCCCGAGGACAAGGTGCCAGGGCGCGGCGTAGGCAAGGTCGACCCGTCGATCAAGCCCGACCTGGACAACGGCAAGCAGGTGTATGCCCAGCAGTGCGCGGTGTGCCATGGCAACGACGGCGAAGGCCTGACCCGCGCCGACGGCACCTGGATCTTCCCGCCGCTGTGGGGCGAGCAGTCGTTCAACATCGGTGCCGGCATGGCGCGCACCTACACCGCGGCCGCCTTCGTCAAACGCAACATGCCGATCGGCATGCACGAGAAGTTCCCGCTCGGCCAGGGCGGCCTGTCCGACCAGGACGCGGTGGACGTGGCGGCCTGGTTCTCCAGCCAGCCACGCCCGGACTTCCCCGACAAGGTCAAGGACTGGCCCAACGGCGGGCGCCCGGTAGACGCGCGCTACTGAAGCAGCCCCCCTGCAGCGTCGCCGGCAGCACGCCGGCGACGCTTTCGGATCGAACTTCACCGGCCCGGCCGCGCTCCTAGGTTAAACCCCCAGCGCAGCGGCCTTGGCATGGACCTGGTGATTGCACGACCCGAAGGATTGTATTGCCCACCCGGGGATTTCTACATCGACCCGTGGCGCCCCGTTGAACGTGCGGTGATCACCCACGGCCATGGCGACCACGCCCGCAACGGCAACCGCCACTACCTCACCGCCAGCCCCGGCGCGGGCATCCTGCGCAGCCGCCTGGGCGCCGACATCAACCTGCAGACCCTCGACTACGGCCAGCGCCTGGACCACGGCGGGGTGACCCTGAGCTTGCACCCGGCCGGCCATGTGCTGGGCTCGGCCCAGGTGCGCCTGGAGTATCGCGGCGAGGTGTGGGTGGCATCCGGCGACTACAAGGTCGAACCCGATGGCACCTGCGCACCGTTCGAACCGGTGCGCTGCCACACCTTCATCACCGAGTCGACCTTCGGTCTGCCGATCTACTGCTGGGAGCCCCAGCAGCAGATCTTCGACCAGATCAATGCGTGGTGGCGCGAGAACATCGCACTGGGCAAGGCCAGCGTGCTGTTCTGCTATTCGTTCGGCAAGGCGCAGCGCATCCTGCATGGCCTGGACCCGAGCCTGGGGCCGATCCTGGTGCATGGCGCGGTCGAGCCGCTGAACCGGGTATACCGCGAAGCGGGTGTCGCCCTGCCCGCCACGCTGCATGCCAGCGAGATGGACAAGCACGACCCACGCATGCGCCAGGCGCTGATCCTGGCCCCGCCCTCGGCGGCCGGCAGCAGCTGGATGCGCCGCTTCGGCGACTACAGCGACGCCTTCGCCAGCGGCTGGATGCGCCTGCGCGGCACCCGGCGCCGGCGCGGGGTGGACCGCGGCTTCGTGCTCTCCGACCACGCCGACTGGCCCGGCCTGCTGTGGGCCATCGAACAGACCGGGGCGCAGCGGGTGATGGTGACCCACGGCTCGGTGGCCGTGCTGGTGCGCTACCTGTGCGAGCGCGGGCTGGATGCCCAGGCGTTCGTCACCGAATACGGTGACGAGGATGAAGGCGCCCCGACCGAGGCCAGCGCATGAAGGCCTTCGCCGAACTCTACGGCCAGCTCGACGCCACCACCTCGAGCAACGCCAAGCGCGATGCACTGGTGCGCTACTTCGCCAGCGCCAGCCCCGCAGACGCCGCCTGGGCGGTGTACTTCCTGGCCGGCGGGCGGCCGCGCCAGCTGGTGCCCACACGGCTGCTGCGCGAGCTGGCAATCAGCCTGTCGGGTTTGCCCGACTGGTTGTTCGAGGAGAGCTACCAGGCCGTGGGCGACCTGGCCGAGACCTTTTCGCTGCTGCTGCCCGAAGCCGCCCACAGCAGCGACGCGGGCCTGGCCTACTGGGTCGAGGATTGCCTGCTGCCGCTGCGCGGACTGCCGCCCGAAACCCTGGCGCAGCGCCTGCCGCCCCTGTGGGCACAGCTCGACCGGCAGAGCCTGCTGGTGTGCCTGAAGCTGGTCACGGGCAGCTTTCGCGTCGGCGTGTCGAAGCTGCTGGTCACCCGCGCCCTGGCGCAACTGGCCGACATCGACAGCAAGCGCGTGGCTCAGCGCCTGGTGGGCTACACCGACCTGTCGCATCGCCCCACGGCCCAGGGCTACCTCAAGCTGATCGCGGCCGAGTCCGAAGACGAACATGCCCAGCGCGGCGGCCAGCCGTACCCGTTCTTTCTGGCCCATGCGCTGCAACAGCCGGTGGACCAGTTCGACGCCCTGCTCGGCCCGCCCCAGGCCTGGCAGGCGGAATGGAAGTGGGACGGCATCCGTGCGCAGGTGGTCAAGCGCGAGGGCCAGCTGTGGGTGTGGTCACGCGGCGAGGAGCTGCTGACCGAGCGCTTCCCCGAACTGCAGGCGCTGGCCGCCGTGCTGCCCGATGGCTGCGTGGTGGACGGCGAGATCGTGGTGTGGCGCGACGGCGTGCAACCCTTCGCCCTGCTGCAGCAGCGCATCGGGCGCAAGACCCTGGGCAAGAAGATCCTGGCCGATGCGCCAGTGGTGCTGTTGGGCTACGACCTGCTCGAATGGCAGGGCGCCGACTGGCGCAGCCGCCCGCAGGCCGAGCGCCGGGCGCAGCTGGAGGCGCTGGTGCAGACCATTGCGCACCCGGCGCTGCGCCTGTCGCCGGTGCTGCAGGGCGACACCTGGGCCGAGCTTGCCGCCCAGCGCGAGGCATCGCGTAGCCTGGGGGTCGAGGGCCTGATGCTCAAGGCCCGCGACGCCCTGTACGGGGTGGGCCGCACCAAGGACATGGGGGTGTGGTGGAAATGGAAAATCGACCCGTTCAGCGTGGACGCGGTGCTGATCTATGCCCAGCGCGGACATGGCCGGCGCGCCAGCCTGTACAGCGACTACACCTTTGCGGTGTGGGACGCCCCCGCCGGTAGCCCGCAGCGCAGCCTTGTGCCCTTTGCCAAGGCGTACTCGGGGCTCAGCGACGAAGAGATGCGCAAGGTTGATGCAATCATCCGCAAGACCACCGTGGAAACCTTCGGGCCGGTACGCAGCGTGACCCCGACGCTGGTGTTCGAACTCGGCTTCGAGGGCATCGCACTGTCCAAGCGCCACAAGAGCGGGATTGCGGTGCGCTTCCCGCGGATGCTGCGCTGGCGCCTGGACAAACCGGTGGACGAAGCGGACGACCTGGCCACGTTGCAGTCGCTGCTGGGGTAAGCGAAACGCAGCAATTGGGACTATGGTGCGGAAATTGCTGTGAGCTTGATGTCGAGCGGCCAGCGGTAACGCTGCGCAGCCACCCATCATTTGCGCTTGAAGGACCACACCATGAAAAAAGCTCTGCTGACGCTGTCTGCTCTGGCGCTGTGCCTGGCTGCGGGCAACACCCTGGCCAAGGACTACAAGGAACTGCGCTTCGGCGTCGATCCCTCCTACGCCCCTTTCGAGTCCAAGGCCGCCGACGGCAGCCTGGTGGGCTTCGACATCGACCTGGGCAACGCGATCTGCGCCGAGCTCAAGGTCAAGTGCAGGTGGGTCGAGAGCGACTTCGACGGCATGGTTCCGGGCCTCAAGGCCAACAAGTTCGACGGCGTGATCTCGTCCATGACGGTGACCCCGGCGCGGGAGAAGGTCATCGACTTCTCTGACGAGCTGTTCTCCGGGCCTACCGCACTGGTGTTCAAAAAAGGTGCAGGCATGAGCGCCGACCCGGCCTCGCTCAAGGGCAAGACCGTCGGCTATGAGCAGGGCACCATCCAGGAAGCCTATGCCAAGGCCGTGCTGGACAAGGCCGGGGTCAAGACCCAGGCCTACCAGAACCAGGACCAGGTGTATGCCGACCTGATTTCGGGACGCCTGGACGCCTCGATCCAGGACATGCTGCAGGCCGAACTGGGCTTTCTGAAATCGCCACAGGGCGCGGGCTACGAAGTGAGCCAACCGGTGGACAGCGAATTGCTGCCGTCGAAGACGGCGGTGGGCATTAAGAAAGGTAACAGCGAGCTGAAGGCCCTGCTGAACAAAGGTATCAAAGCGTTACACGATGATGGCACCTATGCCGACATCCAGAAGAAGCACTTTGGTGATCTGAACCTGTACAGCGGCAAGTAGGGCCGGCCTCTTCGCCGGCAAGTCCGGCTCCTACACGGGTTCGCGGTGCGTGCAAGAGCTGACGCACCGCGTACCCAAGGTCCCACCCGCACAGGCTCGCCCCATGCTTGACGACCTCCTGCAACACCTGGGCCTTGGCGCCTTCAGCCTCAGGGGCTTCGGCCCGCTGCTGCTGCAAGGCACCTGGATGACCCTGCAACTGTCCTTCATGTCGCTGCTGGTCAGCGTCGGCCTGGGCCTGCTCGGCGCCAGCGCCAAGCTCTCCGCGCTGCCGCTGCTACGCATCCCCGCGCAGCTCTACACCACGCTGATCCGCGGGGTGCCCGACCTGGTGCTGATGCTGTTGATCTTCTACAGCCTGCAGACCGGGCTCACCAGCCTGACCGACGCCATGGAGTGGGACTACATCGAGATCAACCCCTTCGCTGCCGGGGTCATCACCCTGGGCTTCATCTACGGTGCCTATTTCACCGAGACCTTTCGCGGCGCGATCCTCGCGGTGCCGCGCGGCCAGGTCGAAGCGGCCACCGCCTATGGCCTCAAGCGCTTTCAGCGGTTTCGCTTCGTGGTGTTCCCGCAGATGATGCGCTTCGCCCTGCCGGGCATCGGCAACAACTGGATGGTGATGCTCAAGGCCACCGCGCTGGTGTCGATCATCGGCCTGGCCGACCTGGTCAAGGCCGCCCAGGATGCCGGCAAGAGCAGCTACCAGCTGTTCTACTTTCTGGTGGTGGCGGCCTTCATCTACCTGCTCATCACCAGCGCCTCGAACGTGGCCCTGCGCTGGCTCGAACGGCGCTACAACGTCGGCACCCGGGAGGCACTGCGATGATCGAGCTGCTGCAGGAATACTGGCGCGCGTTCCTCTATACCGACGGCACCCACATCACCGGGCTGGCGATGACGATGTGGCTGCTCAGCGCCTCGCTGCTGATCGGCTTCGTTGTGTCGATCCCGCTGTCGATTGCACGGGTGTCACGGCGCCTGTGGGTGCGCTGGCCAGTGCAGTTCTACACCTACCTGTTTCGCGGCACGCCGCTGTATATCCAGTTGCTGATCTGCTACACCGGCATCTACAGCCTGGAGGTGGTGCGCGGGCAACCGCTGCTCGACAGCTTCTTTCGCGACGCCATGAACTGCACCATCCTGGCCTTTGCCCTGAACACCTGCGCCTACACCACCGAGATCTTCGCCGGCGCCATCCGCAGCATGCACCACGGTGAAGTCGAGGCAGCCAGGGCCTACGGCCTGCGCGGCTGGAAACTTTATGCTTATATCATCATGCCGTCCGCGTTGCGCCGCTCGCTGCCGTACTACAGCAATGAGGTGATCCTGATGCTGCACTCGACCACCGTGGCCTTCACCGCCACCGTGCCGGACATCCTCAAGGTCGCCCGCGACGCCAACTCGGCCACTTTTCTGACCTTTCAGTCGTTCGGTACGGCCGCCATCATCTACCTGTGCGTGACCTTCGCACTGGTGGGCCTGTTCCGCCTGGCCGAACGACGCTGGCTGGCCTTCCTCGGCCCCGCACACTAGGACCGTTCATGCACCACAAGACCCACGACATCCTGGCCCCGGTGCCGGGGATTTGCCGCCAGATCCACAGCTTCCACTTCGGCCCGCGCGGTGCCGGCAAGGTCTATATCCAGGCTTCGCTGCATGCCGACGAGCTGCCCGGCATGCTGGTGGCCTGGCACCTCAAGCAACGCCTGGGCGAATTGCAGAGCCAGGGCCGCCTGCGCCACGAGATCGTGCTGGTGCCCATCGCCAACCCGGTGGGCCTGGAACAGGTGCTGATGGACGTGCCCCTGGGGCGTTTCGAGCTGCAGAGCGGCGAGAACTTCAACCGCCACTTCGTCGACCTGAGCGACACCATCGGTGACCAGATCGAGGCGCACCTGACCCAGGACCTGCGGCACAACGTCGAGCTGATTCGCGAGTGCATGCGCCGGGCGCTGGACGCGCAGCCCGCCGCCACCCCGCTGCAATCCCAGCGCCTGGTACTGCAACGCCTGGCCTGCGATGCCGACATGGTGCTGGACCTGCACTGCGACTTCGAGGCCGTCGCGCACCTGTACACCACCCCGGAAGCCTGGCCCCGGGTCGAGGCACTGTCGCGCTACCTCGGGGCCCAGGCCAGCCTGCTGGCCACCGATTCGGGCGGGCAGTCGTTCGATGAGTGTTTCACCCTGGTGTGGTGGCAGCTGCAGCAACGCTTTGCCAAGCAGTTCCCCATCCCCCAGGGCAGCTTTTCGGTGACGGTGGAGCTGCGCGGTCAGGGCGATGTGAGCCATCCGCTGGCCAGCACCGACTGCGAGGCGATCCTGAACTACCTGACCCGTTTCGGTGCCATCGAAGGCGAGGCCGCCCCCTTGCCGCCCCTGCCCTACCCGGCCACGCCGCTGGCGGCGGTCGAACCGGTGGCCACGCCGCTGGGCGGCCTGCTGGTGTTTCATGTCACCCCGGGCCAGCCGGTGCAGGCCGGGCAACTGATCGCCGAGGTGATCGACCCGCTCAGCGACCGCGTGACCCCGGTATACAACCAGCAGGCCGGGCTGCTGTATGCCCGCTCGCTGCGACGCATGGCCACCGCTGGCATGGTGATTGCGCATGTGGCGGGCAACCAGCCGTACCGCAGCGGCTACCTGTTATCGCCATGAGGGGCCGTGCATGTACAAACTGACCATCGAAGGCCTGCACAAGCGCTACGGCGAGCACCATGTGCTCAAGGGCGTTTCACTGCAGGCCAGCACCGGCGACGTGATCAGCCTGATCGGCGCCAGTGGCTCGGGCAAGAGCACCTTTCTGCGCTGCATCAATTTTCTCGAACAGCCCGACGAGGGCAGCATGACCCTGGACGGCCAGCCGGTGCGCATGGTGCACGACCGCCACGGCCTGCGCGTGGCCGATGCCGACGAGCTGCAGCGTATCCGCACGCGCCTGGCCATGGTGTTCCAGCATTTCAACCTGTGGAGCCACCTGAGCGTGCTGGAGAACATCAGCATGGCGCCGCGCCGGGTGCTGGGGGTAAGCCGGCACGAGGCCGAGGAACGGGCACGTGCCTACCTGGACAAGGTAGGCCTGGCGCCCCGGGTGGCAGACCAGTACCCGGCGTTCCTGTCCGGTGGCCAGCAGCAGCGGGTGGCGATCGCGCGGGCGCTGGCAATGGAGCCGGAGGTGATGCTGTTCGACGAGCCGACTTCGGCGCTGGACCCGGAGCTGGTGGGGGAAGTGCTGCGGGTGATCCAGGGGCTGGCCGAGGAAGGCCGCACCATGATCATGGTGACCCACGAAATGAGCTTTGCACGGCAGGTATCGAGCCAGGTGCTGTTCCTGCATCAGGGGCTGGTGGAGGAACAGGGCGCACCGGCCGATGTGCTGGGCAACCCCAGGAGCGAGCGGCTGCGCCAGTTCCTGAGTGGCAACCTCAAATAACCCGACGATTGTCACCCGCTAAAACTAATGCCGGGCATTGATGGTCTGTGAAGACACACCCACTGCCCACAAGCGGCCCCGGCATGCGTAAACCGTCCGACCTTGCTGGCCCCTGGTTTGCCACCCGTGGCTGGAAGCCCTTCGCCTTTCAGAAGCGCGTGTGGGCCGCCGTCGCCCGCGGCGAATCCGGGTTGCTGCATGCCAGCACCGGCGCCGGCAAAACCTACGCCCTGTGGCTGGCCGCGCTGCAACACCTCCATGCCCAGGACACGCCACGCGCCAAGCACCCGGCACCGCTGCAAGTGCTGTGGATCACCCCCATGCGCGCCCTGGCCGCCGATACCGCGCGGGCCTTGCAGGCGCCACTGGACGCGTTGCAGATTCACTGGAGCCTGGGCGTGCGCAGCGGCGACACCTCCAGCGCCGAGCGTGCCCGCCAGAGCCGGCGCCTGCCCAGCGCCCTGATCACCACCCCCGAAAGCCTGACCCTGCTGCTGACCCGCGATGCGGCGCAGAGCGAGTTCGCCAGCCTGCGCCTGGTGGTGGTGGACGAATGGCACGAGCTGCTCGGCAACAAGCGCGGTGTACAACTGCAACTGGCCCTGGCGCGCCTGCGCCGCTGGCACCCGGGCCTGATCGTATGGGGCATCTCGGCCACCCTGGGCAACCTGGAGCATGCCCGCGACGTGCTGCTGCCCGAGGGCGGTTGCCTGGTGCAAGGCCGCCAGGACAAGCGCATCGAGGTCGATACCCTGCTGCCCGAAGCCATCGAGCGCTTCCCCTGGGCCGGGCACATGGGGCTCAAGATGCTCGCGCAGGTGCGCGATGAGGTGGCGCGCAGCAGCAGTTGCCTGGTGTTCACCAACACCCGCGCCCAGGCCGAGCTGTGGTATCAGGCGCTGCTGGAGGCGCGCCCCGACTGGGCCGGCATCATTGCCCTGCATCACGCCTCGCTGGCCCGCGAAACCCGCAACTGGGTCGAGCAGAGCCTGAAACAGGGCCAGCTCAAGGCAGTGGTATGTACCTCAAGCCTCGACCTGGGGGTGGATTTTCTGCCCGTCGAACGGGTGTTGCAGATCGGCTCGGCCAAGGGCGTGGCGCGTCTGATGCAGCGCGCCGGACGCTCGGGGCACGCGCCGGGCCGCCCTTCGCGGGTGACCCTGGTACCGACCCACAGCCTGGAGCTGGTGGAGGCCGCCGCCGCCCGCGAGGCCGTGGCAGCACGCCAGATAGAGGCAAGGCGCTCTCCGGCGCTGTGCATGGATGTACTGGTGCAGCACCTGGTGAGCATGGCCCTGGGGGCCGGGTTTCGCCCCGCGCAACTGCTCGAGGAAGTGCGCAGCACCTGGGCCTATCGGCACCTGCGCGACGAACAGTGGCAATGGGCGCTGGAATTCGTGCGCAACGGCGGTGCCTCGCTGGGCGCCTACCCTGACTATCACCGGGTCATCGAAGCGCCGGACGGGGTATGGCGGGTGGCCAACGCGCGCCTGGCGCGCCGCCACCGCATGGGCATCGGCACCATCGTCAGCGATGCGAGCATCCAGCTGAAGTTCTGGAGCAAGGGAGGCGGCGGGCGCAACCTGGGCAGTGTCGAGGAAGCCTTCGTTGCCCGCCTGCGCCCGGGCGATGCCTTCCTGTTCGCCGGGCGCACGCTGGAGCTGGTGCGCATCGACAACATGACCGCCTATGTGCGTCGCAGCACCGCACGCAAACCTGCCGTACCACGCTGGAACGGCGGGCGCATGCCGCTTTCCAGCGAGCTGGCCAGGGCCGTGGTCGAGCAGCTCGACAGCGCCGCGCACGGTCGCTACCACGGGCCGGCCATGCAGGCGGTCAAGCCATTGCTGGAGCTGCAGCGGCGCTGGTCGGTGATCCCCACCCACGACATGCTGCTGGCCGAGACCTGGACCTCGCGTCAGGGCTGCCATCTGTTTCTCTATCCATTTGCCGGGCGCACCACCCACCTTGGGCTGGCCAGCCTGCTGGCGTGGCGCTACAGCCGCAGCCAGCCGGCGAGTTTCTCGATTGCGGTGAACGACTATGGCCTGGAACTGCTGTGCCCTGGCGAAGTGCCGTGGGCGGCCATGCTGCCGGACCTGCTGAGCCCCGATGAACTGCTCGAGGACGTGCTGGCCAGCCTGAATGCCGGCGAAATGGCCATGCGACGTTTTCGCGAAATTGCGCAGATCTCCGGGCTGGTGTTCGGCGGCTATCCCGGCTCGCACAAGAGCACCCGGCAGATCCAGGCGTCCAGCGGCCTGTTCTTCGAGGTGTTCCGCCAGCACGACGCGGGCAACCTGCTGCTGGGCCAGGCCCGTGACGAGGTACTGAACGCAGAGCTTGAGATCGACCGGCTGGCGCAGGTACTGAGCCGGCTGGGCGGTTTGCGCCTGCATCTGCAGCCGCTTGCGCGCCCGGGCCCGCTGGCCTTTCCGCTGCTGGTGGAAGGCATGCGCGAAACCCTGAGCACGGAAAAGCTCGCCGACCGCATCGCCCGCATGGTCGCCGACCTGGAAAAGGCCGCGAGCCGGGAGCGCTGAATGAGTCACTGCCTGAACATCGACGTACACGGCGAGCAGCTCTGGCTGCTGGGGGACAAGGCGCTGTACTGGCCGGCGCGCAGGGTGATGCTGGTGGCCGATGTGCATATCGGCAAGGCGGCGGCATTTCGCGCCCAGCACCTGCCCGTGCCCCGCGGCACCACGCAATCGACCCTGCAACGCCTGGACCGGCTGCTGACCAGCTACCCGTGCGAAGAGCTGATCGTGCTGGGCGACTTTCTGCACGCACGCACCGGCCGCGCCGCGGCCACGCTGGAACGCGTGCGGCAATGGCGGGAACGGCACGCCCGGCTGAAGATCACGCTGATACGCGGCAACCACGACCTGCATGCCGGCGACCCGCCCGAGGGGCTGCGCATCGATGTGCTTGACGGCCCGCTGCTGCTGGGGCCGTTCGCCTTGCAGCACGAGCCCGAGCCCCATGCCACGCACCTGGTGCTGGCCGGCCACGTACACCCGGTGTATGTGCTGCGGGGGCGCGCGCGGCAACGCCTGCGCCTGCCCTGCTTCGTGATCGGCGAACGGCTCGGCCTGCTGCCGGCCTTCGGGGACTTCACCGGCGGCTGGGCAGTGCAGCCTCAGCCGGGTGAGCGCGTGTACCTGACGGCAGACGCGCAGATATGGCCGGTCAAGCCCTAGGCTCAGGCAACCGGTGCCGGTGGCGGTTCATCAGGGAGTGTGGGTTCACCCGGTTCCATCGGCGGGTTATCGCCTGGCTGCGGCGGCGACGGGGTGTCCGGGCCAGGCTGGCCGGGGACGCCACCGGCCTGCATCAGTGGCGGCTGCGCGAGCAATGACCAGGCCACCAGCCCGATCTGATTGGGCTGCAGCACGGCAAGTTTGGCGCTGATTGAGGGGTCGAGTTTCATAGGCGGCTCCTGAGCGAAGTCCGACACGCCTCCTGGCGTGCCGGGACGGTTCATCTGCTTGGAGTGCCTTGCCGGCGAGTAATTCCCTCGCTTCGTCGGCTCAGGTGCGCGGCAGGGTCACACCGCGCTGGCCCTGGTACTTGCCGCCGCGGTCCTTATAGGACACTTCGCACTCTTCGTCGGACTCCAGGAACAGCATCTGCGCCACGCCTTCGTTGGCGTAGATCTTGGCCGGCAGGGTGGTGGTGTTGGAGAACTCCAGGGTCTGTCTCTTATACACATCTGACGCTGCCGACGATCTACTCTGTGTAG
>OLII01000498.1_pt1 | contig 14940 bp, 13 predicted proteins | sample 1609481 | NCBI WGS metagenome assembly OLII01 (sample SAMN05416859, study PRJEB24817) | seawater metagenome | isolation source: Sea water | place: Canada:Atlantic | collected 2013-11
AGATCTAGTACGGTCTCGTGGGCTCGGAGATGTGTATAAGAGACAGGTTGTATATCGTGATGACTGACTTCTGGATTTATCTTAGCAATGCTGTCTTTGAAGATACTGGTGAAGATGTTGGTGGCTTCATCCCACACTACTTCAGGATCTTTTAGGGATAGATAGCCATAGCCTAAGCGCATTAAATGTAGGATGGAGGGGATTTTTACTCTTGAGTCTTCGTTAAACTTCATGGATTCGCATGTTCCTTGCAATCACTTTTGCCACATATTGGCGGGCCTGCGTCATATCACCCCAACCAGAATATTTAATATTGATATATTCACGTTTGAGTTCAAAAATAGAATTATTACACTGCAATATACCCAGGAGGCAAAATAGCGACTTAACCCTTGTTAACGCCTTTTATAAGTATCGACTAAATAATCACTCTTTTCCCAATAGATCCTCCACCTCACACGCAAAGTAATCACACAACTTCTCAAGCACATCAAAATCCACCCTTACGGCAGTCTCGTGATATAGGCGCGTGATAGTGCCTCTATTGATCCCAGTGTCTTTTGCCACGTCTGAAATTTTTAGTTTTTTCTCTCCCATTAATCGGGATAAATTACATTTAATCATCTTAAAGAGACCTAAATGACCTGTAGGAGAGCAAAAAGACTTGCAATAGATCTTTTGCGGGTTATATTGATCTATAGGAGATCACTTTGATTTCCAGCAGAAGGTTTTATTCTACTAGGGGATTAACTGCATGTCACAAACTTATCTCACCACCCAGGAACTGTCAGACCGCATCAAATACGACACTCGCACCATACGCGAGCGCTTAAAAGATTCTGTATTACTCGAAGGCATTCATTATTTTCGCCCATTTGGTGGCCGTAAAATCCTTTATATATGGGAAGTCATTCAAGCGGATATGCTTAAAAACAAGCCTTCAAACTTGTCCATTCCTATGGCCAATGGAGGTGTTTGTCATGGGTAGTGTTCGCTGTAAAAGCAGTACGAATAAGTTATTCGTGGACTTTAGATATCGCGGCCAACGCTGCCGTGAATTTACGGCCATGAGTGATACTTCTGCTAATCGCAAACAACTTGATTCATTGGTCAAACGTATTGAAGCAGAGATTACATTGGGCTCGTTTGAATACGCTGCGTACTTTCCTGGCAGTAGCAATATTGCCAAGTTCACCCAGCCTACATTAGAGAGGTTAAATGAAGATTCTAATAAGCGTGGTAAGTCGGCGTTCTTTAAAGACTTTTGTGAAGTGTGGTTTGGTGAAATGGAATCTACTTGGCGCCGATCTTATCGGTCTACCGTTAGAAGCATTCTAGATCTACAACTCATTCCTGAGTTTGGTAATCGAGAAGTCAGCGACATCAATAAAGCCAATCTTCTTCAATTCCGTGCATCTCTGGCCAAAGTGAAACACGGAGATAAGGTCGGCTTTTCTGCAGGCCATATCAATAGACATATTGTAATCATGAGGACGATTTTAACTGAGGCCGCAGACCGATTTAATTTCACGCCGTCGTTTCAAAATATAAAACCGTTAAAGGTACAAAAGATCGATGTGGATCCTTTTACCTTACCAGAGATCCAATTGTTCATAAGTAAGGTGCGTAGTGATTATAAAGACTATTACTCAGTGCGTTTCTTTACGGGCATGCGGACCGCTGAAATAGATGGCCTTAAATGGCGCTTTGTGGATTTTGATCGCAGACAAATCCTGATCCGTGAAACCTGGGTGAAGGGGTATGTGGAATACACTAAAACCGATGGCAGCCAACGTGAAATTGAAATGTCTCAGCCTGTATTTGAGGCCCTTAGACACCAGTACTTAGCAACAGGCCACCAAGAGTACGTTTTTTCAACTTTAAGCGGGGCTCCGCTTTCTAATAACAATGTTACAAAACGGGTTTGGTATCCGTTACTTACCCATCTAGACCTGCGACTACGCCGCCCTTATCAAACCCGCCATACCGCCGCCACACTTTGGCTAGCCAGTGGCGAAAGCCCAGAGTGGATTGCTCGTCAAATGGGCCATGCCAATACCGAGATGTTATTTCGGGTGTACAGCCGTTACGTGCCTAACCTTACCCGCCGCGATGGCTCAGCGTTTGAACAACTATTAACCAATAACTTTGCAGTTGAGGGAGTCGATCATGAATAGAACTGACTTAAATAAGTTGTTAGCAAAAAGAGCCAAGCAGGCAGCCCACAAGAAGAAGCTTCACTCGATTGCTGAAACTCTAGCTATACGATTACATGTTAGACAGGGGCGGCATCTTATTTGGGAATTAGGAAGCGGTACTCAAAAAGACAATATAGAAGCCATTGCATACTGGTTAGCAAAGCATGGGCACTATATTGAGGATACAGATGAAAAAGAGTCTGACCCTTTGAATTACTTGCACAACAAGCTAAATGAAAAATTATTATCACTAGAGCTAGGGGATTAGTTATGCCCCACCCATTGCGGCTCACTTGTGATTGGCTGGTGCTTATTTTAAGCATCAGCCTAATTCAGTGGCACTCTATTCAATTTTGGATAAGTACTACGGGTGAAGTTGGCATTCTCTGGTCTATGGCTATTGAAGCTGCAGGGCTTTGGTTGTGGTGGCAACGGCACATGCTTCTTGCAGGTGTTACATCTTTTATACTGATTACAGGCCCCATTCTGGGGCTTACTCTTCCACTACAGCAAGCAATTACTCAGAGCCAAGCCAATATCCAGCACTACAACAAACAAGTATCGGCAGTTGAACAAACCATCATTCAACTTAAGTCATCACTCAACAGCTATCAGTTAACTAGCCAAACACGAACTGGCTGGGCAGCTAGAATAGATAAAACACAGAGTAATCTAAACGTTGCGAACCAGCGTTTTGAGCAGCTATTGCAAATCACTCCAACTCCACTGGATAAGTCTAAAGTCATTATGGTCATTTCGATTGAAGTTGCGGCCCTTCTGGTATTACTGATGACCCAAATACTTGCAATAGGTAAGCTTCGCAACGCCTCGAAACCCTCACAGATCATCGAAACGCCATTAGAAACAGCAAGCAATCACCAACCTGCAGGACCTGTAGATAATGACTCCGACATTTCCATAGACCCACAATGCTTAATCACACCTAATGATAGTATCGAAATCCTAGCTCAAGATCTTACCAAACGATTAGACCAAGTATTGCGAAACGAAAAGATTAGCCAAGCAGAATGGGCGCGTCGCAATAATATTTCTGCAAAGAATGTTTCGTTACTTCGAAACCATGTCAAACGTAAAAGTCTAAGGCAGGAACTGATTCCTAAAAAGGAACTTTTACGCATTAACCAATTACTGGCTAAACCTATTACGACTCACTAAAATCGATTAACCTTCTTATCACTGCCGCACTACCACCCGAAACACCATAGGAGCAATATGAATAAGTCTAATGACCTCAATGATATTAAAGACTGCCTCTCTGGAGAAAGGTGTGCTCTGGGAATACCCCATAACGAAATACAAGCTTGGAAAGATAAATTACTAACAACAAACGACAACCCCATTTGTATCGTAACAGATTGGATAATTTGGGATTTTGATATAACAGATCAAGATAAACAGAAGTACATAGATGTAGGCTTGCAACCCAGCGCGCTATTTTCACAATGCATTATATGGGATGAGCAGGAAAGGTGGCCCAAGGGAGCCTGCGTTAAAACTACGCCCTTAGTAAAACTAATAGACGGTTGTATTTTTCATACAAAAAATACAACCTATTTATTGGTTGAACATGGCCAGCGAACACAAATCAAACCAGAAATCTATAATGCCCTACATTTCTAATCACCTAGCAGTAAGTAACCGCTAGGTGCAGAAATTACTTAGCGCGCCGTTTTCCTAGTGATCGCCAACAGGTACATGGCAAATCGATATCCCCAATCTGATGGTCGATTCTTTGACTTTTTAACTGTTTGAGGTGCATCAGACAAGTAATCAATTTCTATATAGCCATTCTTTTGAAGAGCAGATTGATTAACGACATTTTTCCTTTGATAACCTTTGTAATCACAAGATTTACGCCAATGGCTCCATTGAGCCTGCCGCTCAGATGAATTAATAGCGTTGCATGAGACTAATGAAACTCGATAGGCTGATACGCAAATACCTTTTGAGTTTTTTTTAAACAACCCTAAATAATTAAATAGTCTGAGGAAATTTGACAGGTCTGCTTTGTTGTTAAATCTCAAACCTGAATGATCCATTCGTCCATTTTCAATAAAATAGTCAATACAGCTATCCACTTTTTCTTGCTGAGTCTTTGATAACCGATGGTAATGCCTCACCATAGATTCAGCTAATTTTCGCTGTCTCATTTGTCGCGGAAAACGCAAATGGAACCCAAGTTCCTGTTTGCGCCAACTAGGATCAGCATGACGTAAAGTATTGTGGCCAGAAGAATCAAAGGTCATTGAGAATATATCGCTAGCCTTATCATTAGCTAATGATAGCCGCCTTATATCAACCTGGTGCCGATCAGCCAGCATACGATCGCTTAGGCCAGAATTTGCTTTATCAATTAATGCCTGCAAGATATCAAACTCTAATAACCTTTCACGACTCACTTCTCGCTTCCACAGACCTATGCTTTTTTTAAGAGGATCAACCCAACCTTCCACATCAGGCCGTATAGCCACTTTAGATAATTGCTTTTTACAACGGTTAGCAATGGTTTTCATGGTGCAAGCTTCACCATTAGCTAGCTTCTCAATTTGACGTACTGTTAACCCTGAGATATTTGCTAGCGCTTTAGAGTTCACCTTAGGGAGTAGCTTCTCTCTATATATATTTGAGATCCAATGTACCGAATGTGCATAGTGCTCAAGGCTCATCCCTGGGCTAGAATGCCCCAGTATATTGGCTAATACATACAGTAATTTATCGCTAATATATTTTTCATCAAAATATCCAAATAATCTTTCATATTCTTTCATTAGCTGTGCTTGATCAAACTTAGGAAGAATACCACTCCATTCACTCGGCGCCTGTAAGTAGAGACTGTGCCACCTCCATAAAGCCCATGTGGCACATGAATGCCTTAAATGATGGAAACGAGTTTGGTTATCACCTGTTACAGTCTGAAGGATGTACTGAATGTGCAGGAATATCTTTTTTTCATTTGAGTAAATATCTACAAGTTCATCAATATCAAAGAGAAAGTCATCCTCGTTCGCGCCTTGCTTTAATCGAAATTTTATTACTCTATTGATTTCAAGCATGTGCTCGGGTGGAATCGTTTCCTGAATGGCTAGACGACGGTTGGCATTTGGGGACTTTAATGACCTAAAGGGATTGTTTCGTACTAAAAACTCCTGCCGACCATAGCGGGTTACATCACATATTCGGGAGCCAATGACCTCTCTTCTGCGCATACCGGTATAAAACCCCAGAATAAGAATGACTAGGCAAACCTTCATTAAGCGTCTTTCTGATTTGCTTGTTTCAAAAAGTTCAATTAGCCTTCGATACTCATTCACTGCAGCGTCAAATTCTTTATAAGTGATAATTTTTGCATCTACCGACTTATACTTATTGATCCCACATCCCCATGGAGCGCCTGATTCAATACTGTCGGCACTTTGGTAAAACACTAAGTACAGGTGATAATCTTGTAAATATTTAGTGGTTATTTCTTTTTTAGAGGCGGTTTGTATGATTTTCTCGTAAATATCCGTCAGTTCATCTTCACCCATGTCAATTGGGTTTATAGAACCAAAATGTGCTAATAAATCTGGCACGATTGCGTAAACCTTATTAAGCATTGTTGAAGGCTTACTCTTGCTACCAAAATGATTTTCACTTGTTAGCCTTTGTGATAACCAGGCGCCCACAAAATACAATGTAGGAGTTATGTGGCTTTTTTCTAATGACACTATATTTAATAGGCGCTTAGATACCACTGAAAGTTTATCGCCCGATTTATTCTTCAAGCATGTTTTAATTTCGGCGTAAACCTGTTGATCGGATTGACCAAATACGGAGTGCTTCTGGGGATCTCGAATGGAGGGTTTAAAGGAACTTGCAAATTGATCATCCGCAACAGCTTTAAACTTAGGCGCACGACCAGAAATAAGTCGATAGTAGCAACTCGGTATTAAAGTTCTGTTGTCTATTAGACCTGTAGCACAATCATTTATAAAAGCGGGTATGTGTTTAGATGCCTTAGTTGAAATAGCCTTAATGAATCCACTAGGGCTATTAACGCCTAGGTACTTCCAAGTCACTCCTAAATTGATAAAGCTCGTCTTTAGTATACCAAACCATGATTTTTTAAGAGCCCGCCTGAAGCGAATATGAAATTTTTTCTCATACCATATATTCAGCAATGCCAAAGTTGTGTGGTCCGGATTCCATATTTGATAAGCGCCAGTTTCCTCTATGGGTAGCTCATACCAAAAGTGCCCATTTAAATATTTAGGAGGCATATTTAACAGATCGAGAAATTCATCTACTCTTGCTCTTATCAGGAGAAGTCCATATCTCATGGCTGAGTAGATAATTAATCCCGTTAAATCCTCCCGGGATAATTCCCTACAATTTCTTAAATTATTAGAGAAAGTTCTATCCAACTCACTAATTACGTTAACCCCTTTAACTGAGTGAATATTCACACGGGCAGAAGGTCGTTTTAATTCCACTATAGTGGGAAAAGCATTGATCTTAACGTTGGCTAATTGATTATCATGTAAATAAGTTATCAGTTGTTGATTCGCTTGGGCTGCCTCCTTTATGGGCATTTCACTCTGAAGTTTAACGACCATCAGGCTATATTCGTCTTTTGACACCAGCCGATTGCTTTTACCTGAAGAAAATACCCAAGGACATATTAATTGAAGAGCCTCTAACACAGGATCATTACTTGTATTCATCGTACTAGCCCCCTTACTAAATTAATATCAAGCTCTTTAATAAGCTGATTAATATGAGGCATTACTTCATTATAGATACTCTCCAATGACCTAGACTTATAGCGCTCCCAATAATTCTCAGCTCGATTTGCATGCCCTAACTGGGTATCAATGGCATGATTGGAGCATCCACAAGATTTCAGATAATTACACAAGAGTTTGCGGTTTGAATTTAAAGGAATGGGTGATAATTCTTTTAAATATAGGCAAATGGATTTTGGCCTAGCTTCCTCAATTGACCAATCCGGCTTTATATAAAACGCATGAAATTTTGAGAGGCTTAGCTTTGATTTCGCAGGGAGTAACTTAATGATCTTGTTTCGGTGGCTCTCATATTCTTCAGAAATTTTATACACTAACTCATGACAAAGGATGTTTCGTGTATGAAATTGATCGTCTGCATCTTTATCACGAAATACTGCAATCTTCCTATCAAAAGTAAAATCACTGGTTTTCAGTAATGGTTGCCTAATGGCTCTAATTCCGCTTAATAGTCCCTGAAGATAGATGTCTAAAGTCAAATATGCATTATGAAATAACCTCTTCCAATCTCCATTTTTATTTTGACGAATAGCTTCTACTTCTAAGCCTAACGACATCAATATACTACTCACATACAATGTTTCAGGGAGGTACCGTGCACCCACTGATCCAGTCAGCTCAGATTCATTATTATTGTTGTATTGAACACCCGTAAGTGGGGTTATGGGTGCTATTAGCTTTTTGTAGTTTTGTACTGCTTTTTTCAATGTCAGAACTTCATAGTATTTTCTGGCTGAGGCAGTAGATAGGTGGTTTGAGAATGTTAACGAAGCAGTTGTTGCCCCATATTTACTGGCACATAAAAGGGTAAAATACCTTTGAATACGAGAAAGAGTTAATCTAGAGCCATTGAATTTTATTAGTTTTCTTAAGGCAGAAGGTAGCTTTCTCATTTTATTAAACGGATGAGTAGGTATTTCATCCCCATAAAGTTCATTGAGCTTTTGGCCAAAGCCAAAAAAATCTGGTAGTTCGATATATGGGGCATCTGTTACAACACAGTACTTTTCTGTCTCATCAATAATGGGGGTTTTAAACTGAAGATCTAAACTGCCAATTAGCCAAGAAGATGAAACCAAATCGTAGGCAAGCACTCCTTCGCTAAACGCCACTGAGCCTCGATTTGAATCTTGAACTATGGTGAGGCCTTTCATTCGATCCTCATGACTACTGGCAGCAAACATCCCCAATAAAACTAAGTGATGAGCGGAATCAGCATTATTGTTAATTAACTGAAATAGCTTCCATACATCCTCATCTGTTAATAATTGAGTCGACATGAGCATAAATTGATTTTGCGCCTCCATGGCATTCACAGCCCCTTTAGCCCGCATCTTATCTTTAATAATTTGCTCTTGGGTTGGAGCAGCGGACTGCAGGCTATAAATCCATTCATTTGGTGAGTCAATTTCATCCGGCTCAATGCCAACTAGGTCTAGATCTTCTAATAAGTCCTTATCAGTAATGTCTTTTGAAATTGAGTGAACGTATGGGTGTTCGGAAGGATCATCAGAATCACCTAGCACGACAGTGGTACAAATCTCCCATGAGTTAAACTTACTAATACCGCGAATACCAAAGCTGTTCCGGCTGCTCGTGATTCGCTTAATTGAACTAGCTAAATTTCTACGCTTTACTGGCTCATCACACAAAATGTCTAAAAATTGATGACTGATTGACAATTGCTTAGATAGATCCGACGCGGGGTCATCAATCGTTTTAGCAAGATTCTTAAAAGATTCACGTAATTTAACAGGGCTATTAATGGAATGGGCATTTGTATTAAGGAGCCAAAATAGTCCTTCCGGACAATCTGTAAGCTTCCTAATACATAAACTTAGGCTGTAGATATCTGGTTCAGTAATGCCTAGGTTGTGTTCTTTATTCTTGATATAGCCAGCGAGCATTACTTGTTGAATCTTTAGGATAACCTTTTCACCTGAATTAGGAATAAAAGCCAGACCAGAATACATTGGGTATTTCCCCATTATTCCCCGAGCATAGCCTTTATATTGTATGGCGTTGTCATGAACTAATAGGGGGAACTCTTTGCGAAAGTCATTATTTTTAGCAACCAGCTCAAATACTAGATTTTGATATGGTTCGAGCCTGTGCGATAGCTCGATACAGTCTTCTTGCTTGATAATTTGCTGAATATTATAGGCCACTACCACAAGGCACTGTAGTGAATTAGGCCCCTGCAACATACCTATAAAGCTCGGCAACGTCCTTTTGGCTGCACTTGAAATGGGTAATTGATTAATATCAACGACCTCGTTTTTCTTTTTCCTATTATTCGCTGAACCCAGACTTTTAGAATATCCTTTAAGCTTCATCATAACTTCTCCAATAATTCAAATAATTGGTAATTCAATAATGAGAAGAGGAAAGTCTTAACTAGGAACCTTCCTGCTCTTAGTTAATATAAGAGCCTTGAAGGAATTGGATAAAAATAAATGGGAATTCGTGAAATATATTTTGGATTACAAATTTAAATGGTATATACAAGAGACTTTGGCCTGTTAGCTAGTTGACAAGTCATGGAATTAGTTTCTAACAAAGCAATTACAGTTACTCTGTTCTAATTGAAAATAATGGTAAAATTGTCGGTGGGAAGTAACACTAATACTTACAAGTTTCTAATTTTTTATAGCAGAAAAAATTGGGGTAGATATCATTTAAGAGGTTTAGAAAACGAACTTTTTGTGCCCATATAATAGTTTTTATTTGGTTTTAATATCTATTTCTGCATAATTTTTTCTATCTTAATACCCTCTGAAAGCCCCGTACCATCTGGATTTAACCCGTTTTAACCCTAGTCCTGCCTCAACACTCCGGAGGCGCAGGTCAGAGGTTCGAATCCTCTAGGGCGGACCACTTTCTGAAATTGATCACCTCGTAAAAACCTTATTTATATCTAATACCTAATTTACAACTAGATTCAGCCCTAGCGGGTGAGAGCCTCTGTGGGTTCGAGAGTGTGACGGGATCACATTCAAGCGCGTAGCGCCCGCAGGGTAATGGCCATGGACGGCCATTAGTTAATCCTCTAGGCCAGAGCATTTCATTAGTTTATATTTCAATCAAAATCTTTCCTAAATTTAAAGCCTGAATTTATCACTATCCTTAGTCCTAACGGGTGAGAAGCTCTGCAGGTTCAAGAATGTGACTAGTTCACAATCAACCACCTAGCACCCAAAGGGTATGGCCATGATTAGCCATTAGTTAATCATCTGCTGCACTCGCGTATTTTTGTTCAGCCCCATAAAAAACACCAATCAATGACTGGTGTTTTTTTCAACCCTTAAAGCTGCAATGCGCTTATATAAGCATCACTACTTCAATACATCAGGGTCGTTTAATAAGGCATCGTGCATTTCAGGGATGAGTTGGCCTTCTTGTCCAGCGCATTCGCTTTTAGACGGGAAACCGCTTTGCCAAGTGAGGTTTTTAGTTTCTAACCAACCTTGGACAGTTCCAGGAGCTGTACTGGTTTGTAGTTGGTATTCACCGTTTACTTTTGTGTAATGCAAAAAGCTATCACTGATTTTTTCATAGCCTTTTACGCTATCCCCTTGTAAACGAGATTGATAAAACTTACGCCACACCACTAAATCATTGCTCTGATCATTATCAAAGTCTTGAACATAATGCTTAGCAAAAGCTTTGTAGGCAGGCGCAATCACGGTGGCATCATTTTGAAAGGCGACGCCTGAGTTAGTGGCTAGATGTGACACATGCTGCGGGTAATTAGGGTTGCTGACAGTGTGCTGTTCAATGGTATCTTCTAAAGATGTATGGTCTCCCAACAAATTATACAAGGACAAAAATACGGTTTTTTGTTTCACCGGACTGAAAACTAATAAGTTATCGTTTAAAAATAATATCAGTTCATTCTTACTGTCTTCATCTATATCCCCATAACGCAGTGGCACTTTGTTCAAGCAGCCTACCCCATCACTCATGACTTGTATTTCACCGCCACTGTTATCGTCAAAACGCTCTTTTAATTGCGGCTCTAAAAACTCTTGATCATTCCAACGGCCAGTCCACCAAGGTTCCTTGCAGTCCATATTTGAATTGTCGCAGGGGCTTGGGGAAGTTAGGAGCCAGTTGCCTAGCACCTCTCTTGTTTCAAAATTTGTTAGGTAAATAGCAGGTTTATCAGATAATGAATACAAGTCGGTTGTACCGTTTTCCATAAAAAAAGCTTCTGCAAAGCCATCATTAAATTTCTCTTGAGTCGTACTCGACTTTGCATATTCCCAGCTTGTAGTCGCTAACTCACTGATATTCTCATCTGTTACAGCAACACCTCTTTTTAGATTTACAATCTCTGCCATGGATTGAGTTGATATTAACAACAATACATAAGCTAATTTTGTTTTCATAATGAAACACCTGTAGTGCAATTAATCCTGCCTTTAGCAGGTTTATCTAAAGAGCCTTCAGCTTCCTTACTAACAGTCTTAAATATTTTTCCAGCCATCCACTCTTTCTCTCCATAAGCAAAGCACCAAGAGGTTTCTTTTTCATCTGCCCCTTCGACAACATCTGGAGTCGTGGGGTTATCACCTATGTGACCATCTTTATTTGTATCAACTCCCTTACCCCCTTCCCAAATATAGGTGCGATAAGGCAGCCCATATTTTACATTTCTCACATCAATTGAGTATGCACATGATACACATGATTTTTTAAATGCGTTGACAAATGTACCGGCAGCGCCGCTTATCTTTTCTTGCCCCATAAAAAAAGCTAGTCAATGACTAGCTTTTTAAAATTAAAGATTGAAATGCTCTACTTCAATACATCAGGGTCGTTTAATAACGCATCGTGCATTTCAGGAATCAGCTGCCCTTCTTGGCCAGCGCATTCTGATTTGGAAGGAAAGCCTTTTTGCCATGTGAGATTTTTAGATTCTAGCCAGCCTTTTATTTGTGTTTGCTGCGCAGGATCTGTTTCAAATTCTCCCTCTACTGACGGTTCACTAGTTTGAATTTGGTATTCACCATCTTCTAACTGATAATGCACAAATAATTCACCTTCCAGTTTAAAACCCAAAATAGAATCGGATGTTAAACGAGATTCGTATAGCTTGCGCCATACAATGATGTCTTTTTTACCATCGCTATTAAAGTCATCGATAAATAGCTTGGCAAAAGAACGAGTTGCTGAAAATGCAGCATTAAGACGATTACCTACACCACTTTCTGCAACATACTGGACCTTTACATCCGTTTCTTTACCATCAAACCAAGCTTCAACTTCTTCAGGTTTTAACTCATCAGATATTGAAAATCGAGTGGAAAATATAATCTTCTGTTGCTGCACAGAGAAAATTACTATGTCTTCATCTAAAATTAAAACTAGTTCTTGCGACCCGTTAGAATCAACATCCCCATAACGAAGCGGTGAATTAGATAGGCAACCAATAAACTCTTTAAAGGCTGGTAATTTATAGGACTCTTCATTAGATACCATCACTAAAGGATCTGTCACAGCGGTGGTATCCCCACCCAATGCACCAGAAATGATATGCCGCGCCTTCCAGTTTGTGCCTTCTCCTTTCATTCTAGTAGAGTTAGACCACTGTGTAAGGGGCCAGTTTCCTAGAATCTCTCTTGTATCAAAGTTTATAAGATTAATCTCAATTTCTGATGTTATCGAATATAGGTTATTCGAACTAGGGATTTTATAAAAAGCCTTTACAACACCATCATTTTCTCCAAGTGCTAGATCAGAAATTGCATATTCCATGCTTATAGGGACTATCTGATTAAAATTCTCATCAGTAATACCAATACCGGTTATTAAATTATCAAATGAAAATGCGTTGGTCATTCCGAGTGCTATGAATAAAAACAATACTATACGCATCAAAATGATTCTCCTGTTGTGCAGTTAAGTCTAGCTATCGGAGCTTTAATAGCAGTACCCATTGCATCTTTTTAAATTTTATCAAACTTTTTACCAGCCACCCATTCTGTTTCACCATAAGCAAAACACCAAGGCGTACCCGCTCTAGGATCTGGCGGGCCAATATGTCCGTCTAAATCCGCTGGATGTATTCCGCCTTCCCAAATAGATTGACGCTTAGATAAGCCTATTCCGCGAGCACTGTCTTGTAATATAGTGATGGCTATTTCATCACCGTAACCACCGTTGAATCTGAAGAATAGGCATGGCTTAATAATAACTCGCTCCAACTGGAGCCTTTGGTGGTTCGGCTAATAATTTACCAAGTCAATCGAGTATACACATGATTTTTTAAGTGCGTTGACAAATGTACTGGCAGCACGGCTTAACTTTTCTTGCACCATAAAAAAAGCTAGTCAATGACTAGCTTTTTAAAATTTAAGATTGAAATGCTCTACTTCAATACATCAGGGTCGTTTAATAAAACATCGTGCATTTCAGGGATAAGTTGGCCTTCTTGTCCAGCGCATTCTGATTTTGAAGGAAAGCCTTTTTGCCAAGTGAGATTTTTAGACTCTAGCCAGCCTTTTATTTGTGTTTGCTGCGCAGGATCTGTTTCAAATTCTCCCTCTACTGACGGTTCACTAGTTTGAATTTGGTATTCACCATCTTCTAACTGATAATGCACAAATAATTCACCTTCCAGTTTAAAACCCGAAATAGAATCGGATGTTAAACGAGATTCGTATAACTTTCTCCATACGATAATGTCTTTTTTAGCATCGCTATTAAAGTCATCGATAAATACTTTAGCGAAGGATCGTGTAGCTGGAAAGCGTGCATTGATTCGAATATCAGTTCCACTTTGAGCAATGTATTGTGCCGTAACGCCTTCACGTCCTACAAACCAATTTTGCACTTCGTCTGCATTGATTTCATCATTTTCAGAAAAAGACATGGCAAAAATAATTTTTTTCAAGCTAGGTGAAAAGACTATTAAGTCGTTATCTAAAAACAGCACTAATTCAGAGCTGCCATTGCCATCAATATCACCAAATCGTAATGGCTGTCTGGCAAGGCAACCCGTAGTTTGAATAAAAGGTGATAATTTATATTCTGTAGGGCTATCAAGTGCCATTATTTTAGGGTCTTCAATAGCTTGATAGCCCCGACCTGATTCAGCAGTTAAATAAGGGCGAACTTGCCAGCTAACTCCTTCGCCTAACATCTGAACCGTATTGGGCCATGGAGTTAAGAGCCAGTTGCCTAGAAACTTTTTAGATACTATATCAACCGTTGCAAAAGAAATGTTCTCTAAAAAGCTAAACCAAATATTTCCACTACCCAAATTAGTAGTTGAATTAAGCTGAAATACATCAATCTCATTTAATTTTAGTGTATCGTAAATCACATAGGAAGCCTCTCTTTGAGCATCAGTTCTGGGTGTTTTTCCTTTATCAAATAAAACTGACTTATCAAGATCAAAAGAAAATGCTGATGAGCAAAACAACATTAATACAAAGAGACTCTTGAGTTTTATCATCGTAATTCTTTTTATTGACATGATATTTATCCTACTGGAGTTTGTGGTCGCCCTGCTAAATCTAGATTATCTGCAGCAGCTTTAACTGTTTAAAAATCTTCCCTGCCACCCACTGTTTCTCCCCATACGCAAAGCACCAAGGGTTTCTTGTTCACCTGCCCCATAAAAAGCCAGTCAATGACTATATTTTAAAAAATTTAAAATTGAAACTCTCTACTTCAATACATCAGGGTCGTTTAATAAAACATCATGCATTTCAGGGATGAGTTGGCCTTCTTGGCCTGCACATTCTGATTTTGAAGGGAAGCCTTTTTGCCATGTGAGATTTTTAGATTCTAGCCAGCCTTTTATTTGTGTTTGCTGCGCAGGATCTGTTTCAAATTCTCCCTCTACTGACGGTTCACTAGTTTGAATTTGGTATTCACCATCTTCTAACTGATAATGCACAAATAATTCACCTTCCAGTTTAAAACCC
>OLII01000501.1_pt1 | contig 14915 bp, 35 predicted proteins | sample 1609481 | NCBI WGS metagenome assembly OLII01 (sample SAMN05416859, study PRJEB24817) | seawater metagenome | isolation source: Sea water | place: Canada:Atlantic | collected 2013-11
TACATCTGTCAATAAGAATAGGCAGTATACCAAATGTTTTACCAGCTGATGTACCACCTTGAATTACTTTCTTACGCTTTTTAAGTGCGTGTAACTTCTTTATTGCAGTTGTTGATTGGAACATTCTATAAATCGAATAGCGGTTGTTCTGATGTTATTGAAATGTCTTTTGTTTCTTTTGGCTTACCATACATATAATTCATATACAATTGAATTGCTTTGAAGTCCCCTTCATCAATCATTACCTTTAGTTTCTTTATTGCTTCGTCTTTATCAATATGTTTATTCAACATACTAACTAATTCCATTTCTTCTGATTTACTTTTACGACCAGCGCCTTCTCTTTTTCCTCCTCTTTTATTTTCCATAGTTTGAAATAATTTGATTATTCATACTTATATAATAATAAATATCAGCTATTTTATTCGGTTTCCTTTTTATCTTCTTCCCTTGTCAAATTAATTGCTTTGATTATTGCTTGTACTTCCAAAGCTAATTTGTACGTTACTTTTTCAACTAATGCTAGCCGTTCGTTTACTGTGTGTTTCTTCTGCTTCATATCTACTATATTAATTTGTCATTTAATTGTTCAATCCATTGTCTTAATCTTGATTTATTACAAGTGCAAGGTTGATGATATTTATGATCAAAGTATTTTGCGTGTAACCTACACATTGTTTTAAAATCTTCGTTGCTCATCTTTGAAGTAATTCTTTGTTTTACTCCGTTCCATATTAATCTATCTTCTACCATAATTCAATATCGTTTAAATCTTCTTGCCTTTTATCGCATCCACAATCTTCGCCCCATATCTTTTTGACTATCCATTTGATACCAGTATAATATGTAATGCGTTCAATTAAATCTCCTAACTTCATTACTCTAAAATCTTTTTGGTTAATTTGGCTTTTGTCTTTCTGTATGTGTTATACAACGAATGATATGTGATGCTGGTTTTGTTTGATAGTTCTGTAATGGAGTATTCGTTTTGAATAAGGTTAAATACTTTTTTATCGTACCAATGCAAATTATCTAATTCTTTAACAAGTTTTTCATCTGCTAAATCATAATCAATATATTCTTGCGATTCTAAATCTAAAACCAAATCTAAAGATACTTTGTTTTCTTTTTTCTTTTTGTTGTACATCTGTAAAAATGAAGTGCGTAATGTGAGATAAATATAATAATAATTTACATCATCTCCGTATGATATATTCAAACCCTTTTTTAGCATCCTACCAATAATGCAATACATATCGCCAACAATATCTTCTGCTTCTTCTTTTGAGCAACCAAACTTAAGAACTGTATTAATCCACTTGTTATGCGACTGATAAACTTTTTCTAACATATATAAAATTATTGTATAAATATATATATAATAATAAAAAAGTTATAAACAAAAAAGAAAGTGATTCCAGAGTATAGCTACTCCAAAACCACTTTATATTATTAAATTTATACTGTATGTTTTTGATTATGTTTGTAGATGAATATTTTTGTTTTTATGTATAATATTTCATCATATATATAATAAGTTTTTATGCCAAATTTACAAGATATACTATATTATTTTCTTATAGTTATTTATGTTACTATAAGTTTTTCTTATACTTATATCTAATGTAACCATTTTCTAAATGATTTGAATCAATCCATCCAGTAACTGGATTCATTTTATAGTTGTGTTTTCTTTGTTGAACCTCTTTGTGTTGCTTTCTTTTAAACTCTTCAAGTGTTTGTGCTTCTTCCATATTTATATTTTTACCAAGTTCCAGCTAATTGTCCAGAACATTCAATTATTTCGTATTCATTCTTTGCTTTCCATTCCCAAGATTTAACTCGTAGTTTAACAAGTTCTAAAATCTCTGGTCGTTTATCAAACGGAATATTACTAATAAAGATTTCTAAAGCATCCATTCCTATTTTCCTTTGCCTTGTATCAATTTCTTTTATAGTTTCCTTAAAAGCTATCTTTTTACGCTTCTCCCTTTTAATACCCAATTCTTTTTGGTCTGAAAAATATACATCGTAAAACTGTCTGAATCTTTTGAAACTTGCATAGTATGTTTCAACCTTTGTTAGTGCGTGATAGATTGATGCCCTATTTGTCTTTCTTCCTTTTGATTCAAAAAATTCTGAAATCATTCTATCATTCATATCGTTTAATTCGCTTAATATCTTGTAGAACAAACATCTGATGTATGCATCTTCTGGTCTTCTCTTTCTACTGTGTAAATCAAAACCAGTTAGCTTAATGTAGTTATCTAATAATTCATCTGCTATTTCTTCGTTGTAATGTAATCTGTGCTTCATATTATTCAATTATTTCTGCTCCGTGTTCAAGGTTTATTTTATCTGATGCTGCAACCAATTGTTCTTTGTCTTTTGTGTAAGCAATACAAACCTCTTGTATCTTTGTTAAGTCATTAAAATCAAACTCATTTAAAAGCCATTTAACGAACTCTAATTTATTTGCGACTAACTTATCCCCTAAATCTTTTTCGTCCACCTCTTCGACTTTCTGATAGTAATTGGTTTCTATTTCTATTAAGTCATCGATTGTTTTCTTTACATTGTTTTTTGTTCTGTGCCTAAATAATCCAGATGCTTTTGCTTCTTCTAAAAAATGTAAGTTTACAAACGATGTTATTATTGCACCGCTTATTTGTTCTATTTGTTTACTGGTCATAATCTAATATCTGTTTTGTTCAAACTTTTCTTCTTGGTAATATCTCTTTGTTAATTCAATTTCATTATCAAGCAAATTGTTTAGGTGCTTGTAAATAAAATCTGCATCTTCGTCTGTTACTTTATACTCTTCATCTTCAATCCAAATGTTGGTGTGTAGCACATCATCCTTTAAATGTAAATCAATTAAATGTTCATCAGTATCTAAATACAAACTTACTTCGTTTGGCAGTTGCTCATTGTACCAGCTATCTTCTGATTCAAATTCTGGTTGTATTATTTTAATAATGTTTTTTAGTTTAGTGTGCATAACTTTTCGATTTTTGTATTTCTAATTCTATATCAAATTTTAATAATTCTATTTCTTTTTTTAAATAGGTATTTTCAGTTCTACCAATTAAATACAGTATTCTGTCAAATCTTTCTTCCATTATCTAAACATCATTATTATCATTACTGCAAACCAAAATGCAAAAAACATTCCCAACAGTATCATCATAAAATTAAAAAATAACTCAATACCCTTTCTTAATATCTTATTAATCATATCTTAAATATTAAAAATTAAACTTACAAATGTTCTTGTAGTAAAATAACCTACAATAATAATTAATGATACTAAACAAATCTTTTCTGTTTGCTTTCCTATTCTTGCTGCTCTACTTAAATTTTTCATTTTGTGTTTGTTTTTAAAATTATTGTTAAGCAAATCTAATACTTATTTACTTATAAAAAAAACTTATTTACATTTATTTTTATTTAAACAAAAAAAAAGAGAAGCTAATTTGCTTCCCTTAATCTTTCAATATCTCTTTCTAAATAATCTTTTGCTTTTAAAAGATCTTGTAATTCATCTTTTTTCTTTCCAGCTCTTATAATATACTTTAATATATTACCTCTTGTAAATGACAAATCAAAATCATTTATTATATCAATTACGTCGTAATCTTTTCCATTATCATAATGCGGTTGCGTGCTTCTTATCATAGTTATAAATTTTAGTGTATAAATCCCATATTGATTGATATGCTTCTTGCAAATCAAATTCCTTTCCTTTCATATAATACTGACCGCTATGACCTCTTTGATACTTTACCTTATACTTTGTACCAAATGGTTCTAAAGTTATCACAAAACCTTTATTAAAGCAATATGACTGAGCTTTGTAGTTGCAGTTCTTAAACGGTTTTAGTTTCTTTTTAATTTTTGCCATCTATATTTTCCCATAGTTCAATAAACTCTAATGCCTTTTGAACACCTAACGCTTCACAAGTTCTTTTTGCTTCAACTAACTCAAGCCAATATTCGTATATATCATTCCTATCTTTAGTTGTAAAGTAATTATCAAGGCAACTTCTGTATGCTATTCGGTGCATTTGATTGCATTGTTGTTCATTGTACATAATTATATGTTTAAATCGTAAAATTCTTTATTCTCTAAATACTTGTAGTAATTCTCTGTCGCTAAATTTAGCTTGTCATATCCTCCTTGAATAAACTCACTACTAAAAGAAACAAATTCAACCTCTTTTGTTTTTTTATCAACTACAATATATTTAAACTCAAAACACTTAAACAATTCTAAATAAAGAGCACACTGTAAATCATAATTATATAGTAAAGCTGCTTGTTCAAAATTTGAAATATCACTTGTTGTTTTTAAATCTACAACAACACCCGGAAGCAAAACATCTGCTTTGCCTCTAAAAGGTATATTATTATAATATCCTATTGCTGGTATTTCAAAATCAGCAAACCTAACAAGTTCCCTAAACTCATCTCTTTCTAATACAGCATCTGCAACTGATTGACATCTATTTAATTCTGCTCTTGTGTAAACTGATTGCGCTGGCTTTTCTTCTACAGCTAACTTGTACAGCTTACTTCCTTTCGTACTATCAATTATTGTTAGCTCTTCTATTCTGTGAGGTTCTAGAGCTAAAAGATGTATCAATCTACCATCTCTGAATGGTTGAGGTTCTTTACCATTGTCTTCTTTATTTAAAGCCATTACATAAGCTTCAGGCCCTTCAAGTAAGCTTTTACACATTGAACTGCTTAAAGCATTTTTACCTAAGTATTTATAGTAAAATGAATCATCCATCATCTTTTTAAGAATATCTTCTTTCTTAAAAGTATCTCCGTTAAGTAGTTTAATATCCATTATACATTTTTTACAAAAGTTCCATTAACCATTTTGCCTTGTCTTTTTGATATTACATTATAAGCTGTTTGAATACAATCTTCTATTTTTAAACCTTCAAGGTGTGCTAAATTAGTTAATACTACAGCAATATCTCCAATAGCATCTATAATTTCAGGTTTATCATTTTTTAATAATGCTTTGGCTAATTCTCCAGCTTCTTCTTGCAGCTTAATGTATTGTGTTTTTGAATCGCCTTTATCAAAAATGCCTCTTTCTTTTGCCCAATTCCTAATATTATCAAAGTTACTTTTGTTTTTAAGCTTTCTGTTTTCAATTATAAATTCGTAAGCATTAACTAAAGATTGATTATATATAAACATCTCATCATTAAACTGTGATTTTTTTAAATTTTTTAGCATCCAATCAGCTAATTCTTCGTTTATAATAACATCAGTTTGATTAAGATCATATATTACATTTAAATCTAATAAAAACTGTTTTGTAATTTTTTCTTTTGGAACTTTAAAAGTTAACGTGTGATTTGTTTTTTTAATCATTTTTTTTGTTTTTGTTTTTTTGTTATTACTAATTAATTCTTCGTATGTACTTGTATCTACTCTGTAGCCAAGTTGCTCTTGAAAATATCTTTCAGCATTAGATGCTTTTTTAATATCATCACTTTCAAATAAAATAGAGTAATCTTTATAGCCTTGCTCTTCTTCTACTCTTTTTTTTAAGTTTTTTGTGCAACCTATTTTTTTGCCTTTTATGTAATATACGTAATACATTATATTTATTTTAAAGTTATGTTCTTTTGCTAATATATACAATTATACCGCAACTTCTGCTTTTATTGCCGTATTACTTTTGTAATTAAATATTTCTAATCTATCTTCAAGCGTATTATATTTGTAATCTGGAAATTCAAACAAATCATTTTGTATATAAGTTTCAACTTGTTTTATTTGATTTAAATAAATATGGCAATCAATCATATTCAAATTAATTTTACAAGGTGCTAAGTTTGTTTTTGCTGCTACATATAATAGCAATCTAGAAAATAAAGCTATATCATAAGGAATACCAAGAAACATATCTGCTGATCTTTGAACAACAAACATATTTAATTTTCCGTGTTCTACAAAAAATTGAAAATAATGATAACAAGGAGGTAAAGCCATATCTTTTATTTGCAAAGGATTCCACAAAGATATAATGTGTCTTCTTGAATCTGGATTGCTTTTTAAGCTTGTTATAATATCCTCTAATTGGTTAATTCCTTCGCTATTATAGTTTAATAGTTGATGACCATAAACTGGCCCTAAGTCTCCGTTTTCATCCGCCCACTCATTCCATATCTTTACACCAGCATTTTTAAATCTTTGAATATTTGTTTCGCCATTTATAAACCATTTGAATTCTGTTTCAAATATTTTCTTAAATATTTTTTTACCAGTAAGCATTGGAAATTTATTACTTGATAAATCCCAATTTAAAGATTGATTAAATAAAGAATAGCTACCAACTCCAGTTCTATCATTTCTGTAAATACCTTCTTTTTTTATTTTAGATAATATTTTTTTATATTCTTGTTCTAGTTTCATACTATAATTTATTATAATTATCTAAAGCCCCAATATATGCTACGGCATCTAATAGCGTATCTTCTTTTAAATTATAAGCCATACGACTCATTTTTAAAGCTATTAAGCACTTATAAAAATCTTCTGTACTAATATGTTTATCGCAAAGTTCTGATGCTATTATAGCCGCCTTTGTCATTGACTCATCAAAAGGACCATATTCTCTTGTCTTTTCTTCAGCTCTTTCGTTTACTATTTCGTTCGCTTTTAATAAAATATTCATCTTTGTTTTGTTTTAATTTATTGCAATATACAATTTTAATTTAAAATGTATAATCATTATTTATAAATTCCGGTAATTCGTTTTCATTTACTTGAAAGCTAAAAGTTTCAAATGGTCTGTTTCTACTTCGTTTGCATTCAACAGTTATCCAACCTTTGTTGGCATTATTTTTTTCTAATTTAATTTGAGATTCTGCTTTTTTCTCAAGTGCTGAACCTAAATTTCCGCTTGGTTTGTCGCTTCCAAAGTTTTGGTGTATAATCGTTGTAATATGACAATTTAATTTACCAGACCATTGTAATAGTTTTTCAGCAACATTATTTGCTTGTTCCATATTATTTACATCAGAACATAAATCTGCACATCCATCAATAATAACCAAACCTATTTTTTCGTTTTCAAATTTATCAAATAAAATGTGTTCAATAAAATCAATTTTACTTTTCCAACCAAATTCTCTCATCGCATAAATATGATAATCTTTATCGTTTTGCAATTGATTCATTACTAAAGGTCTTCTTGCTAATTTACTAACGTGAAATCTTCCTTGCTCTGTATCAAAGTGAATTATCTTTCTTCCTCTTCGATGTCCTTTTATTTTACCACTATAACTATTTGAACCGCTTTGATAAGCCGATACAAGTAAACTCATAAAGAAACTTTTACCAACCTTTGGAAAAGCTTGTACAAAACTAAAATTGCCATCTGTGCCAATTGGAACTGGATATTCTGTATAACTACCATCAAAATTTCTATCTTGGTAAATTCCGCAACTAATTGCTACTGGCGGATATTTAATAACCTCTTCAACATCAATACTTGCATCTTCTTCAAGTTGCTGCATTAACATTCTTGTTGTTTCTTTATCCTCCTCCGAATTTATTTTGTTCATCATCTATATATTTCTGTATTTTTGTTTTATAAAATTTGCCAAGAATATTATCGTTTAGGAATTTATCACTTTCCAAAACATTCTCTTTGAACTGTAACATAGTTTCGTAGTATGTCATCATTGTTCGATTGTAGCAAATATACATTATTTCTCGGTAACAATCTTCAACACCCCAAATCTTTGTATGTATGTTGCTTCCAGTATATTTTAACCAATTGCTTTCAACATATTCAATTCTCTTTCTCTTATATCCTTTTAACGGTGGTTTAGTACGCTTATTAAGGAGTATCTTTTTACCAATATACAATTTGTCTGTTTTTAGATTTCGTATCTTATAAACAAACCCAACTGCTTCTAATGGTAAATCAGTTCTATTTGTAATCTCTTTGCCTTTGTATATCCACATAAGTAAAAAAAGGGATGCTATTAACACCCCTTTATTAAATTTAATTAAAATGGCAAATCATTTGATTGAACCGCTTGTTGTGGTTGTGCCTCTTCTTGTCGCTCTGCTTTTACGCAAGTTCCATCAGTCCAAACAACTTGACCGTTTCCGATGTATTTCTTTGGTTCTTTTGCTTCTCTTTGCTCTTTGCTTTGAGAATCAAATACTGATGCGTTTTGCCCATAGGTATTTGTATCATCATTTACAGATACTGTAAAGTTGTAATACGTTCCTTTTTTTCCTTTCACAAATTTCTCCTTTGGTAAACTGTCAAGGTTGATTGATAAATTAATTAATGCACTCATAATTTTACTTTGGTTTTAATTATTAATATTAGTTGTCTATTGCGTTATCTATTGTTTGTATTATGTGTCTGAACACACTTCTTTCTTGTTCGCCAGTTACATCTACTCCATTAATGAATAATCTGTAATGGTCTTTCTTGTCTGTTGGTCTTAATTCGATATCGTTCATAATTATTGTTTTAATGCGTCTTTTGTGTTCTTTGAAATCTTGTATTTGGATTCAACGTTTGCTAAATTACCACCACCTTTTAAATATGCTTTTACTTTTGTAAATTCTGGTGTGTTTTCATTCAACCAAGGTTTATCATCGTTTGATGCTTTGCTTGTTACTTTGCTTGTTGCTTTTCCGTGTGTGTTTGTTGAATCAGCATCTTTTGTGTCATCAATTAAAAACAATCCGTTTAAAGAGTATTTACGAGCATAAGAAGATGAACTACCAAATGATTGTGCGATATCCATTCCTTTTCTGTTTGGGTCAATTCCAGCTTGTGCCTTAACGTGTACTTGATTCTCGCCATCAGATATGATTGAAACTGCTTCAACAAATAAGATTCCACCAAGTTCTTTGATTTCGTCTGATACTGTTAATGTGCAATTGTATTTATTCAAAAGCGGTTTAACTGCTTCTAAAATGTCCTCACAACTTCTGTAATTGTACTTTCCAAAATTATTTCTTTGGTTCTTTGGTGCTTTTAATTCGGCTTGAATTTTCTGTAATTTTTCCATCTGTTTTATTTTAGGTTTATAAATATACTACTTTTTATTGCAAACTTGCTTTTAAATTTAAAAAATTTCTTGTTCCGTATGTTGGAATTTTTAACTGATAGTTAATTTTAACATCTGTTAGGTTTGGGTCTTGCTCCATATGATACTCTATTTGTAGCTTTAATTTATCCCAAGCTGCTTGATTTATCTTTTTATCACTCTGCATTGCTTCCATAGTTCTTTGATTTTTTCTTTTGTATAGTGTATTCCACTATTTCCGTTTTGAGCGATTACTTTCATTCTTTCGTTTGCTTCTTCTTCCCAATCAGAGAAGTCAGCGTGTTCTTTACATTGGCTGCATATATCGGCTTCTAACCATCTATCAGCACCGCAGCAGTTTGATTGTTCCATAATATTTAGTTTTATAAATTATTTAATTGATAAGTTACTTTTTCAGCAGCTACAAAATTATTTCTTTTGTATAGATCGTTTCTTAAATTTAATAAAAATTGTTTGTATTCGTAATCTGTCATAATATTTGTTTTAGTTATTAATTACCCTACAAATGTACAAAGGCATTTTAAATAAAAGCGTTAAAGAAATGTTAAAGTTTTGTTAAAGGCAAAAAAAAGGATTCAACATATAGCTGAACCCTTTTAATGATAGTAATCTAAAAACAAAATAAGATGAAAAGAAAAACAGTTAAGATATTTCCTTGTTCAAATATACAAATAAATATGTGTTTAAATATTTAACTTATAAACAAAAACAAAAATATTTAGCTATAAAGTTGAAGATATATATCTTTTTTTTTAGATAACACTCCGAACACTTATATTTATTTTATTATAGCTATATTTCTTTATTTTTTTTTATATTAATATTTTACTATAAAACAGTAACTAATTAATAAATTACAAAGTTATATATTTTTATCTGGAATAAAAAACAAAAAGTTAATTATTTTTTAAATGTGATATTACCAGCTATCTTTTCAGCACTTCTACCAACTACATATCCTCCGATACCTAATTGTAGTAAGTTCCAAAACTCATTCTCTAAAGGCGGAATAGGTAAACCAAATAATGGTGCAACAAACTTTACATAAATAACAATAAAACCAAAAGCTAACATTAGTATTGGTCGCCAACTTCTTTGCAACCAATTACCATTTGCTTCAGCTAATACGATTTCTGTTTGTAGTTTCTGTAATTCCAACTGTTGTTCTTGTAGCACCTTAAACACTTCGTTCTTGGCTTTTAAACGCTCCTCATCAGACGTAAATAAACTATCAATTACTTTACCTACCTCTTTAACAACACCACCAGTAAACCATCCTAATATCTTATTCATTGCTTGTCCATTTAAGTTGTATTTGACCAAAGAATAGGTATAAGTTTACCTCTGAATATTTAAATTTATCATCTGGTCTGTAATATTGCCATCCAACCATCATTGCATCTGGTACTAATAAGATTAAGTTTATCTCCATTACCAACGTGCTTTTGTTTTTCTTATATCGTAGTGTGTAAATGTAGCATAAGCGGATAAACCACCTTGCAATAACTCGCCCTCGTTAATCAATAAGTCAATCAACTCAAATGTTTCTTGTGGTGTCATATCAGCAATAACAATATCAGATGCTTTACCTAACTTGTGTTGGCTATTTTTAGCACCTTTTACGACATTATCATTATAATCTGGACATCTATATCCACTATTTATTTTGATTGGTGTACCGACAACGTTTCGTAGTGCTTGTAATTGGTTTGCTAACTTCTGAACGTTATGTAAAACACCTAAAGGCATATCGCATCCACAACTACAATCAAACTCTGATTTACTAAAGTTATTTGTCAACTTCATTATTTGTTTTTTAAGCGTTCATTTTCCTTTTCAAGATACTCAACTTTAACTCTTAAAGTATTTACTTCTGCAACTAATTCTAAAACTTGTTGTCTTAAAGTGTCTTTCTCATCACTTGAGTTAGCCAACATACTTTCAAGGTTGCGTACTCTATTTTTTAAGTCATCTCTGTACTGCACCCCATCATCGTTTTGTAGTTCAACCTTCTTTTGTTCTGATTTAGTTTTTAATCTTGCTTCAAGGTATTTCCAGATAGATGCTGAACCAAGAACACCAACTATTGTAATTATTATTTGTGTGTATTGTTCCATTATCCTCTTTCTATTTTTTCCTTAAACACTCTTATCGTATTCCAAATAGCGAACACTCCAATTATAATCCATCCAGTTCTGCTACCAGTCATAAGACCAGCCATACATAAATTTATTATGGTCATAATTGCTATTAGTGTCGCTATCTGAACTGCGATTAATCTGTACTTTAGTGTACCGTTCCATATAACTGCCCATAGTTGAAACATTCCAGCACAAGCACCTAAAAACATTAATAAAAAACTTGGGTCATCAGATTCAGCCCATATTGCTATTGGTAAACAAACAGAATGACACATTGAGATTAACACCTCATTTGGTTCACTATCTGAATACCAGAATAAATCCTTTACCTTTGCCCAACCTTTCATATTAGAACTTTAAAGCATCATAGTTTAATCCAAAGAAAGCGTGTACGCCATCTCCATCAATGTCAACACTTTTTGACTTCCAACCATATGGATGGTCAACCGTTCCATCTTCGTCAGCTTCTAATCCATTCCATAGAACATCAACGTGCCAATCTTCCGATAGTACTGCTTCTGTTTCTACTTCTCCATCTTCGCCAATTACCGCTTGTTCTAAAACGATGTTTCCTAAATGAACAATTGTGTGTTTGTGAGTTGGGTATTCGTTTCCATCTTCATCTGTTGCAGTACCTAATGCATCAATCTTTGTTTGTGCTGCTTCTCTACTGTCGAATTGGTATTTACCTATTTTCATAATTTAATTTATTTACTCTTGTTAGTTTAATATGTGTATTTGTTACTCTTGTTATATTGTTGTTAATGCAATTGCTTCTGCATCTGTAAAACCATTGTTATAAAGTTTCCAATCTTTTATTTTCATTTCTATATCATAGTTTGCACCAGCATTTAAAATTTCTGATGTTGTACTAAATGTTGTTGCACTTGCACTTGTTACTGTTGAAACTTGTACACCATTACAAAACACTTTTAAGGTAGTTCCAGTTTTAGTGTATAATAGTTTTCTTCTTAAACCAAAATCTTGTTCCGACATTGATGGTGTCATATCCACATTAACATTAGCAACACCAGTATATCTAAATTCGTATGTATTTGAACTTGGAAATTGTATCATATAAAAATTTGCGTTGTGATTATCTCTAAAACCAAGTTGATTTCTAAACCCAGAACTATTTCCATTTGGTAATTCATAATCTACAAACATAGCCATATCAGTTAAACCAGACATTAAATAATTTTCATTATTAACTTCTTCTCTAACCCTCGTTACACCATTTGCTTGTCCAGATGTAGGAATATACGATGTAGCGTAACTGCCTTGTTCTAATTGGTGTCCCCAGTAAGCAATAGATGAATTACCTACACCTATTACATCCCCAAAATACATTCTTACAGTAGTTGTAGCAGAGCCATCAGTTATGTTTAAAACTGCTTCAAATCTATCGTAACCATTTATGTTACTTTCTATCTGTTTCGTATCTCCAACATAAGAAAGGTTTACTCCAGATGGTCTTAAATCTCCTAAATAAGTATTAACCATAGGTGTGGATATTCTTTTTCTATACCAAGAATAAGTTAGTTTTGTGTTTGTAGAATATGTTCCTCCAGATATAATATATTCATATCTATTTGCAACGGAATACACAATAGGAATTACTGCTAAATTACTATTATCTGGGGCGAGTGTATTTATTAAAGATGGTGTTGGCAGTTTAAATATACCAGTAGCACTATCAGTAACTATATTACTCCTCGTTGGTTCTAACAACAAAGCACCTTTAGTATTATCCTTAAAGTCAATTCTTGGCTCTCCACTACCAACTGTTTCGATTAAACCATCTTTGTTTATAACAGTACCGCTTGATGCTCTACTGAATGAAAAAGGTAATGGCTTGTAATTATTATTTGTATCTGAAAACGAAAGCAAGGTATCTTTACCAGTTGCCCATTTACCGTTTCCAAGTTTTAAGGTATTACTCATTGTGTATAATATTTAAGTTTAATTCTTTTACCATTGCTTCCCAAGTTCTGTAAGATGTAAGCGTTTCTAATTCAAGGTCTGTTAATACTTCATCATAATAACCTATTTCTTTTGTTTTTCCGTAGAAATCATTTACTCCAATAATATCAAAATTTAATGTATCTAATCCTACTGGAACAGATGTAGTAGTATCAACCCCTACTTTAAAACCATTTAACCAAAAAGAAAAATCATTAACTTTATACTTAAAAGCACATTTTGCAAATGAATTTATCGGCTTAACATCAGTTAAAAAAGTAGATGAAAAAGGACTATCAAAATAGATATTACCAGTATCATTCCTTAAACCTATTAAAATATAATTATTTATACTTCCATCACTTATTGTTATCTGTCTATAATTGTCAGCACCTACAAAAGAACCTATGTTAGCATATAAAATTCCTTGACTATCATTAAAAACTTCCGAGTTTCCAGAACCACTTGCAGTTTCTTGCACTCTTGTTTGGATTGTGCCTTGTGTTGGGATGTAGCTTGTAGCGTGTGAATTATTTTCCACTTGCCATCCCCATACTAAAACCTCATCTCCAACTACTGCTGGGTCTGTAATTTCTAAACCAGTATTTGCCGAACCACTTGCCATTGATACAGTATATTCAAACCTTGTCCATTCAGATGGTATTTTTAATTTAGGATTTGAAGAAGAACCTCCAATTGAAAATCTAAACTCTTTACCTATTGAATTACCAATACCTTTTACATAAATTGATGCAGTATAAGTTGAAGCAGCAAATGAAACAGATTGATAAAAATATGGGTCAATATCAGTTGCAGTAAGTTTAGTTGCGTTTAATGTTCCATCTGGAGAAATAGCAAAATTATCTGTAAATGTTCCGTTTTTAATAGGAGACAAAGATATTGATTGAGAGTTTATTATGTAGTTTGTTGCTGCCTTTTCCAAAAGAAATACACCATCTTCGCTATCTGTATAATCTATTCTTGGTCTGTCGTTTTCTACAACCTCAATTAAACCTTGTTTGTTTACTCTTGTACCTTTACCAGCACCAGTATATGTAAAAGGTAATGGTTTAAAGTTTCCATCTTCATCATTATGAGCGAGGATTGAACCCTTTTTAGTTGCCCACGTTCCGTTACCGAATTTTAAAGTTTGTGCCATATTATTCTATTGTGTATAATTGTCCTTCTGCCATCTCTTGAAAAGATACCCAAGACGTTAGTTTTTCTAAATCTTCTGAATTGTTTAATGCAGTATCAAAGTATTGTACTTGTTTGGTGTTTCCGTAGAAATTACTTGAACCAGCACCAGAATCAAAGTTTAATGAATTAATCCCATTAATAGGAGTATAACTGCTACTTGTACCTAATTTATAGCCATTTGCCCATAAATTAACATTATTACCTTCATAAACTAAAGCAATTTTGTTATTGTTTTTTACATCTAAAGAAACTTCCATAACTATAAAATTTGCACCTCTAATAACCCTAACTTGATTTGACGTATCAAAAAACCCAAAGATTAATCTTTCGTTAACTGTTCCATTACTTAATGATATGTATCTGGGTGTTAAATCATCATCCAAAGCACTTATCTCCGCCATCAAAACACCCTCTGTTGAATTAAAAGTAGCTGCATCTCCAGAACCATTAGCAGTTTCAGCTGAACGAGTAACGGCTGCCGATGTGGTTGGTATGTAACTTG
>OLII01000502.1_pt1 | contig 14906 bp, 13 predicted proteins | sample 1609481 | NCBI WGS metagenome assembly OLII01 (sample SAMN05416859, study PRJEB24817) | seawater metagenome | isolation source: Sea water | place: Canada:Atlantic | collected 2013-11
ATTGATTGCAGAGAATAGTTATTCTATTTTTAAAATCAATAACGTAGCATATAAGCCTTTAAAACTCGCCCTTTGGGAACTAATGGACAACATGATAACTTCACAAAACTTGCTTGATGTAGAGTAACTATATCTAACCATACTTTGTTTGTTCTAATATCGTCCATGTAGTGCTAAGTGGTCACCTCTTTAGATGGATTGGTATAGCTATTAAATAATCTAAAGTATAAAAAAAGCCCCGTTATCTAAAGATAACGGGGCTTTTTTAATATTTTACTATTCAGCGAGCTTTAACAAGCTTAGAGACAAGGCATTTATTGCAGGTAATGGCTACTCATTACCAAAATCACCTATACCGCTACAAACGCCGCATATATGCTTGTTAAACTTGCGATTAATAACCTTTAGCTCATGTGAACTAACATATTACTTGGCTTTTCTAGGAAAGATTTCCATAAGTTACAAAAGCGAGCAATAGTGCCGCCATCAATCACTCTATGGTCGCCAGACCAACTCACTTGCATTATGCTTCGCGCTTCAACTTCACCTTGCTCATTAAAACGAGGAAGTTTTTGCAATTTACCTAACGCAACAATGGCGACTTCAGGCTTATTAATTATTGGCGTAGCAACAGTACCACCGATAGCACCAATATTAGAAATAGTAATTGTTCCACCTTTTAAGTCTTCACTAGCAACTCGGCCACTGCGAGCATCATTAGTTAAACGCATGATGTCATTTGCTAAGTCTAAAATTGATTTAGTTTGAACATGCTTAACATTAGGCACTAACAAACCAACTTTCGAGTCAACTGCCATACCAATATTATGATCGTCAAAATAGGTTAATTCACTGCAGTCATCGTTGACTTGGGTGTTAAGTAAAGGAAATTCTTTAATGGCTAGTGACATAGCTTTCATAAAGAAAGGCATCATAGTTAACTTAATATCTTGCTTAGCATATATCTCTTTCAACTCACCTCTAAGCGCAATCAAGTCAGTCATATCGATTTCTTCACAGTAGGTAAAGTGAGGAATAGTACTGACACTGTTTTGCATGGCACTTGCCATTACTTTTTTAATGCCACGAATTGGCTCAACCCGAGTACCACCTGTAACAACAGCTGATGGCACAGCAGCTTGACCATTTTGACTAAAGGCGACGACATCGTCTTTGTATACGCGCCCTTTCTTGCCTGAGCCTGCAACTTGGTGAATATTAATATCTAATTCACGTGCTACACGCCTAACAGCAGGACTAGCAAGTGCTTTTTCATTAGTCACTTTCGTTGCAACAGCTTTAACTTCACATGCTGCCTCAGCGTCATTAGCAGCAGAAGCCTCTACCGTTTCTACTTGTGGCTCAGCTGCTACTTTCGGCTCTGTAGTCACATCAACAGTTGACGTGTTTTCTTCATTGGGGGTCATTGAAAATAATGGTGAGTGAACCTTAGCGATTTCCCCTTGCTTGTAATAAAGCTTTTCTACAATGCCTGAGTGCATTGCAGGTATTTGCACTAAAGCTTTATCTGTCATCACATCAGCAATAGGCTGATCTTCTACAATAGACTCACCTTCTTTAACTAACCACTCGACAAGTTCACACTCAACGATACCTTCACCAATATCAGGTAATATAAAATCAATACTCATGTTCTGTTTCCTGTTAATTAAGGTATCTATTAAAAGTTAATGGTCTTTTTAATGGCTTCATATATTTTCAAATGATCACTAACGTACTCTTTCTCTAGCGCTAACGGATATGGTGTATCTAAACCACAAACACGAGCGATAGGTGATTCGAGGTGTAAGAAACATTCATTTTGTATTGTTGCCGCAATTTCGCTGGCAAAGCCTGCCGTTAATGGTGCTTCTTGACTAATTAATAAGCGGCCTGTTTTCATTACAGAGTTACTTACCGTCTCAATATCCCACGGTAAAATAGTACGTAAATCAACAACCTCACATGAAATCCCATCATTGCTTGCCATTTGAGCCGCTTTCTCAATAATTTCCATTTGCGCGCCCCAACCGAGTAAAGTGATATCTGAACCTGCTTGCACAACTTCAGCTTTACCTAACGGCAATTGATAATCTTCTTCTGGTACTTCACCTACCGAGGCGCGATATAAGCGTTTAGGCTCGAAAAATACCACAGGGTTATCATCTCGAATAGAAGCGAGTAATAAGCCTTTTGCTTGATAAGGATTACGTGGAATAACAACTTTTAGACCCGGAGTATGAGCAAAGTAGGCTTCTGGAGATTGACTATGATATAAACCACCGGCAATACCACCACCGTAAGGGCTTCGAATGGTAAGGTTACCAACGTTAAACTCATTGCCGGTACGATAGCGAAACTTAGCAGCTTCATTAACAATTTGATCAAATGCTGGAAAAATATAATCTGCAAATTGAATTTCTGCAATGGCAACACTGCCTTGTGCAGCTAAACCATTAGCAAAACCAATAATGCCTTGCTCTACTAGCGGGCTATTGAAACAACGGGCTTTTCCGTACTTTTCTTGCAAGCCACTGGTTGCGCGAAAAACACCGCCAAAAACACCAACATCTTCACCAAAACAAACAGTGCGGTCATTTTCAGCCATCGCAATATCAAGAGCGCTATTAATGGCGTGTAATAAATTTTGTTGAGCCATGATTAGAGTTTCCCTTCCGCTGTAGTTGGATATGCTTCACGAATGTCAGCGTTTTGATTAGACACTTGGTCAATATATACTTGCTTCATGATTAGAATTTCCCTGCTGTAAATGGATATGATTCTGGGTATTTATTAACGTGTGCCTTTACTTCATCAAGCTGTGCCTTGAGTTGCGGCGATGGTACGTCATAAACATCTTCTATCATGGTATCAATGTGTGGTTTATCAACTTTCTCACCGACTTTAACCGCAGCAAGCACATCTTCTCGCAGTTTTTCAAATAATTCAGTCTCTTGTGCTTCATCCCACCAACTTTGATTAAGCATCCAGTTTTTCATACGCAAAATAGGATCGTGACTTTGCCATTTAGCTTCTTCTTCTTTAGTACGATAACCTGACGGATCGTCGGAAGTAGAGTGAGCACCTAAACGGTATGACATTGCTTCAATTAACACTGGCTTGCTTTCTTTAACCGCATAGGCACGTGCAATTTGTGTGGCTTTAAGCACTGCGAGGATATCATTTCCATCCACTCGCAGTGTTTTGATGCCATAACCAACACCACGAGAAGCGATACCATTACCTTTGTATTGTTCATCCGCAGGAGTAGAAATAGCATAACCATTATTTCTACAGAAAAAGATCACCGGCGCCTCTTGTACAGCAGCCATATTTAAACCTGCATGAAAGTCACCTTCAGACGCAGCACCTTCACCAAAATAACAAATAGTGACCGCATCTAAGCCTTGTAGTTTTTGACCATAAGCATAACCTGTGGCTTGAGGAATTTGCGTAGCCAAGGTTGAAGATACCGTCATACAGTTCAATTCTTTTGAACCATAATGAATAGGCATTTGACGGCCTTTGCCTAAATCTTTGCCATTACTGAAAAGCTGATTCATAAAGTTTTCGAGACTAAAACCACGAAACATTAATGCGCCCTGCTCGCGATATTGCATCATAACCATATCTTGAGGTTGTAATGCGGCAGCTCCACCAACACTGGCAGCTTCTTCACCAAGAGCTGTCATGTAAAAACTTAAACGACCTTGGCGTTGTGAAGCAACCATACGCTCATCAAGCACACGATGAAAAGCCAGTGTTTTATATATTTTAGTTGCTAAGGCTTGGTCTATTTCAGGTAGATCTGCATTTGGATAAGTCGTACCGTCCTGATGTAATATTTTTAACTCTGGAATCTCTACGCTAGTTCCATCGATAAAGGTAGGCTGATGCACTACAGGTCCATCATTATAAAGTTCTGTGTTCATAATGTTCTCTTCTCTTTACTCTAACAAGCATGATTTTGCAGCTAAAGTCTGCGAAAGGTGTTAGCTAGGCTTAATTATATTTTTTAGTATAGCTAATATATGCTTATACCCAACCGAGATAAGGTCGCGTATAGCGTGTCGTAATTCTGGTTTTACTTTACCTTTACGTCAACTGACAATCAATAATCAGGGTCAATAAGTTGCTCTACTCGACATAAAAAGTGAGCAATATTCTTTACACTAGGAAAAGTTATGAGAAATGGGAGCTAGAAAGGGAAGCACTAATTCAAGGAATGAAGTAGTGCTTATTAGTCAGTGGTACCTTTGGATAAGGATCTCTAGAAAAACACCTTTAGAGAACACCTTTAGATAATTATCTTTAATGAGTTAACTAAAGGTACTTAATGTCTCTTTTTACAAACCAGCTTTAGTAAAAGCCGCGCTAACAATCACTTGTGCTTCACTGATGATGGTTTGCAAATGCGCTTCGTCAATAAAGCTTTCAGCATAGATTTTATAGATTTCTTCGGTACCTGAAGGCCTAGCAGCAAACCAACCATTGGCTGTTACCACTTTTACCCCACCTATGGCGGCATTATTGCCTGCAGCATGAGAGAGTATCTCTGTAATTTCATCTCCCGCAAGGGTTGTAGCACTGACATCGTCTTCTGATAATGCCGTTAGTACTTGCTTTTGCGCAAATGAAGCAACAGCTTCAACACGGCCATAACAAGGTTTGCCAAGCTCTTTCGCTAGCTCGAGGTAATACTGGTAAGGATCTTTTCCTGTAACAGCAATAATTTCAGCCGCTAGAAGCGCTAAAATAAAGCCATCTTTATCGGTAGTCCAGGTACTGGCATCTCGCGATAAAAATGAAGCTCCGGCACTTTCCTCACCACCAAAGGCATAGCTGCTATCAGCTAAGCCATCAACAAACCACTTAAAACCAACAGGCACTTCAGATAATGGTCGAGAAACCTGTGCCGCTACTCTGTCTATTAACGAACTAGAGACTAAGGTTTTACCTATTTTACAGCTATCAGGCCAATTTCTGTGTGTCATTAAATAATGAATAGCAACCGCTAAGTAGTGATTTGGGTTCATTAAACCACCAGAAGGGGTAACAATGCCGTGGCGATCAAAGTCAGGATCATTACCTACACTGATATCAAAATCATCTTTCATGGCAATCAAACCTGCCATGGCATACTTTGATGAACAGTCCATACGGATTTTGCCATCTTTGTCCAATGGCATAAACGCAAAGCTACCATCAACGACTTCATTAACCAAAGTAACATTTAAGCCATATTGCTTGGCAATAACAGGCCAGTAATCAATACCTGAGCCACCAAGAGGGTCAACCCCTATACTAACACCGGCTTTTGCGATAGCTTGCATATCGATAACTTGTTCAAGCTGGCTGACATAATGAGTAATAAAGTCTTGTTTAGCTAATAACGATGACTGTAAAGCTTGTTGGTAATCAACACGTTTAACTGCCGTTAAGTTTGCAGCAATTATTTCATTGGCTCGAGTTTCTATTTGCTTGGTAATTTCACCTTCTGCCGGACCACCATGAGGAGGATTGTACTTAATGCCGCCATCACTTGGAGGATTATGCGAAGGCGTAATGACGATGCCATCCGCTAAGTTATCAGACTCACTGTTATTATGGCTGATGATAAGGCGTGAAATAACAGGTGTTGGCGTAAAACCTTTGCCAGAAAAAGCATCAGCTTGAACAACAACATTTATGTCGTTCGCGATAAGCACTGAAATGGCACTAGCAAAAGCCGGCTCAGATAAAGCGTGAGTATCTTTACCGATAAATAACGGGCCTGTAATGCTTTGCTGTTGGCGGTATTCGGCAATGGCTTGGCATATCGCAACGATGTGCTGCTCGTTAAAGCTTTTCTTAGTTGAGCTACCTCGATGCCCCGAAGTACCAAATGTTACTTTTTCTGCAGCTAAACTTACATCGGGTGATTTTAAGAAGTAATCAGAGACCAACTGGCCGATATTAATTCTGTCTTCAGGACGAACCGGTTTTCCGGCAAATGGGTGAATGCTCATAGTTCTCTTCTAATCCGTTATCTTCTTATTAATTATTTGCTAATAGCTTGAAAACTAAAACTATAACAGCTCACGTATTTTCTCTACATCACTATCGCTGTAACCTAAAGAAATAGATGCTTTTGTTAACATCATTTTTTTACGCGTAGTGTTCGAGTTAGTAATTACCCAAAATGGGCTCTCTGGAATTTGACGAGGTTTAGTACTACTGCCACTTTCTGCAAGCTTATTCTCACTGTTAGCAAAATATAAACGATCACGACCACTAATTTCTGTGACAACCGAGAAGTGCTCTGGATGTGCACGGTATAATGCGGCAAGGATTAATAAAAAACGACCTACCGCACCACGTTGCATGGCAAGCTCTTCTTTATTAATAAAATTAAAGACAGTTTCATGACTAGTCTTAACAGCAGTCATTTTCTCAGCAACTGCTTCTGCTTTTGCTTCGTTTTCTACAGCTGCTAAAGCTTCTGCTGGAGGTGCTTTATCTTCTTGCTGTTCATTGCTTTCATTAACGGTAACAGTTTCTGCGCTTGCTTCAGTGTCAAAACTTAGTAGACGACGTAAAATTGCCGATGCACTTTCACCAATATACTGAGTGTTTGTGGCGATGTATTGATAAAGCTCTTCATCTATTTCAATATTTTTCATTGTTACCCTTAACTTAAATAATTCGCGGCAAGATTATATAGTGAAATGCCAATGGGTTGAACTCATTTATTTGCAAATACTCGGTAAAAAAACGACAATATTACTAATTTCTTACAAAGCTAAACAAATACACACTATGACAGTTCAACATCCCATCCTTAACTATAAACAAAGTGGTACAGGCGAAAATATTGTCTTAATTCATGGTTTATTTGGCAGTTTAGAAAACCTTAATATGGTAGCAAAGCCATTAAGTGAGCGCTTTTGTGTAACCAGTGTTGATGTAAGAAACCACGGTAGCTCTTTTCATTTTGATGATATGGAATATAAAAATCTTGCCCAAGATATTATTGATTTGCTCGATCATTTAGCCATTGATAAGTGTATTTTATTAGGACATTCAATGGGAGGGAAAATAGCAATTCAGGTTGCTTTAGCCCATGCTGAACGTATAAATAAGTTGATTATTGCAGACATTGCTCCGGTTAGTTATCCACCACACCATGTAGAGATAATAAAGGGTTTACAAGCCATAGATTTATCAAAGGTAACAAAGCGAAAGGATGCTGATGAACAACTTTCAGCTTTTGTCGATGATGTGGGCGTTAGGCAGTTTTTATTACGAAACCTGGCCCTAGACCAAGCAGGTCACTTTAGTTTTAGATGTAGCTTGCCTGATATAAGCCTTTGTTATCCACAGATAATGAAAGCTAATGAACTTGATGAAAACAGTATACCTTACCAAGGCAAAACCTTATTTATCAAAGGTGGGAATTCTAATTATATTTTAGCTGAGCATAGAGCTAAAATCGCTGAACTGCTGCCAAACAGTAAGGCAAAAATTATCCAAGGTGCGGGCCATTGGCTACATGCAGAGAAAACCACAGCCTTTAATAAAATCGTTTTAGATTTTATTAATATCCACTAAAAAGGCAAATGGCTAACAGTGAATTTTTTGCTTACATTGAACAACCTCCTAGCCATTTGATAAAGATCAAGCCAATTAATAAGCATAAGTGTTAGTTTATTTTTTGATGATTCACTGCAAATGCTAATGGTATGGCGACAATGATATGCTATAATGCCGCCAATTTTTTTGGCCAGTTCACTTGGTCTTGAGCAATAAGAAATAGTCAACCACTATGCTAGCAGAACATTTTGAGCTTATTGAGGCCATTGGTCTTAATTTATTTTTTCTTTTCATTTTTGGTTTTATTGGTCTTTCTATTCATGATGTGATGAATAAAAATGATGTACCTAAGATGGGAAAAGTAGTGGTTTATTTCGTTTTATTTTTAGGCTGTGCAGGCTTTATTGCTAAAGGTATTATCCAGTTTGTCTGGGAAAGTCAGGGAGTTGGCTAATTCATGGCTAAGGAAGTATCAGATTTAACCACCATTGATTTATTTAGTGATGAAAAGCGACCGGGACGACCAAAAACCAACCCACATTCGCGTAGCGTACAAATAAAAATTAATAAACGAAATCAAGTTAAGCGTGATAAAAACAATGGTTTGAAACGGATAGAGTTTAAAGTCCATCACAGTTTATTTGAGCAATTAGAACAATTGGCTAAAACTCAACAAGTGAGTCGTAGCGAATTAATAGAGGCGCTGCTAATAGAATCATTAGCCGCACAAGATAAGTAACACATTCTTTTTAAGAAAGCATTATAAGGTAATATTTCATGGCAATCGTAGGTTTATTCTTTGGCAGTGATACAGGTAACACTGAAGCAATTGGTAAAATGATCCAGAAAAAACTAGGCAAACAAATGGTTGAGGTTAAAGATATAGCCAAAAGCACCAAAGAAGAAATTGCCGAGTTTGATTTGCTTATTTTAGGTATCCCTACTTGGTATTACGGTGAAAACCAATGTGATTGGGATGATTTCTTACCTGACTTAGAAGAAATAGACTTTACTGATAAATTAGTTGCTATTTACGGTCTGGGCGATCAAGAAGATTACGCCGAGTACTTCTGTGATGCTATGGAACCACTGCGCGATATCGTTGAATCTAAAGGCGCTATTGTTGTTGGTAACTGGCCAACTGAAGGATATGAATTTGAAGCTTCAAAAGCCCTTATTGATGAAAATACTTTTATCGGATTATGTGTCGATGAAGATAGACAAAGTGAACTAACTGAAGATCGCGTAGATAAGTGGATAGCACAACTAAATGATGAAATGTGTTTAGCTGAATTCGCTTAATAACCTTATTTTAGTAAGGGTTATAATAGAAAAGTCCATTTTATGGGCTTTTTTTTTGCTCTAATGAGCATTTTATACAAAGAATAAAAACTAAAGCTTTTCTCTTAACAAATAACCCCCTATAATTTTATCACTGAACACTTAATTACCTTAGAGACTTAAAATGGCAGAACAAAACGAAGAACTTAAAAGAGCTGGTTTAAAAATTACCCTGCCTAGAATTAAAATCCTAAGTATTCTTCAACAGCCTAAAAATCAACATATTAGTGCAGAAGACGTTTATAAAATATTATTAGAACAAAATGAAGAAATAGGTTTAGCGACGGTTTACCGTGTTTTAAACCAATTTGATGATGCCGGTATTGTTACCCGTCACCACTTTGAAGGCGGAAAGTCTGTATTTGAGTTGGCACACAAAGCACATCACGATCATTTAGTTTGCCTAAAATGCGGTAAAGTTGTTGAATTCGAAGATGACGTAATTGAACAAAGACAATCTGACATCGCTGTTTCGCATAAGATTAAATTAACCAATCACAGTTTATACCTTTACGGCGAATGTGAAGATGAAGTTGCCTGTGAGTCTTTTAGAAAAAGTAATCAATAATAACGATACATTTTAATCTTGTTCACAAACGATTAATTAAATAAAAACGCTGTGATAGTAATATCACAGCGTTTTTTTATGCTTTATTATGCATGATAAGCTTCGCGAGTAAATGGCTCTACTCTGAGCGTGTTAGTAGGCTTAAGCCTTTTTCAAGTAAGCCGAAACTAAAACTATTCGCGTGCCATTTACTTTACCTTCAATATGCTCAGGATTGTCGGTAAGACTAATCCCACGCACCATAGTTCCTTGCTTAGCGGTAAAGTTTGCTCCTTTTACTTTTAAGTCTTTTATTAAAGTCACATTATCGCCATCATTAAGCTCAGCGCCATTGCTATCTCGCGTTGGACCATTACTTCGCTCAGCCGCTATGCCCTGCTCTGCCCAAGTTTTCACCTCATCTTCTAAATAAATCATCTCTAACGCATCTTGTGCCCAGCTCTCAGTCGACAGTTTATGTAGCATACGGTATGACATCACCTGCACTGCTGGCTCTTGACTCCACATACTGTCATTCAAACAACGCCAATGATTAAGATCTAGCGCTTGTTCACCTTCAATCTGTGCCAAGCATTGCTGACAAAGATAAATTGATTGTTGTGCACTTAAATCACTCGTTGGCGGTACGGGGTAAACGGTTAAAGCTTCCTTACTTGTACAAAGCTCACAGCTAGAATTACTTCGATTTTTTAATGCTTGTTCAGTAGGCATAATTATTCCTATAGTGCAGATAATTTATTGGCGTCAGTATACTCCCATAGTGCGATATTTCTATGAAAAAACGCCCTTTAACGCTTTATTATTGCTGGATAACAAATTGACCTAGACAATGACCATTCTTCAATGATAAAACTCCAGTTAAATAATAACGACGAGTAGCAAATCACCCATGACAACTGAGAATAACCAGAGTCAGTCTCTTTTAAAAAAAATAACCTCAACAAGTTTAGTTAGCCAAATTATTGTTGCCATCATACTTGCCAGCATATTTGCAACGGCTACACCAGAAACGGCGAAATCATTCGCTATGCTCGGCAGTTTATTTGTCAGTGCATTAAAAGCCGTAGCACCCGTTTTAGTGTTAATCTTGGTTACTTCTGCCATTGCTAATCAAAAACTCGATAGCAGCGCAGAGCTAAAACCAATAATAAGCTTATACCTTATTGGCACCCTAAGCGCAGCACTCGTTGCTGTACTACTGAGCTTTGCTTTCCCAACCCAATTAACACTTGATTTAGCCGGTGCAAATGCCAACCCACCACAACAATTAACTGAAGTATTAACGACACTGGCAATGAAGGTGGTAGAAAACCCAATCACCGCCGTTGCTGAAGGTAACTTTATTGCCGTACTTGCTTGGGGGCTAGGCTTAGGCTTTTCGTTAAAACACGCCAGTGAAACCAGTAAAGTCATGGTTCGTGACTTAAGTGAAGCAGTTTCCAGTGTAGTGCGTATAGTTATCCGTTTTGCACCAATAGGTATTTTTGGTTTAGTCGCCAATACGATAGCAACAACCGGCTTTAGTGCTTTAGCGCAATACAGTCATTTAGTCGCGGTATTACTCGGTGCGATGTTAATTATCGCGTTAGTGGTTAACCCTGTTATCGTATTTTTAATCACAAAAAAAAATCCATACCCTTTAGTATTCACCTGTCTAAGAGAATCTGGTATTACAGCATTTTTTACCCGCAGCTCAGCTGCAAATATCCCTGTTAATATGGCGCTTTGTAAAAAGCTCGATTTGCATGAAGATACTTACTCAGTTTCAATTCCCCTCGGTGCAACCATCAATATGGCTGGTGCGGCAATTACCATTACGGTATTAACTCTTGCTGCAGCCTATAGCTTAAATATTGAAGTGAGTTTTGCTACTGCGATATTGTTATCGGTAGTTGCCTCTATTTCTGCTTGTGGAGCTTCAGGAGTTGCTGGTGGCTCATTATTATTAATTCCACTAGCCTGTAGTTTATTTGGCATTAATAATGATGTGGCCATGCAGGTGGTTGCTATTGGCTTTATTATTGGGGTAATTCAAGATTCTGCTGAAACGGCGTTAAACAGCTCCACTGATGTTGTTTTCTCTGCTGCTGCTTCGCACCATATTACTAAATAACAGCAATAAAAAAGCCCCAAACTAAATGTTTGGGGCTTTAATAAGATAACTGTGCAGTGTTGAATAGCTGCGATAGCAATTAGATGTGTTCTACACCAACAATTTCATATTCAACTAAACCACCGGGTGTAGTGATTTCAATTTCACTGTCCACTTCTTTACCAATTAAACCACGGGCAATAGGTGAGTTTACTGAGATACGGTTTGCTTTAATATCTGCTTCATCATCACCAACAATTTGGTAAGTAACTTCGATTTCAGTATCAATATTAAGTAAAGTTACTGTCGTACCAAAAATCACTTTACCGCTATTAGGAATAGCCGTGATATCAATAACTTGTGCATTGCCTAATTTACCTTCAATTTCTTGAATACGACCTTCACAAAAACCTTGCTCTTCACGAGCAGCATGGTATTCAGCATTTTCTTTTAGGTCACCATGTTCACGCGCGTCGGCGATATCAGCAACAATTCTAGGGCGCTTTACTGTTTTCAAATGGTTTAGCTCTTCACGCAATCTGTCTGCGCCTTGAACTGTCATTGGATATTGACTCATATTTCTCTTCTTAAAAATGAAAAAAAGTTGTTCAAATAACAACTTTTTAAATTCGTTTCGGTTTTTCCAATAATAACTTACTTTGGAATCTAGCGAAAGCTAGCCCCTGAATTTTCATTCAGGGGAACACATCAAATAGCTTATTTACAGCGTTGGTGAAGCTCTTGTACAGATCTTACCGTATTACGCTCGTCTGCTGCGTGCGCCATACATGCAGCAAATGCAGCATTTAACGTTGTGGTGTAAGCCACTTTATAACGTAATGCACCACCACGTAACGCTTTAGAATCTTCAATCGCTTTACGACCTTCAGTAGTATTAATGATATAGCTATATTCGCTATTCTTAATTCTATCAAGAATATGTGGACGACCTTCATGGACTTTATTCACTAAGCGACATGGTACATTAGCTTCGCCTAAAATTATCGCAGTACCGTGGGTTGCATCAAGTTCATAACCTAAATCAACCATGATTTTAGCTAATTCAACGACACGCTTCTTATCACTGTTACGAACAGAAATTAGTGCACGACCTTCTTTAGGAACTGATACACCAGCGCCTAAGTTAGCTTTTGCATAAGCTTCTTCAAAAGTATCACCTACGCCCATCACTTCACCAGTCGAGCGCATTTCTGGGCCAACTAATGGGTCACTGCCGTGGAATTTGTTAAACGGAATGACCACTTCTTTAACAGAGAAGTAATCAGGAATAACTTCTTCAACAATACCTTGTTCTTTAAGTGACTTACCAGCCATTACTCGTGCACCAACTTTAGCAAGCGGTACTGAAGTAGCTTTAGAAACAAATGGAACGGTACGAGCAGCACGTGGGTTTACTTCGATTAAGTAAACTTTACCGTCTTTAACGGCCATTTGCGTATTCATTAAGCCAATTACACCTAGCTCGAATGCTAAGTCAGTTACTTGCTTACGCATAACGTCTTGGATTTCTTTGCTTAAGCTGTACGCTGGTAATGAACATGCTGAGTCACCAGAGTGAACACCCGCTTGTTCGATATGCTGCATAATACCACCAACAACTACGTCAGTGCCGTCACAAATAACGTCAATATCAACTTCAATCGCATCATCAAGGAAGTGGTCAAGTAATACTGGCGAATCGTTTGAAACACTTACCGCTTCAGTCATATAGCGGCGTAAATCATCTAAGTCATAAACGATTTCCATTGCACGGCCACCTAATACATAAGATGGGCGAACTACTAATGGGAAACCAATGCTTTCAGCTTTAGCCATTGCTTCATCTAAAGAGGTTACTGTAGCATTTTCAGGTTGTAATAAACCTAAACGGTCAACCGCTTGTTGGAAACGCTCTCTATCTTCAGCGCGGTCAATCGCATCTGGAGAAGTACCAATAATTGGCACACCAGCCGCTTCTAAAGCACGTGCTAATTTAAGTGGTGTTTGACCACCGTATTGCACGATAACGCCTTTAGGTTTTTCAACACGTACAATCTCTAGCACGTCTTCAAAGGTAATTGACTCAAAATAAAGTCTGTCAGAAGTATCGTAATCTGTTGAAACAGTCTCAGGGTTACAGTTAACCATGATAGTTTCAAAGCCGTCTTCACGAAGTGCTAATGCTGCGTGAACACAACAGTAATCAAATTCAATACCTTGACCGATACGGTTAGGGCCACCACCTAAAATCATGATTTTATCTTTGTCAGATGGGTTTGCTTCACACTCTTCATCGTAGGTTGAGTACATGTAAGCAGTATCAGAGCTAAACTCAGCAGCACAAGTATCAACACGTTTGTACACTGGGTAAATATCAGCGTGATGACGTTTCTTACGCACTTCGGCTTCAGAAACACCTATAAGTGCAGCTAAACGAGAATCAGCAAAACCTTTACGCTTAAGCTTACGTAAATATTCAGGCGTTAAGACTTTTAAGCCACCTTCAGCAACTTTTGCTTCTTCTTTTATGATGTCTTCAATTTGCACTAAGAACCAACGGTCAATCTTAGTGGTTCTAAAAACGTCTTCAAGGGTTAAACCTAAACGGAACGCATCGGCTACATACCAAATACGATCAGCACCGGCTTCTTGAAGCTCATGCATGATCTTAGTTTTTGCACCCGGTTGAGTTACATCAACGATTGGGTCAAAACCATTTACGCCAACTTCAAGGCCGCGTAATGCTTTTTGCATTGATTCTTGTTGGTTGCGGCCAATAGCCATTACTTCACCAACAGATTTCATTTGTGTAGTTAATCTGTCTTCTGAGCCAGCAAATTTTTCGAAGTTAAAACGTGGAATCTTAGTCACTACGTAATCGATTGTCGGCTCGAACGATGCTGGGGTTTTACCGCCAGTAATATCATTGGTTAATTCATCAAGGGTGTAACCTACTGCTAACTTAGCGGCGATTTTAGCAATTGGGAAACCTGTTGCTTTTGACGCTAATGCTGATGAACGTGATACACGCGGGTTCATTTCGATAATAACCATACGGCCAGTATCAGGACAAATACCAAACTGTACGTTTGAACCACCGGTTTCAACACCAATCTCACGTAGTACCGCTAAAGAAGCGTTACGCATGATTTGGTATTCTTTATCTGTTAACGTTTGCGCTGGCGCTACGGTAATCGAGTCACCAGTATGAATGCCCATCGGGTCAAAGTTTTCGATTGAACAAATAATGATACAGTTGTCATTTTTGTCTCGAACCACTTCCATTTCATATTCTTTCCAACCAATTAATGATTCATCAATCAATAATTCTGA
>OLII01000504.1_pt1 | contig 14862 bp, 11 predicted proteins | sample 1609481 | NCBI WGS metagenome assembly OLII01 (sample SAMN05416859, study PRJEB24817) | seawater metagenome | isolation source: Sea water | place: Canada:Atlantic | collected 2013-11
TCTACACAGAGTAGATCGTCGGCAGCGTCAGATGTGTATAAGAGACAGGCGCATCAGCGTCCAGGTTTCGGCCGACAGGTCGGCCGGGTTGTCGTACACGCCGACGTTGTGGCCGACCTCGTCGCGCAGGTCGTTCCACTCGTTGCAGGCCACCTGGCAGGCCTTGCAGCCGATGCAGATGCTCACGTCGATCAGCTTGGCCACTTCGGCCTGGTGGTCGCGCGCACGCGGGGCCGGGGTCAGCACGTTGGTGGCCGAGCGCTTGATGATGTCTTGGGATTGCATGGACATGAAGTTCGCTCCCTCAGGCCTTTTCGATGTTCACGAGAAACGCCTTGTATTCCGGCGTGTGGGTATTGGAATCGCCCACCCCCGGGGTCAGGGTATTGGCCAGAAAGCCCTTGCGCGTGGTGCCTTCATAGCCCCAGTGGCAGGGGATGCCGATGGTGTCGACGTCCTGCCCGTCGATGGCCAGGCGGCGGATGCGCTTGGTCACCACGGCCTTGGCCTTGATGTAGCCACGCTGGGTGCTGACGCGCACCAGGTCGCCCTGCACGATGCCCTTGTCGGCGGCCAGCTTCTCGCCGATCTCGATGAACTGCTCGGGCTGCACGATGGCGTTGAGCCGCGCATGCTTGGTCCAGTGGCGGAACAGCTCGGTGATCGAGTAGGTGGTGGCCACATACGGGAACTGCTCGCGGCTGCCCATGCGCTTGCGATCGCTTTCGTACACCCGCGCGGTGGGGCTGTAGGTCACGTTCGGGTGCAGCGGGTTGTTCGCCAGCGGGCTTTCGGTGGGCTCGTAGTGTTCGGGGAACGGCCCGTCGTTCATCGCGCCCACCGAGAACAGCCGGCCCAGGCCCTCGGGCAGCATGATGAACGGGTTGGTGTTGCTGCCCGGTGCAGCGGTGACGGCGAAGTCCGGCACGTCCACGCCGCTCCAGCGCGCCCCGTCCCAGCCGATCAGCTTGCGCTTGGGGTCCCACGGCTTGCCCTGCGGGTCGGCCGAGGCGCGGTTGTAGAGAATGCGCCGGTTCTGCGGCCACGCCCAGGCCCAGCCCGGGGTGCAACCCAGGCCGCTGTCGGCGTTGTCGCGCCGTGCCATCTGGTTGCCCTTTTCGGTCCAGGAGCCGGCGAAGATCCAGTTGAAGCTGGCAGTGGTGCCGTCGTCGCGCAGCTGCGAGAAGTCGTCGAGCAACTGGCCCTTGCGCAGAATCAGGTTGCCCTGTTCGTCGTGCAGGTCGGCCAGGGCGCGGCCGTTGGATTCCTTGGCCACTTCCTCGGGCTTGGGGTCGAACGGGTCGGCGTAGTCCCAGGCCATGTTGAGGATCGGCGCGGGGTTGGCACCGCCTTCCTTCTCGTACAGCTCGCGGATCTTCAGGAACAGGTGGCCGAGGATCTTGCCGTCGTGCCAGGCCTCGCCGGGCGGCGCAGCGCCGGCCCAGTGCCATTGCAGCCAGCGCCCGGAGTTGACGATCGAGCCGTCTTCCTCGGCAAAGCACGAGGAGGGCAGGCGGAACACTTCGGTCTGGATCGCCGCGGTGTCCACGTCGTGCTCCTCGCCGTGGTTCTGCCAGAAGCTCGAGGTCTCGGTGGCCAGCGGGTCGATGATCACCAGGAACTTGAGTTTCTCCAGCGCGGCCTGGGCCTTGTTCTTGTCCGGGAACGCCGCCACCGGGTTGAAGCCCTGGGCGATGTAGCCGTTGACCTTGCCCTCGTACATGCGGTTGCTGTAGTTGAGCACGTCGTAGCTGTCGTCCCACTTGGGCAGCCAGTCGAAGCCCCAGTCGTTGTCCTTGGTGGCCTTGTCGCCCCACAGGCTCTTCATCAGGCTGACGAAGAACTTGGGGGTGTGCTTGTAGTAGTTGACCTGGTCGGGCAGTACCGCGCTGGGCGTGGTCTGCTTGAGGTAGGTGGCCAGGTCGGTCTGCGCATCCGATGGCAGGTTCATGTAGCCGGGCAGGCGCAGCGAGAGCAGGCCCAGGTCGGTGTAGCCCTGGATGTTGGAGTGGCCGCGCAGGGCGTTGACCCCGCCACCGGCCATGCCGATGTTGCCCAGCAGCAGCTGGATCATGCCCGAGCCTCGGATCATCTGCGCGCCGTTGGTGTGGTGGGTCCAGCCCAGGGCGTAGAGGAAGGTGGCGGTCTTGTCCGGGGCACTGGTGGTGCCGAGGATTTCGCAGATCTGCAGGAAGTCGGCCTTGGGCGTGCCGCAGATGTTGGTGACCATGTCCGGGGTGTAGCGGCTGACGTGGGCCTTGAGCAGGTTCCACACGCAGCGCGGGTGGCTCAGGGTCATGTCGCGCCTGGCGAAGCCGTCGGCGTCCAGCTCGTAGGTCCAGGAGCTGCGATCGTAACTGCGCTTGGCCGGGTCGTAGCCGCTGAACAGGCCGTCGTCGAAGCTGTAGTCCTCGCGCACGATCAGGCTGGCGTTGGTGTAGGCGCGCACGTAGTCGTGCTGGATCTTGTCGTGGGTGATCAGGTAGTTGACCACGCCCATCAGGAAGGTCACGTCGGAGCCGGCGCGAATCGGCGAGTAGATGTCGGCCACGGCGGCGCTGCGGTTGAAGCGCGGGTCCACCACGATGACCTTGGCGCCATTGCGGATCTTGGCCTCGATCACCCACTTGAAGCCCACCGGGTGCGCCTCGGCGGGGTTGCCGCCCATGATCAGCACCACGTTGGCGTTCTTGATGTCGACCCAGTTGTTGGTCATGGCGCCGCGCCCGAAGGTCGGCGCCAGCGCCGAGACGGTAGGGGCGTGGCACACGCGGGCCTGGCTGTCGGTGCCCAGGATGCCCAGGGCGCGGGTGAAGCGCTGGTCCAGCGAGCCTGTTTCGCTGCTGGCGGCCGAGCTGCACAGCATGCCGGTGCTCAGCCAGCGGTTGACCGTGGTGCCCTTGTCGTTCTTCTCGATGAAGTTGGCGTCACGGTCGTCCTTCATCAGGCGTGCGATGCGCTCGATGGCGTGATCCCAGCTGATGCGCTGCCATTTGTCCGAGCCAGGGGCGCGGTATTCGGGGTAGAGCAGGCGTTGTTCGCTGTGGATGTAGTCCACCAGGCCCGCGCCCTTGGGGCACAGCGAGCCGCGGCTGACCGGGTGATCGGGGTCGCCTTCGATGTGGAAGATACGCGCCTTGGCGTTCTTGGCGCCGTCGCCAAGGCTGTACATCAGCACGCCGCAACCCACCGAGCAGTAGGTGCAGTTGTTGCGGGTTTCCTTGGCGCGCAGCAGCTTGTACTGGCGTGATTGGGTGGCCTGGGCCATGCCCGGGGCGAAGCCCAGGCTGGCCGCAGTGGCGGTGGCAGCGCCGACGGTGCACAGCTTGAAGAACTGTCTTCTGCCCAGTCCCATGGTTATCTCCTTGTACAAACGAGCTCCAGAATCGGCCGCGCACGCGCAGGCCCGCCGAGATCAGCGTCAGGATCGGTAAGTGGTATGCAGGCTAGTCACAGAGGGTGCGCGCCAAGACCCTTTCTATCGTGGGTGAATTGCGCGCATTCGGGGGCAGTTTATGCCCTTACTTAATTTGTGACTAATCGACCTTGTCGATGAACCTATAGAGGGATTCGATTGTTTGGCACTCAGCGCGAGAGGTCGGCGGGGATCATCGCGGTATCGATCACGATATCCACGGGCGCGGTGACGATAAACGCCAGCGGGCACACGATCAGCGGCCAGCAGAACTGCGCCGAGGTGGCGCTGAACAGGAACGAGAAGTTGTTGCGCACGCCCCGGTACATGCCTGGGGATGCACATTCGGCGCAGTACCCACCGCGCATCATGGTGCCGCAGCTGGTGAGGGCGAGGGTAGAGACGATGAGGGCGAGCGAGAGGATTCGGATGGTGCTGTTCCTTGGCACAGGGGGGGGAGGGTCCGTTTTTCTGCGCGGCATTCTCTCACCGGGGGCCGGGGCAATGCTACAGTCGCTCCTTTTTCAATCAGCAGGCCAGGGCTCTTCGCTGGCAAGGCCAGCTTCTGCAGGGCCAGCGAAGAGCCCGGTGCTGCCGACACACAACCAACGGGAGAGACAACCATGCGCGCAGCAATGCTATTGGGTACGGCACTGGTGCTGGCCGGATGCGCCTCGTCGACGATGAACCAGGCTCGCCTGGGCGCACCGCACAAGACCTTCACCTCGGCCAAGGCCGAGCCGCTGGTGGCCGAGTGCATCCAGTTCGGTTGGCAGGACGAAGCCGTCTTCGGCGTGGATGCCAGCGGCTACCTCGACGCCGGCCCCAACGGCGGGGCCACGGTGTCGACACGCGATGCCGAATACTTCGCCGATGTGCGCGCCGAAGCCGGCGGCACGGTGGTCAAGTTCTACACCCTCAAGGACGATGCATTGGCCCAGCGGCGCATGGCGGCGTTGGCCACCTGCCTCTAGCCACGCCCCTCGAAACGCCCGGTGATGCGCTCGCGCCAGCTCAGCGGGCGCGCAACGTGTTCATGCGCGCCGATCTCAACCAGGGTGAAGGCGCAGCGCACGATATCGCTCACTTCCTGATCGGCCAACCGTGCGCAGGCTTCGCGGTGCGCCTGTGCCTGATCGCGACCTGCCAGGCTGTGCACCTCGAAGCCAAGGTTGCGTTTGGTGATATGCCAGTGGTGAAACACAGCGACAAAGCGGCTCATGTGCGCCCCGCAGTCAGATCAAGGATGGGGTCATGCATGCAGCTTGCCCGTGAGGCGCTCCAGCCAGCTCAGGCGCCGGGGCGCCTGGGCAGTGCTGGCAATCTCGATCACGGTGAAATCGCAGGTCTGATCGTCCTGGTAGCCCTGTTCATTGCGTATGTCGCCCGCTTCAAGGTGCGCACCGGCATGATTGTCGCTGTGTAGCGCGTGCACCTTGAAGCCCCTGTCCACGGCATGCCGGCTTCGCAAGTGAAACACCCCCACGAAGCGGCTCATGCCTGCGAAGCCCCGCGCTGTGCTTCAAGCGCCTCGATACGTGCCTGCAGGCGTTCGCGTTCCTGGCGTTCGGCGCCTATGTCCTCGAACACGCTGATCAGATGCTGCGGCTGGCCGTCCTGGCGGCGCTGCAGGGCGGTACGTGCACGTACCCAGATGTAGTGGCCCTGCTTGTGGCGCACGCGCTTTTCCACTTCGTAGCGCTCGATCTCGCCGGCCAGCAGGCGCTGCAGCAACTGCAGGTTGGCGGCCAGGTCGTCGGGGTGGGTCAGTTGCTGGAAGGTCATGCCGTACAGCGTTTCGGCGCTGTAGCCCAGCAGCTCGCAGAAGCTGCCGTTGACCCGCTGCCAGGTGCCGTCCGGGTCGATGTAGGCCAGCGCGCCCCAGGCCAGTTCGAAGATGGCGCGAAAACGTTCCTCGCTGTTGCGTAGTTGCTCTTCGGCGACCTTGCGCTCGGTGTTGTCCATGCTGATGCCGACCATCTTCACCGCGCGCCCGGCGCTGTCGCGCACCACCGTGGCGCGGGAGGCGATCCAGCGCATCTCGCCGTCGGGGCGATAGATGCGAAAGTCGCACTCGCAGCCTTCGCCTTCGAGCAGGGTCTTGCTGTACAGCGCCTGCAGCATCTCGACGTCCTCGGGGGGCAGGTGCACCCAGAAGTCTTCGTTGCGGATCACCTGCCAGCCGTACACGGCCTCGACGTTGGGCGAGTAGGTGAGTTCGTCGCTGATCAGGTTCCATTCCCAGGTCACGATGCGGGCGCCTTCCTGGGCCAGCTTCATGCGGGTTTCGCTCTCCATGATCTCGGCGGTGTAGCGCCGGCGCAGGTCGGTCATCGGCAGCTCCACCACCTGGGTCTGCTGCACGTCCTGCAGGGCTTCTTCGCCGTAGCGCAGCCAGATCCAGTTGACCTTGAGAAAGTCGGCCAGCTTGCGCAGGTTGGCGTAGTCGATCTCGCCGCCGCGGGTCCATTTGTGCACGGCGGTGCGCGAGATCCCCAGGGCCGTGCCTACCGCCTGCAGCGTCAGCTTGTGGTGTTCGAGCAGTTCCTTGAGGCGAAAGGCGAAGCTGTTTTCGGTCATGCGCTGGGGTGTCCTTGGCGAGGGCATGGCCGGCCAGTATACATAAGCTGTCAACCTCAGGTTGACGGGGGTATGCGTGTCGCATCGCGGGCCTGACCCGCGATGCATTCAGCGCCGCTCACCAGCGCACACGCACCCCCAGGTTGCCGATCAACCCGTTCAAGTCGTTGTCGTCCACGTCGCTGCTGTAATCGGCACTGACAAACAGCGCCACCTTGGGCGTCACCCGTGCCACCAGGCCCAGGCCCACCTCCACGGTGGTGGCGTTGCGTCCGCTGCTGATCTTGTCGACCTTGTCCAGGCTCACCGTGTCGGCGTTCGAGAAGTCGTACCACACGTTGGTGCGCACATAGGGTTCGATGGGCATGCCGCGCACCTCGTAGCGGGCCGACAGCTTCGCCCCCACCCGACCGGTCCAGCTCGGCTGGCTGTCATAGGCCTGCAGGGTCTGGGCCTGGGCGTCGTTGCCGGGGTAGTACTGCTGGTTGATCAACTGCGCCTGGGGCTCGATCACCCAGTGCTTGCCCAGGCCGATGGGGAAGCCGCCCTCCACCGAGAAGGTCAGCGCGTGGCCGTTGCCATCGAGCCGTTCGCCGTCGCTGCCGCGCCCGCTGGCGTCGAAACGGGTGCCCATGGCCACCGCATCCACATGCCAGCCCTGGTCATGCTGCAGGCTCCAGTACATGCCCAGGCTTTGCCCTTCCAGGCGCACGGCGTTCTGCTTGTCGCCCAGCTGTGGCCGGCGATTGTCCAGGCCGCCCTGCAGGTTGCTGTGGCCCATGAAGATCCCGGCGCGGTGGGTGTTGCCGCCGGCGGTTTCCCGCACGAACAGGTCGGGGGCGATCTGCAGGTTCTGGTTGGGGGCATCCAGGCGTTGCGGGGCAGTCCTGACCGGCGTGGGAAAGAACTGCGCCCACTGGCTGGCAATGCCTTCGTCGCCGAACACCGCCGTGCGCTCTGCCAGGCGTTCGGAAAACGCCCCCAGCGTACCCAGGCTCAGCCCCGACACGCTGGCCGGGACCAGCGACGGCAGCGCCAGGCCGTGTGCCGGGTTGAACATCGGGTCGTCGTCTTCCAGCCCCGCCGCCAGGCTTTCCAGCGGGGTTGCCAGCAGCAGCGACGTCGACAGTGCGTAGAAAACATACTCGAGCCCCGAAGGGCAGGGTGCGCTTTTCATGGCCGATCTCCTCTGTGTGTTACAGCCAAAGGTCTGGCCTGATGTCACGGGCTGTAAGGCAGGAACAGAGAGCGACCCAAACCAGCAAACCTGCCCCATGGCGCGCGCAAAGCCGCGTGCCAGAGGCCCGGAATGAAGTTGAACACGGTGGTTCTAGGTGTAGCTAAGGAGAGTCGCAGGCAGGCGTCAAGATTGTGTGATTATTTTGTGATGGCCGTGTTGGAGGGGGTAAGCGGTTGAAAAATAGCGGTTACTGAATGGGCATAGCCGCGTTGCGAATGACAACGCGGCTGGCTATTTCGAATGATTGCTAAAGCGTCAGGCGTCCTCGTCCCGTTGCAGTTCCAACAGCAGCAACGAGCGTCCGGTGACGTTGAACACGCTGCCGAATTCCAGGCGCTGGGCCTTGCGCAGCTGCGGCCGGTCAGTGTCGATCAGGCAATTCCAGTACTCGCCCTCGGGCACGTCGGGCAGGGTGAAGTCCACGCCGTCGTGGTGCGCGTTGACGATCAGCAGCAAGGTGGCGTCTGCCCCCGGGCGCAGGATGCCGCTGACCTGCGCGCGCCCGTCCATGAGCATGCCCAGGCAACGCCCTTGCGGGTCTTCCCACTGTTCCACGCTCATCTCGCTGGCGTCCGGCGCGAGCCAGGTCACGTCCTTGACCCCGATCGCCTCGTTGTAGTCGCCCACCAGGAAGCGGCTGCGGCGCAGGATCGGGTAGGCCAGGCGCAGCTTGGTCAGGCGCTTGACGAACTTGAGCAGGGCGCTGCCTTGCTCGTCCAGGTCCCAGTTGATCCAGCCGATCTCGCTGTCCTGGCAGTAGGCGTTGTTGTTGCCGTGCTGGGTGCGGCTGAACTCGTCGCCGGCCACGATCATCGGCGTGCCCTGGGCCAGCAGCAGGGTGGCGAAGAAGTTGCGCATCTGGCGCTGGCGCAGGCTGTTGATCTCGGGGTCGTCGGTGGGCCCCTCGACCCCGTGGTTCCAGGAGATGTTGTTGTTGCTGCCGTCCTGGTTGTTCTCGTCGTTGTCCTCGTTGTGCTTGTCGTTGTACGACACCAGGTCGCGCAGGGTGAAGCCGTCGTGGGCGGTGATGAAGTTGACCGAGGCATAGGGGCGCCGGCCGCGGCGGTTGAACAGCTCGCCGGAGGCGGTCATGCGCGCGGCAAAGTCGGCCAGCTGGCCTTCGTCGCCTTTCCAGAAGGCGCGCACGGTGTCGCGAAAGCGGTCGTTCCATTCGGCCCAGCCCGGCGCGAAGTTGCCCACCTGGTAGCCACCGGGGCCGCAGTCCCAGGGTTCGGCAATCAGCTTGACCTGGCTCAGCAGCGGGTCCTGGCGACAGGCCACCAGAAAGCTGTGCCGCTCGTCGAAGCCTTCGTGGTAGCGGCCCAGGATGGTCGCCAGGTCGAAGCGAAAGCCATCAACGTGCATCTCACCCGCCCAGTAGCGCAGCGAGTCGGTGACCAGTTGCAGTACGCAGGGGTGGCTCAGGTCCAGGGTGTTGCCGGTGCCCGAGTCGTTGATGTAGTAGCGCTTGTCGTCGGGCATCAGGCGGTAGTACGAGGCGTTGTCGATACCGCGCATCGACAACGTGGGGCCCTGCTCGTTGCCTTCGGCGGTGTGGTTGTAGACCACGTCCAGAATCACCTCCAGGCCGGCGTCGTGCAGGTGCGCGACCATCTCCTTGAACTCGGCGATCTTGCCGTTGGCCAGGTAGCGCGGGTGGGGCGCGAAGAAGGCGATGCTGTTGTAGCCCCAGTAGTTGTTCAGGCCCTTTTGCAGCAGGTGCTGGTCGTTGACGAAGGCATGGATCGGCAGCAGCTCGATGGAGCTGACGCCCAGGCCCTTGATGTGCCCCAGCAGCTCGTCGTTCATCAGCCCGGCGAAGGTACCGCGCGCCGCTTCCGGCACCGCCGGGTGACGCATGCTGATGCCGCGCACGTGCGCTTCGTAGAACACGGTACGGTCCCACGGCACGCCCACGCGCTGGTCGCGGCCCCAGGTGTAGGCCGGGTCGATGACCTTGCACTTGGGCACGAACGGCGCACTGTCACGCTCGTCGAAACTGAGGTCGCCATCGGGGTGGCCGATGGTGTAGCCGAACAACGCCTCGGACCAGCGCAGCTCGCCGACCAGCTGCTTGGCATACGGGTCGATCAGCAGCTTGTTGGGGTTGAAACGGTGCCCGTTCTGCGGCTCGTAGGGGCCGTACACGCGGTAGCCGTAGATCTGCCCCGGGTGCGCGTCGGGCAGGTAGCCGTGGTAGATCTCGTCGGTGTACTCGGGCAGTTCGATGCGCTCGAGCTCATGTTCGCCGCTGGCGTCGAACAGGCACAGTTCGACCTTGGTGGCGTTGGCCGAGAACAGTGCGAAGTTCACACCCAGGCCGTCCCAGGTGGCGCCCAGGGGGAAGGGCAGGCCCTCGCGGATGCGCGAAGGTTCAACGGCGTCGGGCTGGGTGTTGTGTTTGGACTTGGGCTGGGTCATGGCAATCCTTGTAGCGATCCTTGGGGGGCGAAAGGCGACGCACTGGGCGCCGGGGCAGCGTTGCGCTGCCCCGGGGCGGTAGTGACGCAAGGTACGGCGGCGTCAGGGCGTGGCGGGCTTCTTCGCGGTACGCGGCTTCTTTGCCGGGTCGGGCTTGGCCGCAGGGGCCGGCGGCTTGGCCTTGGACGCGGCGGCGCCGGGCTTTGGCTTGGCGCCAGGGGCTACCGGCGGTGCGCCTGGCGGGGTGGTACGGGGCTTGCGCGGGGCGGCCTTGGGCGCAATGGCCTCGGCTTCGGCCAACTTGCGCGCCATCTCCCAGTGGCGCTCCTCCTGGCCTTCGGGTTTACCTTCCGACTCCCAGATCTGGTAGGCGAATTCGCGGATACGTTTTTCCTCAGCACTCATCTCGACGCTCCTGATGACTCAGTCTGTTCTATGAAGAGATTGACGGGGAAGGCTTTGAGCGCAGTGCTCAGCCACAGCTCGTTAGAGGGTGTGACTGCGCCCTGGGCGAAAAGTCCCGTGCAATTGGCAGCGCACAAGGCGAACGGTAAAAGCACACGGGTATCGTCCCAGTTCTGTGCCGGGATCAAGGGTTGCGTGGCGTTGCCCAGCAGGCCCGAGGCCAGCCGCGGTACCACCACCACCGCACGTTGCGCCTCGCCGATACGGGCAAAGGCGAGCACCCGCTCGGCGTGTTTGCCGCGTACCTCCAGGGGTTGGTAGCGGCCGTGGCGAAACAGCTCTGGGTAGGCCCGGCGCTGCTCCAGCACCTGGGCGATCAGGGCCTGCTTGACCCGCCCGTCCTGCCAGTGCCCGAGCAGTTCGGCGGGGGGCAGGCTGTCGTCCAGGGCCTGGCGACGCGCGGCGTAGTCCACCGCGCGGCGGTTGTCCGGGTCGACCAGGCTCAGGTCCCAGCATTCGTTGCCCTGGTACAGGTCGGGCACCCCCGGCACGGTCATGCGCAGCAGGCTCTGCACCAGGCTGTTGAGCGCGCCCGGGCAGGCCAGGGCCTGCGCCGCCTCGGCCACCGACTGGCGCAGCTGCTGGCATTGCGGCTCCAGCAGCAGGGCGTCGATGAAGCGTGCGCAGGCCTGTTCGTAGGCCTCGTTGGGGGCGCTCCAGCTGCTGCGCAGCTTGGCCTCGCGCAGGGCTTTGCGCTGCCATTGGCGCAGGCGTTCGGCGTAGCCGCGCAAGGCCTGGGTGTCATCGCAGCGCAGCGTCATCGGCCAACTGCCGAGCAGGGTCTGGTACAGCAGCAGTTCATCGCCGGCACTCGGTGCCACGCCATCGGCCAGTTGTGTGCGCAGGGGCGAGGCCAGTTCACGCCACAGCTCCACGCGCTGGCAGAACCAGTGGCTGCGTTCGCTGATCACCGCCAGGCGTGCGCGGCAATCTTCGCCACGCTTGTGGTCATGGGTGGCGGTGGCCAGCAGGTTGTCGGGGAAGTGCGCCAGGCGTTGCTGGCAACTGGCATGGAAGGCCTCGGCCGGCGCGCTGAAGCGCTCGGCGTCGAAGCCCACGTCGTTGCGCGACAACAGCACCGCCGAGCGATAGAAGGCGGTGTCTTCGACGGCCTTGGCGGCGGTGGGCGAGGTCAGCTGCTGGAAGCGCACGCAGGCGTGGCGCAACTGCTTGCGCGCCCGCCCCGGGCCCAGCTCGCGCCAGGGCTGGCCGCCCAGCCAGCGCTGCAGGTAGTCCAGCAGCGGCCAGTCGGCTTCGCCCAGGCTCGAACGCGCATCGGCCAGGGCCTGCTGGAAGAACCCCTCGTCCATCGCCGGGCGCCCGCAGGCATTGATGTAGGTGCGGTACACCGGGTAGTGCTCCACCAGCGCCTGCAACGCGCGGCGGATGGCGCCCAGGGTCAGGTCGCGGCTCATGATGTCGTTGCGCGCCACCTGCAGCAGGGCCTGGGCCACCGATTCGAAGTCGCCGGCCAGGCTGGCATTGAGCACCAGCTGGCGGGCCAGGCGCAGTTCCTCGACGAACGCCGGGCGCTCGCTCAGGTCGTGCCACAGCGCGGTCAGTTCGGCTTCGCCCTGCGGGTCATGCTGCAACAGCGAGACCTGGTTCATGAATTCGTAGCCGGTGCTGCCGTCCACCCGCCAGTCGTCGTGCAGGCGCTCGCCGGGGCCGAGGATCTTCTCCACGTAGATCGGAAAGTGCTCGAGCGCAGCGCTCAGCGGCCGGCGTGGGAGCAGGCCGTCGACGCGTCGGCGCAGCTTGCGGCAGTAACCGCGCGGGTCGGCCAGGCCGTCGATGTGGTCGATGCGCAGGCCGTCGACCAGGCCGCGCTCGATCAGCTCGAACACCTTGGCATGGGTGGCCTCGAACACCGCCGGGCGCTCCACGCGCAGGCCGCCCAGCTCGTTGACGTCGAAAAAGCGCCGCCAGTTGATGTCGTCACCGGCGGTGCGCCAGCTGGCCAGGCGGTAGTGCTGCTGTTCGAGCAGTTGATGCAGGTGCTCGAAACCGCTGGGGGTGCGCCCGTCGAAGGCGGCCAGCACCTGTTCGATGGCCTGGCCGATGCGCGGCTCGCGGGCCAGTTCGGCCAGGGCCTGGTGCACCGCCTCGACGTTGGCCGGGGCGTGGCGCTGGCCCTCGAAGGCGGCAAAGCGTGCCCCCAGCTCGCTCAGCTCGGGGTGGCCGCTGACGCACAGGATGCGCGCATAGTCCGGCGGGCTGATCGGGAAGCGGTGCTCGTGGTGCTCGATGTGAAAGCGCCCGTGGCGGGCGTCGAAACGCAGCGGGATTTCCCCGGCCTGCAGCACCGCGCCATAGTCGCTGGCCAGGAACGGCAACAGCAACTGGCCTTTGAGCAACGGGTCGGGCGAATGCCACTGGATGTCGAAGAACTCGGCGTAGGGGCTGCGCCGGCCCCAGGCCAGCAGGTCCTGCCACCAGGGGTTGTGTGCGCCGCCCACGGCCATGTGGTTGGACACGATGTCCAGGATCAGGCCCATGCCGTGCTGGCGCAGCGCGGCCACCAGGCGTTCCAGCGCCGCCTCGCCACCCAGTTCGGGGCTGACCCGGGTCGGGTCGACCACGTCGTAGCCGTGGCGCGAACCGGGCCGCGCCTGCAACAGGGGCGAGGCGTACAGGTGGCTGATGCCCAGCCGGGCGAAGTAGGGCACCAGCGGCACCGCATCGTCGAGGCTGAAGTCGGCATGAAATTGCAGGCGCAGTGTGGCGGTGAGGCTGTTCATCGGTCACGCTCGAAGGCTTGTTCACGGGCCTGGGCCAGCAGCTCGAGGCGTCGCGCCGCATCGCTGTCCTCCAGCAGCTGTGCGGCGGGCAACGCGAAGCGGCGGCGCCAGTTGGGGTGGGTGTCGACGGTGCCGGGCAGGTTGGGTTGTTCGTCCACGCCCAGCAGGTCTTCCAGCGGTACCAGCACCAGCGGCGCGCGGGTATGCCCGAGCAGGCGCAGGCTGGCGTCGATCAGGGTGTCGGCTTCGCTGCTGGTGTCGCCGTAGCTGCTGTGCAGCAGGCGACGCAGGCCCTGGATTTCATGCTGGCGGCTGTCGCGCCAGTCGCGCTCGGTGATCGCGTCGATCGCCCCCAGGCGCTGGCCCCAGTCGATGTCGCGGGCCTGCAGCCAGCCTGCCAGCGGGGGCAGGTCGTGGGTGCTGGTGGTGGCCAGGGCGTTGTCGGGCCAGTCGAGGATGGGGGTGAACTGCCCGGGCGGGTCCTGCTCGAACAGCAGCACACGCATGCCCAGGATCGCGCGGGCCGCGAGCTTTTCGCGCAGGCCTTCGGGCACCGTGCCCAGGTCTTCGCCGAGCACGATGGCCTTGTGGCGCACCGACTCCAGGGCCAGCAGGCGCAGCAGGTCGTCCAGTGGGTAGTGCAGGTAGGCGCCTTCGCTGGGGGCGGCGCCCTGGGGGATCAGCCACAGGCGCTGCAGGCCCATCACATGGTCGATGCGCAGGCCCCCGGCGTGGGCGAAGTTGGCCCGCAGCATCTCGATGAAGGCGCGGTAGCCGTTGCGGCGCAGGCCCTCGGGGGAGAACGCGCAGATGCCCCAGCTTTGCCCCGATCGGTTGAGGATGTCGGGCGGGGCGCCGACGTGCAGCTCGGCCAGCAGCTCGTCCTGGCGGCTCCAGGCCTGGCTGCCGGTGCCGTCGGCCCCCACTGCCAGGTCGGCGATCAGGCCCACCGCCATGCCGCTGCCGCGCGCCGCTTCCTGGGCACGTTCCAGGCTGCGCGCGATCAGCCACTGGCAGAAGGCATAGAAGCCGATCTGCTCGACGTGGTCGGCGGCAAACGCGGCAATCTCGGCGCTGCGCGGGTCGAGCCAGGCGGCCGGCCACTGGCGCCAGTCCTGGCTTTCGCCGCGTTCGGCGGCGGCATCGAGCAGCGCTTCGAAGCGGCAGTGGTCTTCCAGCGCCTGGCCGCCGGCGTGGCGAAAGCTGTCGAAGTCGGCGCGCTGCGGTTGCTCGCCCTTGATAAAGCCCTGGTACAGCGCCTGCAATATCTGCTGGCGTGCCCCGGCCGCCCGTGGCCAGTCGATCAACGGCAGGCCTTCGAGCTGTTCGAGCTGGGCCTCAAGGCCCAGGGCCTGGACCGTGATGCGCACCGTGCGCTCGTCGATCACCGCCTGGGGGCTGGCATACAGGCTGTTCAGAAACAGCCGGCTGGACGGCGAATAGGGGCTGTAGCTGGGGTGGTTGCGGGTGAACATGGCGTGCACCGGGCTGATGGCCAGGGCCGTGGCGCCACGCTCGGCGGCGCTGCGTGCCAGGCCCTCCAGTGCCAGGCAGTCGCCCAGCCCGCCGTCGCCCGGGCGGCGCAGGCTGTACAGCTGGGCACTCAGGCCCCAGCACCGTGGGTGCGGGGTGCCCAGCGCATCGGCCAGGCTGTAGCACTGCGCCGGGGCCACGGCCAGGGTGAAGGTGGTGGCGTCGATATGCAGCTGGTGATACCCCAGTGGCAGCCCGGGCGGCAGCAGGGCCTGGGCATCCAGCTGCAGCTGCTGGCGGGTGCCGTCCTCGTGCTGCACCTCGCAGCGGCTGTTGGCCGCGAAGTAGCGCGACAGGTCCAGCGGCTGGTGCTGGTCGACGGTCAGCAGTGGCGGCAGGTGACGGGAATCGTGGGCTTTTTCCAGGGCCTTGAGGCTGTTGGCGATGGCGATGTCGTCGGCGGCCGGGTGGCCAAGGGCGGCCAGGATGCGCCTGTCTCTTATACACATCTCCGAGCCCACGAGACC
>OLII01000505.1_pt1 | contig 14854 bp, 13 predicted proteins | sample 1609481 | NCBI WGS metagenome assembly OLII01 (sample SAMN05416859, study PRJEB24817) | seawater metagenome | isolation source: Sea water | place: Canada:Atlantic | collected 2013-11
CTCCTACAGAGTTCGGTGATCCCTGTGGGAGCGGGCTTGACCCGCGATGGGCCGCACGGCGGCCCCCTGCCTCAGTTGCCTTTCACGGCATAATCCGGCCGCTTGTCGTTGCCCGGAATGAACGGGCTCCACGGCTGCGCGCGCAGCGGCTGCTCGGTCTGCCACACCACGCTGAACTGCCCGTCATCCTGGATCTCGCCGATCATCACCGGCTTGTGCAGGTGGTGGTTGGTCTTGTCCATGGTCAGGGTGAAGCCCGACGGCGCCTTGAACGTCTGCCCAGCCAGCGCCTCGCGCACCTTGTCCACATCGGTGCTCTTGGCCTTTTCCACCGCCTGGGCCCACATATGGATGCCCACATAGGTGGCCTCCATCGGGTCGTTGGTCACTGCCTTGTCGGCGCCCGGCAGGTTCTTCGCCTTGGCATAGGCCTTCCAGTCGGCCACGAATTGCGTGTTGACCGGGTTGTCCACCGACTCGAAGTAGTTCCACGCCGCCAGGTGCCCCACCAGCGGCTTGGTATCGATGCCGCGAAGCTCCTCTTCACCCACCGAGAACGCCACCACCGGCACGTCGGTGGCCTTCAGGCCCTGGTTGGCCAGTTCCTTGTAGAACGGCACGTTGGAGTCGCCGTTGACGGTGGAGATCACCGCCGTCTTGCCCCCGGCCGAGAACTTCTTGATGTTGGCCACGATGGTCTGGTAATCGCTGTGGCCGAACGGGGTGTACACCTCCTCGATGTCCTTGTCGGCCACGCCCTTGCTGTGCAGGAACGCACGCAGAATCTTGTTGGTGGTGCGTGGGTACACGTAGTCGGTGCCCAGCAGGAAGAAGCGCTTGGCCGCGCCACCGTCCTCGCTCATCAGGTATTCCACCGCCGGTATCGCCTGCTGGTTGGGCGCCGCCCCGGTGTAGAACACGTTGGGCGACATCTCTTCACCTTCGTACTGCACCGGGTAGAACAGCAGCCCGTTGAGTTCCTCGAACACCGGCAGCACCGACTTGCGCGACACCGAGGTCCAGCAGCCGAACACCACCGCGACCTTGTCCTGGGTCAGCAACTGGCGGCTCTTCTCGGCGAACAGCGGCCAGTTGGAGGCCGGGTCGACCACCACCGGCTCCAGCAGCTTGCCGTTGACCCCGCCCTTGGCGTTGATCTGCTCGATGGTCATCAGGGCCATGTCCTTGAGCGAGGTCTCGGAGATCGCCATGGTGCCCGACAGCGAATGCAGGATGCCGACCTTGATGGTCTCGGCGGCCTGGACCGTCCAGCTCAGGCCCATCGCGGCAATCGACGCGCTGAGGGTGAATGCCTTGATCAGACTGCGACGCTTCATAGTGCTCTCTCCATGGGATCGAATGGTTCTGCTGGGCAGACGGCGACTTTGTGCAGAGAGCTTTAGCAAGGGCTGTGCCGATGTCGTACACAGGCTTGCCAGCGGCGTGTTCACAAGGTGCAGGGCAGGGTGGGTGCACCGGGATGGCGCTTGTCGTGGTGCAGTACGCGCAAGACTGCACAGCAATAGTTCACGGCGATGCCTTATGCTTGCGCCCTCACTTCAACTCGGCTCAAGGATTTTCGCCATGGAAGCGTCATCGCTGTACTTTCGCTGCAACATCACCCCGGCCCAGTACCAGGCCGCGGTGACCTCACCTGCGGCGGGCGCTGGCGAGTTCGATGACTGGCAGCAATGGCTGGACGCCGCCGAGGTGCACGGGGTACGTGATCTTGACCAGAAGGCGCCTGAAAATGCGGTGGCGCTGGGCGATTTGCTTCAGGGCTGGGTCGACTGCATGTACGGCAGCCTGATGCAGTACGACGAGGCGTCGCAGGTCTGGCAGTTCGCGTTGGTGGAGTTCACCAACAATTACGGCGAGATGATCCAGCTGCTGGCCCCTCTGCGTCAGATGGCGAAGTACGCCAAGCCGGAGTCGGACAGCTTCCTGCTGGTCTATTCGTATATCTGGGGTGATGGCGACAATGCGTTCCTCACCCTGGGCCAGCAGCGCAGCCAGTTTGCCAGCGGCCCTTCGCCCGAACAGCGGGCCGAGGCCGATGGCGTGCTGGAAGGGCTTGCCCAAGCCCTCCAGCAGCAGGAGTACGACTACGACTGACGCGGCGTGGTAGCGGGCACCGGCACACGCGCCTGGCGCTTGCGGCGCACGGTCTGGTAGGTCACGGCCAGCAGCACGAACCACAGCGGCGTCACCAGCAGGGCCTGGCGGGTATCGCTCTCCAGGCACAGCAACACCAGGATGAAGGCGAAGAACGTCAGGCATACCCAGCACATGAAGCGCCCGCCCGGCATCTTGTACTTCGAGGCCTGGTGCAGCGGCGCACGCTCCTTGCGGTAGGTGAGGTACGACAGCAGGATCAGCGTCCACACGAACATGAACAGGATCGCCGACACCGTGGTCACCAGGGTGAAGGCCTCGATCAGGTCGGGGATCACGTACATCAGGGCCGCGCCCAGCAGCAGGCAGGTGCACGAGAAGTACAGGCCGTTGGCCGGCACCTTGCGGCTGGACAGGGTCTCGAAGCTTTTCGGCGCATCGCCCTGCTGGGCCAGGCCGAACAGCATGCGGCTGGTGGAAAACACTCCGCTGTTGGCCGAGGAGGCCGCCGAGGTCAGCACCACGAAGTTGATGATGCTCGCCGCCGCCGGCAGCCCGGCCAGCACGAACAGCTCGACGAACGGGCTCTTGCCCGGCACCACGTCGCGCCACGGGGTGACGGCCATGATCGCGATCAGCGCCAGCACGTAGAACATGATGATGCGGATCGGGATCGAGTTGATCGCCCGCGGCAGGGTGCGCTCGGGGTTCTTCGCCTCGGCGGCGGTGGTGCCCACCAGTTCGATGCCGACGAAGGCGAACACGGCAATCTGGAAGCCCGCGAAAAAGCCCATCAGGCCATGGGGGAACATGCCCGCGTCATTCCACAGGTTGCTCAGCTGTGCACTGGTGCCGGTGGGCGACTGGAAGCCGACGAACACCATGTACAGGCCGGTGCACACCAGCGCCATGATCGCGATGATCTTGATCAGGGCGAACCAGAACTCGATTTCGCCGAACAGCTTCACCGTGATCAGGTTCAGCGACAGCAGCACGCCGACGCAGGCCAGGGCCGGCGCCCACTGCGGCAGGTCAGGGAACCAGAACTGCGAGTAGGCGGCGATTGCGATCACGTCGGCAATGCCGGTGATGATCCAGCAGAACCAGTAGGTCCAGCCGGTGAAGTAGCCGGCCCAGGGGCCGAGCAGGTCGGCGGAGAAATCGATGAACGACTTGTAGTTGAGGTTCGACAGCAGCAGTTCGCCCATGGCACGCATGACGAAGAACAGCATGAAACCGATGATCATGTAGACGAAGATGATCGACGGGCCAGCCAGGCTGATGGTCTTGCCCGAGCCCATGAACAGGCCGGTGCCGATGGCCCCGCCAATCGCGATGAGCTGGATATGGCGGTTGGTGAGGTTGCGTTGCAGGTCGTGGGCCGGGGTGTCCGGCGGTTGCTGGTTGGTCATGGGTGGCATTCCATTGAGGAGTCAGTCTTCTTGTGCGTGAAGCGCTCGCTAGGCTATCACGGGCTTTTGCCCTGGCGAGGTGGCAATACGTCTCAAGTTGGTACGTTCGCACCGCTTTGTTGATCGCGGTCAAGGCAGGATTTCCGGGCCAGGCAAGGGCTCAGCGCCAGGCAGCAGTTCAGCGCCGGCGCATCATGCCGATGAAGAACAGCCCGCCGATGGCCGCCGTGGCGATGCCGATGGGCAGGTCTTCAGGGGCGATCAGGGTGCGTGCGGCCACATCCACCCAGATCAGGAACAGGCTGCCCAGCAGCAGCGACACCGGCAGCAGCCGGCGGTGCTCGGCGCCCACCAGGCGCCGCGCAATGTGCGGCACCATCAGGCCGACAAAGCCGATGGAACCGCTGATCGCCACCAGCACGCCGGTCAGCAGCGAGCAGATCAGAAACGCCAGCAGGCGCACCGAGCGTGCGTTCAGGCCCAGGGTCACGGCGGTCTGCTCGCCGGCCATCAGCGCATTGAGCGCGCGTGCCATGCCCAGCAGCAGGCCCAGCCCCAGCAGCACGCTGGCTGCCGGCACCGCCAGCAGCTCCCAGCGCGCCAGGCCCAGGCCGCCGAGCATCCAGAACATCACCGCCGAGCTTGCACGATGATCGCCCATGAACAGCAGCAGGTTGGCCAGCGCCATCATCACGAAGGCCACGGCCACCCCGCACAGCAACAGGCGGTCGCTGTCCAGGCGGCCATGCCGGCTGGCAATCGCCAGCACCAGCAGCATGCTGCACAGCGCGCCGACAAAGGCTGCCAGCGGCAGGGTCAGCACGCCGATCAGTTCACCCACATGCAGCACCACCAGCACCGCACCCAGCGTGGCGCCGGAGGTCACGCCGAGCAGGTGCGGGTCGGCCAGCGGGTTGCGCGTGACCGCCTGCAGCACCGCGCCGATCATCGCCAGGCCGCCGCCCACCAGCGCGCCCAGGAGCATGCGCGGCACCCGGATCAGCCACACGATATGTTCCTGGCCGGCGGTCCAGGCGGGCACCTCGGGGGCAATACCGAACACCTTGAACAGCAGCACCCGGGCGACCACCTCGACCGGCACCGGGGCCGAACCGAACCCCAGCGAGAGCACGCACGACACCAGCAGCAGGCCGCTCAGCGCCAGCAGCATCAGGCGATAGCGAGTGTTCATGCGCCGTGCAGGCCCTTGGCGATGGCCTCGATCGCCTCGACGTTTTCCAGGCTCGGCGTGGCGGCCACATAGGGGATGACCACGAAGCGCCGGTTACGCACCGCGTCGACCGATTGCAGGGCCGGGTGCTGTTCCAGAAACTGCTGCTTCTGCGCGGCGGTGATCTCGCCATAGTCGACGATCACGATCACCTCGGGGTTGCGTTCGACCACGCTTTCCCAGTTCACGCGGGTCCAGCTGGCCTCGATGTCATCGAGGATGTTGCGCCCGCCGGCGGCGTTGATCAGCGCCTCGGGCATGCCCAGGCGCCCGGAGGTCATGGCGCGGTCTTCGCCGCTGTCATACAGGAACACCCGCGGGCGCTGCGTCGGCAGGTGCTGCTGCACGCTGGCCACGCGCTGCTGCATCTGCTCGATCAGCTGGCTGGCGCGGGCCTGCACGTCGAAGATCCGGCCCAGGTTGCGCAGGTCGGTGTAGGTGTCGTCCAGGCTCGCCGGCGGGCGCTTCATCACGAACGCGCACGATTCGGTCAGCTCGTACACCGCGATGCCCAGCGGCGCCAGGCTCTGCGGGGTGAGGTCGCCGCCCACGCGCATGCCGTAGTCCCAGCCGGCGAAGAAGAAGTCGACGTTGGCGTTGAGCAGGGTTTCCACCGAAGGGTACTTGCTGGCCAGTTCCGGCAGGCCGTCGAGTTCCTTGCGCAGCGCCGGGGTCACTGCCTTCCAGCCGCTGACGCCGCTGTAGCCGACCATCTTCGTGCGCAGGCCCAGGGCGAGCATCATCTGGGTCATGTTGATGTCGTGGCTCAGGGCGCGTTCGGGGGCCTTGGCGAAGGTCACCTCGCGGTTGCAGCTGTGCACCGTGAGCGGGTAGCGCGTGGCCTCGGCCAGGGCCGGGCCGGCGACCAGCAGCAGCGCGGCAAGCAGGGCGGATCGAATCATTGGGGGGCTATCCAGGTGATGCGTGGATGGTCGGCCAGCGGGTGGCGGTCGATCAGCGCCTGAACGCCGAACACCTCGCGCAGCAGCTCGGCGGTGAGGACCTGGTGCGGTGTGCCACTGGCCACGATGCGGCCGTGGTCGAGCACGTACAGGCGGTCGCAGAAGGCGGCGGCCAGGTTCAGGTCGTGGATGCTGGCCAGGGTGGCGATGCGCAGCTGGCGCACCTGGTGCAGCAGGGCCAGTTGGTAACGCGGGTCGAGGTGGTTGGTCGGTTCGTCGAGGATCAGTACGCGCGGTTGCTGCACCAGGGCGCGGGCCAGGATCACGCGCTGCTTTTCACCGCCCGAAAGGGTGGCGAAGGCGTGGTCGTCGAAGCCGTGCAGGCCGACGTCGAGCAGCGCCTGCTGCACACGCTGGCGGTCTTGGCGGCTGTCGCCGTCGAACAGGCCCTGGTGCGGAATGCGCCCCATGGCGACCACTTCGGCCACGCTCAGGCCAAACGCGTCGGGAAACTCCTGCAGCACCACCGCGATGCGCTGGGCACACCAGCGCGGCGATTGTTGCCAGAGGTTGTGGTCGTCGAGGGTGATGTGCCCGCGTTCGGGCGCGTTGAAGCGGTAGGCGCACCGCAGCAGGCTGGTCTTGCCGCTGCCGTTGGGGCCAATGAGGCCGACGAATTCGCCGGGGCGCACCTGCAGGTCGACGCCACGCAGCTGGAACTGGTGGTGGCAGTGGCCGTGGCCTTTGGGGGACCAGTGCAGGTTGTGGATATTCAGGGTGGTCATGTGTCGTCTATTCGGGCCTCTTCGCCGGCAAGGCCGGCTCCTGCAGGACCGGTGTGGTGTGTAGGAGCCGGCCTTGCCGGCGAATGGGGCGACGCGGTCAGAAGGTGTAGTCGGCCGTCACGAAGAACGCGCGCGGCTCACCCAGGATCCATTGCTGGCCGTCATTGTACTGACTTTGCGCGTACCGACGGTCGAACAGGTTGTTCAACTGCAGGCCCAGCGTGGTATCGCTGAGCACCTGCCACGCCACCGAGGCATCCACCACCGTGTAGCTCGGCAGCCGGGTAGTGTTGCCCATGTCGGCATAGCGCCCGTCCACATAGCGCACCCCGGCGCCGGCGCGCAGGCTGTCGGTCAGGCCCTTGCTCAGCCACAGGTTGGCGGTGCGCCCCGGTACGTCGGTGGGGCGGTTGCCGGCCCGCGATACCATCACGCCGTTCACCTCCTGCTCGAACTCGTCATAGCGTGCACGCACGAACGCGGCGTTGGCCTGTACCTGCCAGTCGTGCGGCAGCTGCAGGTCCAGGCTGGCCTCGATGCCGTCGGACGACTGCTTGCCCACCTGCAGTTGCCGGCCGGTGCCGATCTGCGACGGGTCGTCGGTGAGCAGGTCCTTCTTGACGATGTGGTATGCCGCCAGGGTCCATTCGCCACGCTGCTGCCAGAACTGCTGCTTGACCCCGACCTCGGTCTGGCGCGCCTTGGCCAGGCCGTACTGCTGCTGGTCGGGGCTCAGCGAGATCAAGCCGCCAACGCCATCGGTGCTGGTGGCGTGCTGGGCATACAGCGACGTTTCGGGGGTGAGGGCGAACACCAGCCCGGCCTTCCAGTTGTTGCCGTCCAGGCTGGTGTCGCTGCGTGTGTTGCCGGTCACTTCGCTGCGCAGGTCGTTGCGGTCCAGGTGCACCACGTCGCGGCGCACGCCCGTCACCAGCGACAGGCGCTCGGTGAGCTGCAGGCGGTTTTCGGCGAACAGCGCGAACTGGTGGGTCAGGCTGTCGAACTGCGGACGGTACGCCGAATCGCTGGCAAAGCCGCTGCGCTGCGGGTGGCGCAGGTCGATCGGCTCGCCGCCGACGATGCTGTCGTTGAATGGCGCGTTGCTGTTGAGCTGGAAGCGGATGCGGTTGTAGTCGGCGCCCACCAGGGTCTGGCTGTCGAGGCCGAACAGGCTGTGCCTGAAGGTGAAGGTCTGGCGATCACCCAGCTGCTCCTGCTGGTGCTTGATGCCGAAGTTGCCACTGCGCAGCAGTTGCTGGCTGGCCGCATCCCAGGTGTAGTTCTCGGCGTTCTGCCAGCGGCGGTTGGCCTTGAGGTAGTACAGCTCGTTGGTGGAGCTGACGCTGTCGCTGATCTGCCACTCGGTGGTCAGGCGCGTCCACTGGTCGTTGTAGTGCTGCTTGTCGTTGCTGATGTTGTAGTTCTTGTCGCGCAGGCTCTCGCGCAGGTGGCCGTTGATCAGCGGCGTGCCGAAGTAGTTCATCGGCTTCTGGTCGCCATAGTCGTGCGCCAGGGTGAAGGCCAGGTCGTCATTGGCCTGCCAGCGCAGCGCCGCACTGATGGCGGTGCTGCTGGAGTCGCCGTGGTCGATCCAGCCGTTGCTGCGCAGCTGGTTGATGTTCAGGCGGTAGCTCAGGCTGTCGGTGAGCGAGCCGCCGCTGTCGAGGGCGGTCTGCTGGCTGTCGTGGCTGCCGTAGCCCAGGCGCAGGTGGTTGACGATCTCGCCCTCGAAGGGCTTTTTCGGCACCACGTTGACCACCGCACCGGTGGCGCCTTCGCCATACAGCACCGAGGCCGGGCCGCGCAGAACGTCGATGCGTTCCACCGACCAGGTGTCCACCGGGAAGGTCACGGTGCCCATGCCGGTGTACATGCGGTTGCCGTCGAACAGCTGCATCACCGAGCTCTGCCCGGTAAAGCCGCGGGCCTGCAGCGAGGTGCCGCCATCGCCCGGGGTGCCGGTGCGGCTGATGCCGGTGCTGCGCGACACGCCGTCCTGCACGCTGCGATCGCCACGTGCACGTACCTGCTCGCCGCTCAGGCTCTCGACGCTGCCCGGGGTTTGCAGGGCGTTCAGGTTCAGGCGCGAACCGGCGCTGGTCGGGGTATCGAGGCTGACCCGCTGTTCGGCGTCGGCCGTGGCGGTGATGGTGCCGGCTGGCAGGGTCAGGGTGTTGGCCAGGGCGCAATCGCACGCGGCCAGCAGGCTCAGGGAGCCGATCAGGTACTTGTTCATCGGAAGGGGAATCGCTTGTCCATAAGGCCCGGGCGCGTCGGTGCGCCGGGTTCGAGGCAGGTGTTTTTCGGGGCGTATAATGTAACATTTTGCCGATTGGCGGTAGCGCAGCGTGCTCATGTGCTGCATGAGCAGGGCTCAGGTTGGCGCCGCCGGTCTGCCAGAGGGCGCGGCCAGTGGCCGCGCCCGGGCGGTGCATCAGAAGCTCAGGTCGACCTTGGTCCAGAGGGTACGCCCTGGCTCGTTGATCGCCTGCGGATCACTGGCCGGGTAGCCGAAGCCGGCATTGCCCGCCAGGTTCAGGTGCTCGGCGTAGGCCTTGTCGAACAGGTTGTCGACGCCGGCACTGAGCTTGATGTTCTTGCTCACGCGGTAGGCGCCGTTGAGCGAGAACACGCCGAAGCCTGCGCTTTTCTCGTAGTCCTTGCCCACCACGTTGCCGGAACCCTCGGCGATGCGGTTCTGCGCCGAGACCAGGCGCCACAGCGCACCGGCGCTCCAGGCGTCGCGGCTGTAGGTCAGGCCCAGGCGGCTTTCCAGCGGCGGCATCTGCGGCAGCGCCTTGCCATCGCTGCTGTTCTTGCCCCAGGCGTAGGCCAGGGTGGCGTCGGCTTTCCAGTTGGGCGCGAACTGATAGGCCGCGCCCAGCTCGCCGCCCATGATACGGGCATCGATGTTCTGCGCCTGGGAACTGAGCATGCCCATCATGCCGGGACGGTAGTCGAACAGGATGTAGTCGCGCACCTGGCCGACATAGCCCGAGGCCCAGGCTTCGAGCTGCTCGGTCTTGTACTGGATGCCCACGTCCAGCTGGGTGGTCTTCTCCGGCTTGATCGAGTCGAACGCATTGAGCGAGCCGGCCGGGCCCGACTTGGGCGAGAACAGCTCCCAGTAGTCGGGGAAGCGCTGGGCATGGCCCAGGCCCACATAGGTGGTGGCCGGGAGGTCGAGCAGGTCGTGCTCGTAGCGCACGAACCCGCTGGGCAGGGTGTCGGCGCGGGTGTTGCTGCGGGTAGCGCTGGCTTCACGAAAATCCTTGGCCGAGGCGCGGTCCAGGCGCGCGCCGCTGACCAGGCGGTCCTGGCTGGAGGTTTCCCAGGTCAGCTCGCCGAACACGCCGTAGTTGTGAAAGTCCGCGTCCTTGGTCCAGGGCTCGGCCTTGTGCGCATCCACGCCCATGCCGCCGCGCTGGCGATGTTCGTTGGTCTGCGCATCGACACCGCTGACCAGGGTCACGTCCTCCCAGCGCCAGGTGGCCTTGAGCCGCCCGCCGAGGGTGCGGCGGTCGACGTTGCTGACCATCGGCCCGGCCATCATGCCGCTGGTGGGCGAGGTGCGCAGGCTGTAGTTGTCCATCACGTGGTCGGCGTAGTTGTAGTAGACCTGGGCTTCGAGCTTGTCGAGCACCCCGCCCAGGTTGGATTTCTCAAAGCGCAGGCCCAGGCTTTCGCGCTTGAACTGCGAACCGTCCATGCCGCGCCCGGCATAGCGCGCCTCGCCATCGCCCTTGCCGGCAGTGAGTTCGAGCAGGGTGTCGGCATCCGGGGTCCAGCCCAGGGCCACGTCACCGTTCCACTTGTCCCAGCGCGAGGGCACGGTGTCGCCGTTGCCGTCCTTGTAGTCGTCGGAGCGCGACTGGTTGCCGACAAAGCGTGCATAGCCCTGTGCGTTGCCTGCCGCAGCATCCAGCACCTTGTCGAAGCGCCCGTTGGAGCCGGCCAGCAGGCTTGCGTTGACGCGGCTGCCGAGCTCGCCGAACTGTTCGGGCTCGCGGTCGAAGAGGATGGTGCCGGCCGAGGCGCCGGGGCCCCACTGCACGCTCTGCGGGCCCTTGATCACGGTGAGGCGGTCGTAGGTTTCCGGCGAGATGTACGAGGTGGGTGCGTCCATGCGGTTGGGGCAGGCGCCGAGCATCACGCCGCCGTTGGTAAGGATGTTCAGGCGCGAGCCGAACATGCCGCGCAGCACCGGGTCGCCGTTGGTGCCACCGGCGCGGATGGCCGAGAAGCCCGGGATGGTCTTGAGGTAGTCGGCGCCGTCGCTGGCCGGTACCGGCTGGCGTGGGTCCTTGGGGTTGGTGACGACGGTCAGCGGCGAGCTGGGCGCCACGGCAGTGATCACCGTGGGGCTCAGTTCGGCGTGGTCGTGGCCTTCGTGGCCGCTGTCGGCGGCCAGGGCCACGTGGCTGAACAGGGTGCCGCACAGCAGGGCGATGGTGCCTTGCAGCGACAGGCGCAGGGTAACGGTAGAGCCGGACATAGTATTTCCAACATCGTGTGGTCGTGAGGGTGCGCAAGAGCCTCGGCAGCAAGCCGGGCCCTGGGGCGCATGCAAAGTGGGTTCAGACGACGATGTGGGCAGGTGGCGCGCGGCTGCGGGCGCCGGGGAAGATGGCCTGGCGCGCATGGCCCTGGCGCGGCTGGGCGCGCAGGGTGGTGTGGGGCGAGACGGCCTCGGTGTCGAGCAGGCTGAGCGTCTGCGGCAGCGCCGGGCAGTGGAAGAACAGGCTGCAGTAGCCGCACTTTTCCCAGATGACGTGCAGCGCTGCCGGGTTGTCGGCCGGGCTGCTGGCGTGGCTGCCTGAGTGGCAGTCCATGGCCATGTCCATGCCGGGCATGGAGGCACGGTGATCCATCGGCATCGACTGGGAGACCAGTGGGCCGATGAAGATCATCAACATGGCGAACAGGCTCAGCCAGCTGCCGCGTGCTCGTTGGAGGTCAGCGGGGCGGGCGAGCCTGCTGCGGGGCAGGCGCATGGCGTGCAGCCGTCAGCGAATCAATGGCTGTGGGCGGTGCCCTCGGGGGCCTGTTTCTGCACGGCCACTTCGACCGTGATGTTGCCGGCCTTCTGGAAATGCAGGGTCAGCGGGAAGCGCTTGCCGTCGCTGAGCAGGCTGCGGTCCTTGGGCTGCATCAGCATCACGTGGTAGGCGCCGGGGGCGAACACCAGGTCGGCACCGGCGGGGATGTCGACACCCTGCACCTGCTGCATCTTCATCAGGCCGTCCTTGTGCACATGCTCGTGCAGTTCGGCGTTGTCGGTGATCGGGCTGTCGACGCCGAGCAGGCGGTCGGCGCTCTTGCCGTTGTTGTGCACGACGAAATAGGCGGCCACGTTGGGGGCGTTGGGCGGCAGCTCCTGCGACCACGGGTGGGCGATATGCAGGTCGCCCACGGTGTATTCATGGGCGTTGGCAAAGGTGGCGGGCAGCAGCAGGGCGGCCAGCAGCAGGGCGTTCTTGAGCATGGTCAATCTCCGTTCGGGTCAGGTTCGCAACTGGTAGCGTAGTGAACTCAGGCCTGGGGGGAGGCGCGGGGATTGAGCGCGGGCCATTGCTGGCGTGGCGTGGGGTGGTAGCTGGCGAGTAGCGGTGACGGGGTGTTGAAGGTGTGCTCGGACGTCACCAGCCGTGGCGGGTGGCCGGGTAGGGCCAGCAGCGGGGCAGTGCCGGAGCAGCACCAGCAGTGCTGCATGGTGGAGTGGTCGTCGTTCTGCTGTTGGCCGTCGGGGGCATTCAGCGAGATGGCGATCATCTTGGTCACGCCGCTGGAGCAGAAGGTGCCCCACAGCAGTTGTTCGGGTTGGGCTTTTGCAGCGGCGGCGGACAACGGCATGGCCAGCAGATTGAACAGCACTGCGAAGCAGGCGATCCAGGCGTAGGCGAGCCGGTGTGCGGGCATGGGGAGATCCGGTCAGGAATCGAGTGGGGCTATTTAGCCAGATGTCGAAGTATATGTAAAAAAGCCGGGGTGTGATGGAGTGTCGCAGGTGGGGTAACTGCGTCGACAGCGCATCTATCCTTCCCCTGACCTTGTGTCAGCCTTTTTTGATCGACTCTGGAGCTGTGTGCACCCGTCAAAGCGCCGCCAGCACATCGGCGACGCCCACGAACTCCCGATCCACCCCCGCCAGCGCCGGCCGCTTCAGGATCAGTACCGGCACACCCCGCTCGCGCGCCACTTCGAGCTTGGGCTCGGTCGCGGCGCTGCCACTGTTCTTGCTGATCAGCACATCCACCCGGCAACGCTCGAACAACGCCCGTTCATCCTCCAGGCGAAACGGCCCCCGCGCGCCGATCACTTCGCATCGCGCATTCCCCTCGCACGCCTCCAGCGCGCGCAAGGTCCAGAACTGCTGCGCAGGTATCTCGTGCAGGTGCTGCAACGGCTCGCGCCCCAGGGTGAACAAGGGCCGGCGAAACGGTTTCAATGCCTCGATCAACTGCGTCCAGTCCGCCACTTCCCGCCAGTCGTCACCGGCCTGCGCCTGCCATGCCGGGCGCCGCAACGCCCAGCATTCAACCCCGGCCAGGCGCGCTGCCTGCGCCGCATTGCGGCTGATCTGCGCCGCATACGGGTGGGTCGCGTCGATCACCAGACCGATGCCTTCGGCCCGCAGGTAAGCGGCCAGGCCCTCGGCCCCACCATAGCCGCCCACCCGCACCTGGCACGCCAGGTCGCTGGGCACCCGGCCGATACCGGCCAGGCTGTAGACGTGCTGCGGGCCCAGCTGACGGGCTATCAACAGCGCCTCGGTCACGCCGCCCAGCAACAGGATGCGCCGGCTCATCGAACACCCGCCCGGCCGACGATGCCGCCCTGGCGGTCGATGGCGAACACCTCCACCTGTACCTGCGCCGGCACCACGCTGCGGGCGAAAGCCAGCGCGTGCTCGCACACCGCATCCCCCAGCCCGACCCCCGCCGCACTGGCCAGGGCCAACGCCTGCTGGCTGGTGTTGGCGCCGATGATCGCCGCCTGCAACGCGGCGTCGGCACCCACCGCCGCCGCCCAGCCAGCCAGTTGCGGCAGGTCGATGCTCGAATGCCGGCTGTGCAGGTCCATGTGCCCGGCCGCCAGTTTGCTGATCTTGCCGAAGCCGCCGCAGATGCTCAGCTTGCCAACCGGCACCTTGCGCAGGTGCTTGAGCACCGCGCCGACAAAATCGCCCATCTCGATCAGGGCGATGTCGGGAATGCCGTAGACCCGGCGCATGGTGTCTTCGCTGGCATTGCCGGTACACGCGGCAATGTGTTCGTAGCCATTGGTCTTGGCCACGTCGATGCCCTGGTGGATCGAGGCAATGTAGGCCGCGCAGGAAAACGGCCGCACGATGCCACTGGTGCCCAGAATCGACAGCCCGCCGAGGATGCCCAGGCGCGGGTTCATGGTCTTGAGGGCCAGGCTGTCGCCGTCCTGCACGTTCACGGTGACCTCGAAGCCCCCCGCGTAATCGCACTCCAGCGCCAGACGCTGCAGGTGCTCGGTCATCATGCGCCGCGGCACCGGGTTGATCGCCGGCTCGCCCACCCCCAGCACCAGCCCGGGGCGGGTCACGGTGCCCACGCCGATGCCGGCGACAAAGCGCACGCCCGGCTCGGCCAGCAGCCGCACCTGGCTGTAGAGCAGCGCGCCATGGGTCACGTCGGGGTCGTCGCCGGCATCCTTGAGGGTGCCGGCTTCGGCGCCTGGCCCGGCCAGCCGGCAGAACTCCAGGCGCATCTGCACCTGTCTGCCCTTGGGCAGGGTGATGTGCACCGCGTCGTCGCATTGCCCGCTCAACAGCAGGCGCGCCGCCGCCAGGCTGGTGGCAGTGGCGCAGCTGCCCGTGGTCAGGCCGCTGCGCAGCGGCGCCGGCTGTTCTGCGGTTTCGTCACGCATCGAGGGGCTTTACCACATCAAGCAGGGTGATCGGCAGCGCCTGGCGCCAGGTGTCGAACTCGCCCAGCGGCTGCGCCTGGGCCACATGGATACGGGTGAGCTCGCCGCCATGACGTTCGCGCCAGCTCATCAGCAGGGTCTCGCTCTGCAGGGTCACGGCATTGGCCACCAGCCGGCCACCGGGGCGCAGGTGCGCCCAGCATTCGTCCAGCACGCCCTCGCGGGTCACGCCGCCACCGATGAAGATCGCGTGGGGCCGCTCCAGGCCCTGCAACGCCTGCGGGGCGCGCCCGCGCACCAGTTGCAGGCCAGGCACGCCCAGGGCGTCGCGGTTGTGTTCGATCAGTTGCTGGCGGCCGGCGTCGGCCTCGATGGCCAGCGCCCGGCAGCTGGGGTGGGCGCGCATCCATTCGATGCCGATCGAGCCGCTGCCGGCGCCCACGTCCCACAGCAGCTCGCCCGGCTGCGGGGCCAGGCGGGCGAGGGTGATGGCGCGCACGTCGCGCTTGG
>OLII01000506.1_pt1 | contig 14843 bp, 10 predicted proteins | sample 1609481 | NCBI WGS metagenome assembly OLII01 (sample SAMN05416859, study PRJEB24817) | seawater metagenome | isolation source: Sea water | place: Canada:Atlantic | collected 2013-11
TGAGAAACGCTATTTCCTGAGCTTGGAGAGTGTCTAGAAAACCAGGGGCGATTCAGTCAGCCCGGTGGTGTCTGACCAATACCGACCGGGTGCCACCTTTTCCGGAAGCACACGCAGCTCATGACCTGTCAGCCTGTCCAGCCACATCAGTTGACGCCTTCCAGCCGACGGATATCAGCTTCTAACAATTGATTACAGCTCTGCGGCACACCATCAAGACCTGCTTCTTCCCAGAAAGTCAGCAGTGCATCTTGTAGTGTTTTCAGTGCATCAAGGCTCACATCGTATCGGCCGGTAACCTTACCCTTGCGCATCACGCGCGTGGACAACAGATGGTCCAGAGCTTCACCCTCGGTTCCACCCGCCGCTTTAATGACCGGAATGAAGCGCATCGCTTGCTTCTCAAACCGATTCCCCCAACCCAGCCCAAAATCTGTTTCCAATTGCTTGGTCAGATCATCCTCACTGAGCCACTTCAGGAGGTCACCGACTTCCTGCCGATGTTTATTGCATGCCTCGTCGAAGGCTTTGTTCAGAGAGGCATACGAGAAACTTGCGGGGTCGTATTGTTTGATACTGAAGCGGTGGTCCTGCTTCGGCAGGGTCATCACATGCGCGCGGTCATAGGTTTTATCAGCCAACTCATTGGTTGTTTCGTCATGGTTGGCGGTACCGATAAACCAGACGTTGCTAGGCACAAGAATCTTGCGCCCATCACGCAGCATGACAGGCGCATTGGGCATGGCCGTCTCTGCAAGGCTGATCAGACGCTCATCCCGATTGTTTTTCTCAAGAGCCGAGAGAAACTCTGCAAAGTACTGCTCGGGGCGAGAAAGGTTCATCTCGTCGAGAAGAATCACATTACAGGTATCTCTCCAGCGCGGTGTTTGCGCCTTGTAAAGGGCTTGCAGACAATCCTTCTCGTAGAAACGTCGCTCAAAGGCGTTGTAGTGGCCGAGCAAATCATCCCGATCACGCCAGCCCGCCTGGACGGCAATATCGGTACAGAAGCCGCCCATGGCCTTGGCAAAAGCCTTCGCCAGACTGGTCTTACCCGTACCACTAATGCCCTGGAAGACATGCAGCTGACTCATAGCCAATCCGCCTAGCAGCAGGCGAATATCTTCAAGGGGATAAAACAGCTCAACCTGCTCTTCCGCCGTAGCAATACGATGCTGGAGCTCTTCAGCAAACTGTTTGAGTCCAGGCACGGACTCGTGCTCCATGCTTGCTCGATATTCCTTTCCAGAATCCATCAGCGACATGGCTGGGAAAGGCGTCTGAGTCTTCTGGGCACTGGTTAACTCCTCTATGCGGCTTTCCAGATCATCAATGTGCACAGTCAGCGTGTTTTTATGCTGCTCAAGCACACGCTTTTCCCGAGCCACAGCCTCAAGCTCAGTTGAAGCAACACGCTTGCTACTCAACTCGCGCCGCGACTCATCCAACTCGGGTCTTATAACAGCAAGATCACGCTCGAGATCCGCCTTGCTGCTGCGCAGGTAGTCGATTTCACGCTGAAGCTCGGAAGTATCCGACTGCTCCAAACTGCGTTTCAGCATTGCGTTTTCACGCTTTAACTCATCGAGTTGTCCCAAGATATCCGCAGCGGATTGATCTCCGAGTGCCTGCGCCAGCTCCTGCAGGTCAGCGAGTTTCTCTTTGAGTTCATCGGCCTTATTCCAGGCCGAATCGCGCTGGCTTTCAAGTTTTGCTATTGCACGCTCGTGGCTTGCGCGCTCAGCTTCCATTTCAGCTGCAACACGTTGCTCAAGGTTGGCTTGCGTAGCTTTGATATCAGCCCACTCGCGATCCATACGACTGCGCGCACGATCAAGCTCCATCTTGCTCTGCTTGATTTCATGTTCACGATCATCGAGCTGCTTTATGCGCTCCGATTCTTCCTCGGAGCAGTTATATTTGATCTCTGCCAAGCGTCGGGCAGCTTGTGCCAGTTCGGCATCAAGCTTGCGCTTTTCATCCTGCAGCTCTCGTAGTGAGCTTTCTTGCTGCTTGATAAGTTGTTGTTGACGCCCCTCAAGCTGGCGCAAGGCCTGTTCATTCTGCTCGACAAAACCCGCCTGAGCGTTGGCTTCGCGCAGGTTAAGTGAGCGCTCTGCATCCAGCAGCTCTGATTTCTTACGCGCCAGTTGGGCCTGCTCGTCTTCAAAGGCAGCCTTTGCTTGATCAAAGGCTGCCTTTGCAGTCGCGAAAGCATCCTGTTGCTCTGCAAGTGCCTGCTCCCTTGAGCCAATACCGGCGACTAGGTTGTTGGCCTGATCCCAGCGCTCTGCGTACTCCTCGTGTAAACGCTCCTTGAGCTTAACCAGCTCTTTGCAGAAATCGGCAAATCGCTCAATCCAGCGCGCTAGATCGGTGTCACCTTCGGCCTGAAACCTTTCAAGCACACTAAGTAACCAGTCCTGCTCCACATGGATACTCATGCTCATATCAAACGACTGGTAAACCTTGGAGGCGCTCTCAAATGAAGCCTCCCAAGTATGGAGCTGCTTCTCCAGCGAAGGACGTGATACTGCAGCTGCTGCAGGCACTTGTTGAGGGCCAAATTTATTCGCGCTCTTCTTCCCCATTACATCCATTCCTTAAACTGTGCAGTAAAGCTCAGGGCGAACTGGATACTTTCCAGCGCCACACGCGTCGTGAGTTGAATTGGTTGTTTGCCTGTAAAGCTGCTTTGGGCATGGCTGCTCTGATTGCGCAGATCTGCCAGCTCCAACAGCTTCTTAAGCTGCAGCTCGTTTTGACCCATCACCTTGAGAGGATGGCGTGATTCATTGAGTGTTCCCATGACCGCAGCAAAAAGCAGTGCCTTTAGTGAGGAAACAGGTGTAGCGCAGGCGCGAATGACCTGATCAAGTTTTTGCCTAGCCAGTAGATTGATGACATCAGCTGTTAAGGCAGGCACCTGCAAAGCCTTGAGAAGGTTCTGATTGAGCTTAAAGTCGAGTCTTTGCTGCGCGGGCAATACACCCACATCCGCGGGGTAGGTGCGAATTAGCCACTGCATCAGCACCTCAAGCAGCTTCTGACTTTCTACTAGGGCCGCATCCAGTTCCTGGTGGCTGTTATCACCCTGCTGCAGTTTCTCCCGACGCACCAGCAATGCAGCCAGATGCCGTTTGATATCCGGCTGGCGCTCCACCCAGGGATATTCAATCAGCACCTGAAGCTCTGTCTGTTTGCGCAGCGCTTCAAGCCACTCATCAACAGTCTGGTTTTCGATTCGCGCAATACCGACCAGGGTCTCAAGATGAGCAAGCAAGCGATCATCCTGTTCAATCGATTGAAGAAGTGACTCCTGCAACCACCATGCATTCTCACGCAATCCAAAGGGGTCCTTGACAGCCCACAGGCCCTGTCCATGCTCATCGGCTGTTACCCAAACCAGAACCCGAGCTGGCTGAGCAATGGCGTCCAGACGCTGAACACCTTGCAAGCTAACGTGCTCAGGTAAACCCGTTGTCTCTCCCAGTTGCCGTGACGCCGAGTAATCCTCACGGTAATCACGGTAGGCAAACATCAACGACTCATGATCAAGGCTTGGTAGTTTGGTATGTGCAGCGGCAATCTTGAAGGGCCGGATGGACTGACCTGTTTTCCTCTCGATCATGAACTCGGGGAACCGAGCCATTTGGTCCACAGGCTCCATTTGGCTCAGTTGCACAACAAGGCGAGGCCAAAATTTTCCGCTGAGCGCGTCCTGCAATAAATAGCCGGATTTCATATTGGTATCAGCGACATCCTGATCATCCAAGAGCCTTTCGCCATTGAGTGTCAGGGCATCTGCGTTATCAACCAGCCATCCATTACTGACACACTGAGCCTGTATCAACTTGATCAGATTCAGGTGAAGCCCAGTCAATTCAGCAAGTTCCTCTGCACGCACAGTTTTGGCACGAACCAAACCAAGTACCGCTCGCTGCAGTAGGTTCAATTGTGGCCGTTTGGGGTCTGGATACAGAACACGGTGTACCAGTACCGGCCAAAGCAATGCCTTTCTCTTACCTCTGGGCTTAGCATCAAACTTTAGGTACAAGCCCGACTCAACGAATGCGGCCACGTTCACCTCCGCACATCTGATGGAAAGCAGCCAGCGCTGGTACAGCCTCAGTAGCCTCAGGTGCAGTGGCTAAAGCCGCATCACCGACGCAAATCAGCATTTGCCGCTGACGACTCATGGCTACGTTCATTCGGTTGGGTAAGCGTAAAAAACCAAACTGCCGATTTAGTTGCTTTTCACGCTCGGCATTATCGTCGGCGTTATGCAGAGGCTTTGCGGGGGTATAGGTACGAACGCAAGACAAGAGCACAACATCAAATTCTTTACCCTGGAAGGCGTCGACCGATCCGACCCGTAATCTTTCCTCCATACTTTCTGAGCCGTCCCCACGTACCTTTCTTGCCCACTGGAAATGCTCGTGCGGCTCGAAGGCCCCATTGCGGAACTCCATCAGCGGGGTATCGCCGATACGCTGCTCAGCGAGTTTTTCCATGATCAAGTCGCGCTGGGCTGCATAGAAGGTAATAACGCCGATCGAAAGGCTGTCTCCCCCCGCTTTCAGAAGCCTGACCACCTCATCCGCGATGCGTTGCGCCTCAGCCTCTCTGACTCGGCTTGTGCCACTGCGCTGATCCTTGCCTTGCGATGCAGGCACATCAATCCACTGGCAAATTCGGTCACGATAATCAGCAGCCAACGGACCAAGACCGGCGAGAAATGCTTCGGTAAATGCAAATTCATCGGCACGGCGAAGGGTGTGAATCTGGCCCAGGCCAACCGATTCATAAAACTGTTTGCTGACAAACTCACCGAGTAATGGATGCATACGGAACTGGGTATCCAGCATTACGACACGGCGAATGTTGTCTACCTTTTCCAAGTCTTGCAGCTTGACCCGCATGCGTTCGAAAAGACTGGAGCGAAAAGCCATCAACTGCAGTTCGGTGAGCAGATGTTCTTCTTGTAGCTGCCCTTCGATGTCTGGCTCAAGCATGTGCGGCAACTGCCGGTCATCCCCGACCAACACCACACGGCGTTTGGCCATGGACATGGGGATAAAGAGGTCTAGAGGGTTCGCTCGGGCCGCCTCATCGATCACTACAGTATCGAATTCGACACCAGGGCTATCCAAACCAGGGAGAGCCTTAAGGCTTGCCATCTGTTTGCCTGCTGCCTGCTGACAGGTAGCACCCACTACCATGGAGTACTCATAAACAATTGCCTGCGCAGCCCTTCGGTCCATTTCCAAGCTGTCAGCAAGTTGTTCCAGTACCCACGCCACGCCCTGCTTTCGTTGGCGCAGCCTGTGCTCAACAAAGCGATCAATTTCATCGAGTAAGGCAAGGGCCTCAGGGTCTGCCTGCTGCCTGAGTTGCGCCGGTCGGTAATCGGGCATGAACTGATCGAGCAGTGTGTCTTTCAAGGCCGCCAGGTCATGCAACAGCGCATCCGAGGGCTGCGAGCTGTCTACCGCTTCTTGCAGCAACGCAAGGCAGTCGGTGCTCGCGTCAGCGATGTCGCGCTTCAACCAACTCAGCAAGTCCCAGGCACGATCAGGCCCGTCGTCGCTGAAAGAATTTCGTTCTACCCGTAATGCTCGGATTCGCCTCAAAGCGAAAACCTGCTCTCCATTCGTCTTGGCAGCCGGGCTCTGTCTTTGTAAGTGCTCAATGTAGTCTTCGAGTCGGGTTTCAAGCTTTGGCGGCAGGATCAAACCGTTACCATCCAGCTCACGCAGCGCATTCAAAATACCGGTGAAGGTCTGGGCTTGATGGCTTGGCGAAATACCAGCCATTCTGGCCAGGGCTAATCGGGTCGACAGGTCCCGGATAAGTTGCAGTTCAGGATACTTGCTGTACTGCTCGGCGATCTTCTCCTGCAAATGAGAGCCTTGCCGATCCAGCCAGGGATCAATTACCGACGCCTCATCTTGTGCTCCGCGCTTGCCGCCCACACGAGCCCCCGGCAAGCCAAATACATCGCTACGATCCAGCGCATTGTCTACTGCATCATGCTGGAAACTGCTGATAAGAACCTGTGCAGCGATATTTCTATCCTGGGTTTCCTCCGCAAGGCGACGCTGAAGTGCGGCGATGACCTGCGTTTTCCCTGTTCCGGGCGGACCAATAATGATGGCGATATCAGGCGTATTGAGTGCTGCATCCAGCGCCAGCGCCTGCTTCTCAGTCGGCTTTCCGCCTTTGAAGGTTTCCAGCGCATAGGGCGTCAACCCATTCATTGTCCGACGCCTTGCAGCTGGCACAGTTACACCCTCCAGCAACCATTTTAGTTGTGGCAGGCGCTTGCCCGAATCAATCGACTGTTTGGCAGCAAGACGTCTTTTACCAACAGTACGGTGCCCAGCTAGTGACAGGTAGAGCCAGCCTTCCGGCTTTTTTGGACGGATTCCGGGCCTGGTTGAAGCCGGCTTGAAAACAATAGCGTCACGCTCAAAACGTATACTGCCTCGCGGAGTACTCTGATCGGCCTTCGCTTCTTCTGTAACAAGCTCCTCTGCCCAATCTGGAGGCTCCACACCGAGATCAACTTGTGTGTTTGATGGCAGTTCAAGTGAGCGCCAACGCTCACGAAACTCCCGATAGTCATCCAGCGATTTCGGGGTCAACCGCCATACATTCTCACGCCCTTCCTCAACGCCCTCCCATTGAACGAAGCGCAGTGCGCGCAAGGTCTCAGCAGTCTTTAATGCGCCCTGCCATTCTTTATCGTTGTAGAGATTCCACAACTCAAGATAACTGGCGCTGTCGCGCAGGGCAGCCTCCAGCAATGCTTGCTGGCTTGCACTTTGGAGAACTGCAGCAACGGACGCATCACGAAACTCAAACTGGCCGATCAGGAGCGAATAGGCGCCGTCACGACGCGAGTGACGTGCAATGCGTTTGATCAGAAGACCACGATCTTGCAGTTGCTCAATATCCGCACGCCAGCCCTTGCCCAGCAACTGGAAACCACCTTTTGAGGTGCTATTACTGAATCGAGCAACTGTAAGCCAGTCGCCTTCTTCAAGACCACGTACAAGGAACTGATCGGCTAACCAGCGGCAAGCCAGATCTATGTTCTTATCTGCGATTTCCTGCTTGCTGAAGAGGTCATCGGCAATCAGCTCATCGACCCCAATCTCAAGCTGCATGGCAGACACTTCAACCGGCGCACAGTACTGCAGCAAAAGCCTATTGCTGCCCTGCTTACTGGTCAGTAGCCAACGCACCTGATCTTGCAGAGCCAGCCGGCTAAAAAGATCCTGATCGGCGGAAGAGCAGCTTACCTTGACGCGTTCGTCGCCCTGCACTGCCAGCCATTCATCCTGATAAGCCTGGATGAAAATCGCCTGGCCGATTTGAAAGCGGTCAATGCGCTCATCCGTGGAAAGAATCAGCACATCCTCGGACAGCATGGGAAAGTCTTTAAGTTCCATATGCCATCACCACCTGAACTGCCAAATGACATAGGACTTACCAAGCTCGGTTGCGCCAAGGCTGGATTTTTCCGGCAGACCCACGTGAATCAGATACGGCTCTTTATGCTGCCCACGCAGGGCCTCGGGTAGCCCTTGTTGACGCTCCAAAGGCTTTTTGGCCTCTCCTCGCTGCAGGTGAAGTTTTTCCTTTGCTAGCGGATGAATAACCAAACCCTTTTCGTTGTATTCGATCCGGATATGATCTGAAGGCCATTGGTCGTAGTTATACGTTGGCATCAGACGCTTCAGTTCAATCTCAACACCCGGCTGAAGCCAGACCTTGCGCCCGGTTGCATACCTCTCGCCTTCCGCAGAATCTTCTTCTGCCAGCAAGGAGATGAACTCTTCAAACAAGACCAGCCGGCTATCAACAGGCTTGTCGCAGAAAAAACACTCAGCATCTTCAGCAGAGCCAAGCCCAGCTGGGAGCAAAGTGGTGCCGCCACAACCTGAGCAGCAATAAATGCGCTCATCAATCTCTGCCAAAGCCTCAAGCCACTCAGCCATGCTTGGACGCTCAACAGGATTGCGCAGGCCCGCTTCAAAACAACGGCCAAACAACTCGGGTAGCTTGCTGTGTTCAAGCAACTGAATCGGCAAGTTGGCAAAGCACTGATTGGCATCGTCCTGCGTGTCATTGATCCAGGGATGCTCGCCGCGAAGCGCAGCTTCTTCTTCCTCGGGCTCGCCGTCACTGACCATCTCACCCTTAAACGGATGGTTATGAGTCAGCAACTGATAGGCGATGACCGCAAAACTCCAAATGTCCGTCAGGCTGGACAGAAGTGCATCGCCACGGACGACCTCGGGCGCACCATAGTCCGCTGTATGCACGGTCAAACCACTGTGAGACTCAAGGCTGATGTTGTCGCAATCAATCAACCAGGTTTCTGCATGGTCAGGGTCATCTGACACAAAGATATTGCTGGGAGAGAGATCGCCATAAAGCATCCCACGGGCATGCAGTTGGTTCAGTGTGCGGGCGAGTTGGCTCAAAATGCGGATGCGACGCCGCAAGCCGCCTTGGCGCAGGTAATCGGCTGATGCCTCGTCTTCAGCGGCGACGAAGCTGTCAAACAGACTCTGCAGCGGCACCAGCCCATCCATAAGCTCCATGACATAGCCACAGCGTGGCTCAGCCAGCAACTTTAGCGGCCTCGCCAATTTCAGCCCGCTGAGCTCCGCGCGAGTCAACCAGGCAATATGGCGGCTCCAACGCAAGCGCGCATGGGCATCCTTATTGGTAAAGCCTTTGATCAAAACTTGGGGATACTGAGTGTGGTAAACGATACCCTGCCCACCCCTGCTCAGCTCTCCACGCAATTCATAAACTGAGCCCTCGGTGTCCTGCACGCTGCGGTTACCCGCCGCTTTTGTAGTTGCGGTCATCTGCATCAATCCGTTCTGAATATTCCAGCGATTGTCTTGTCATCGCCATGACGTGGAGTGGACCACCCGTTTAATTCCCGGGTCAGCCACTGGCGCATGCGGCGTTTGCTACTGCTCAGCTGACGCTGATAAATCGCATCGAAAAATGGCTCCAGCTGTTCCGGAATCAGGTCATCCGAGATGCCATCGGTCATCAGCAACACGCCGTCACCGGCCTGGCACAGCGCGAAAGTTAGGCTGCAGTCGGCCTCTGCAGCCTGCGCCAAGGTCGTGGTCTGATTACCAAAGCCTCGCCGCACATCAGTTACGACCCTGAATACGCCCTGACTTCTGACTAGCAACAAGCCATCGCCAACCTGGCCCGCCACGCCGTGGCCCTGATCGTTTACCCAGGCCCAAAGGCAGGTTGTTTCATGCAGCCGATAGCGCTCACCAAAGTGAGCCAGCCAGGCATCACGCAGGTTGTGGACTACCGACTCATGGGCCATGCCACGCTGTTGGCGGGCGAGTTGCCTGAACAGTTGCACGGCTTTGCGCGAACCCAGATGGCTCTGCGGGCGGCTGCCCAGTCCGTCAGCCACTGCAATGCACCACCCGCCTGTGAGGCCGCTGACGCACAGGGCATCCTGATTCGGTGAACCGTCCAAAAAATGAGCAGGGCCCCGCACCGAAGCCCCGCTTGCCAACAAGCGCATCAGAACTCCCAGTCTTGATCGTCAGCGCTGGGGATCTGCAGGGGAGTTGATTGATTAGGCGTGGCCGACTGGCTACGCGCGCTGACGCTCATAGTTACTGCGCGGAAGAACCGATAGATGTCGCCCGCATTTTCAGCGCGGAACAATGGGGCCTCAGGGTCATTGGCGAAGTCGCCGAGCATGGCTTCATCGGCATCAGCACCAATAGCCATGGCAAAGCGAGTGGCCTTTGAAGAGCGTTCGCCATTGATCAGCCGAGCAAAGGGGCCTTGCCAGTCATCATTCGGGTAACCGTCGGAAGCCAACACGATTACCGGCTTGTAGGCACGGGAGGGGATGCAGTCCTTGTCTTCGATCATGTCGCAGGCAAGCGTCAGCGCGCCGCCCAGCGGAGTCATTCCGTCTGCCACAAGCGGGGTAAAGCTTTTTAGCTGATGAGCGGAGGTTAGCGGGAGGTTCAACTCAGCCTGACTGCCGCCAAAGGTGATCAAGCTAACCTGCAGCTCTGCACGCAGACGGCTTTCGCCAGCAAAGCTGTTGATCATATCCTTGAGCCCCTTGTTAAGGGCTTCGATCTTGCCGTCGACCGACATACTGCCGCTAGTGTCGGCCAATACGATGATCGGCAGCGGGCGAGCGGTTTGGACTTGGAATTTTTTGAGTTCTGACATTTTCATACTTCCTTGGTAATCAGGTGTTTCTATCCTTTAGCGCATTCCGTGCCAACTCATATTTTTCCTTTGAAAACAGCATGTTATGCACTCAGAAAGGCTGAGGGCATTACGACATAAGTAATATTTCTTATGTTTCTGAAAATTTGTTTACACCTCGTGATTACTTACAACCCCCAGTAATACTGCTTGATCTTCTGCGCCATCAGCCGGCGGCGTTCGGCCAGGAAGGCTTCGAACTGCTCAGGCTGATAGGCACCGAGGTCATGCGGGAGGCAGTTGGCGACCAGGTTGGCCTTAAGGTCATCCAAGCTGATGATCGCACCATAGTGCGCTGCGCCTTGCTGACACTGGTCAAAGACCTTCGCCATATAAACGGCCGGGGCGGTGTCGCCGATCTTGATGTTCACTTCCTGCTGCACGTACACGTAGTTGGCCACTTGGTTGTACTTGCTTCTAAGCAGCCCCTGCTGCTTGAGGAAGTTCTTCGGGAAGATGTGGTGGATGTCACCGTGGTGCGTAAGCATGTCGCGCACGGTGATGTCCTTGGACAGGAAGCCCTTATCACCCCGATTGGCCTGTGCGGCCCAGAATACCTTGATGGCCGGGGCGTTGACTGAGGAGGTGTTAAGCGCCTGCGGCAAGCCGAAATCCCAGAAGGCGTCGGACAAATCTGCGGCTTCGATTTCCGCCAACACCTCGGCAAATGGCCGGTCGTGCACGGCCTTGATGTCCTTGTCGAACCGCGATTCCGGAGAGCCCGAATAGCGCCCGGTGAGCAACGACATCACAAACCAGCGGCGCACCCAGCTTTCGATGTTGGGGTTGTTGCCCAAGTCGCGCTTGAGCTTGAGGTACAGTACATAGGCGAAGTTCAGCGCGTTGACCGAGCCGATCATGGAGCTGTCCACATAGCCTGCCGAACGAATGATCATCAGGAAGCGCTTGAAGTGCGTTTCATTGATGAACTCCCTGACTCCTTCGCTCAGGGTCTTAAAGGACGCTTCTTCGATTTCCTTCTCGTAGCTACGCGTCTCGAAGTTACGGCCCGAGAGCAGCCCGACCAGATCCGACAGCCGTCCACGGTTGAACTTGGTGGTGAAGGCTACGCGCAACATGTCCGAATAGCTGGGGTCGTAGAGGTCGTCGTTCTCACTCTTCAGCCAGCGCATAGCTTTGAAGTATTCGGTCTGCACGAAGGCCTTATCGTTGTTCTCGATATGTGCGTAGAACTCCGGCGCGATGGACAGGTGGCAGAAGTAGTCGATGGCCTTGCGCAGGGTGTTGCCGTCAAACTCCTCGTTAGCGGCGATCTTCGACATGACAAAGTCTGCCTGGCTCAGCACCACACCCTTGGAGTTGATGCGGATAAAGATCTCGGTGACCGTCTCGATATCCAAATCCGCCGCCAGCTCGATCAGGCCGATCTGCTTCTTGGTGATATCGCACAACCGGTCCAGGCGCTCGAAAACCAGATCTTCTTTCACATCCGGATTTAGCTCCAGATAGTCTCTCGCCACCTTGTACGACCGCTGCTCGCCGTTAACGATGGGGGCGATATCAGGAAGCCAGGTTTTGTCCTTCTCGATGGCCGGGTTGCTCACCTCGAAGCGTTCTTCGATGGGGTGGAAGGCGATGCGGATACGCACCTGCTGGTAATCCTGGTTAACCACCTGCTGCCCGGCGATGGCGGCGGTCAGCGCCGTGACACGCTGCTGACCATCGATCAGCACCTTCTTGCCCTCGGCCAGCGAGCCATCTTTCAGCTTCACCGTCGGGTTGCGCCAGGCAATGATGTAACCCACCGGAAAGCCCTGATACAGGCTGTCCATGAGGTCACGCACTTTGGTGGCATCCCACACGAACGGCCGCTGAATTTCCGGTATGGCGATCTCCCCGGATTTCACCCAAGTCAGCAAGGTTTCGATCAGGTGCTGATTAACGGAGTACTTCTGCGCTGACATGGGCATTCCTTTGCATGCGTAAAAACGAATCTACCCGCTTGCCGCAGGTAGCAGATCTACCAGGCCCGAGCGGGAAAGGTATGGCACTTTGCCAGAGGGTACCAGATTGGCAGCGGCTTCCAAGTGCACATCCTGGTCGTCGAAGAAGATGTGCGGGTTGAAGGCGCGAAGGACTTTGGGCTTGCCAACCCCCCCCCAAAAAGAACGCCTCATCGACATACACACCCCAGGCACGCAGGGTGTTAATGACGCGCATCTCAGATGGAGAGTTGCGTGCGTTAACGATGGCGATCCTAATAGGAGAATCCCTGCCACCGGTGGGCAGACGCTCCTGCAGACGGGCCAACTTTATCAACAAGCTGGCATAGGGGCCCTCATCCATTGGTGTATGTTGCAGCGCATCTTCCTGAGCCTTGAACGCATCCAACCCCTGGGTTTTGTAGACAAGTTCACTGGCGTCGGAGAACAGCACCGCGTCACCGTCGAATGCAATTCGCACCTGGCCCTCGGGTATTTGCGGCGCGTTAGCCGGCGGGGCCTTCAGGATTGCCGCGGCGCACTGCCGGGAGTCGATGACCTTTTGCGCGTCCTCCACATTCGTGGTCAGGAACAGATCCACATCGAAGGCGTCCATATAGTCGGCCACCGATTCGCCGCCGGTAAAAGCTGAACGGGTGATTGCCAACTGATCGCGGCGAATGGTCTTAAGCACGCGAATACCGGTGTCCGGACTATTGCGTGACATCACCACCACCTCGACCAACGGGGAGGTATCTTCAGCTTTCATATGTCGGTTGAGGTCAAGCAATGCCTTGACCAGGTGATAGCCGGTGCCAGGCACCAGTGGCTCGTCCTCACGTTCCTGCATATAGCGACGGTAGTTGTCGATCACGCTTTCCGGGTCAGCTTCCAGTGCCGCCTTGAACATCTGATCGGACTCGCTCATATCGAACAGAGCAGTTGCCGAGATGCCAACAACCAAGGTGTTGCTCAAATCAAGCGCCATAGAGTTAGTCCTTGTTTCAGCAATTACTCACTGAGTGCAACACGAACGATTTCATTACTCAGTACAGCCATGTTCCACCCCGTCTCAGCCGAATAAGGCACAACCGGATGGTGTGGCGAAAACACCTTGGCAACCTCGCGCAGCTTCAGGTCGATATTTTTCAGTTGCTCAACTGTTGGAGCCTGATGCAGGTGACGAGTGATGGGCTCGACCTTGTCGCATTGCCCAAGCGCGTAAATGACTTTGCGCTTAAGCTCTGAGGCCTGGGTCAAATGTCTTACTGCCTGCTCGTCTACGGCATAGTCCCGAGTATCAGCCCTAAGCACATGGACGATCGCGGAGGCATAACTAAAAAAATCAGAATAAAGCTTTAAGTACTCCACATCGCGCTCAAGGCTTTCACCTATACCCGGCAAATCGCCCAATGACAGCCAATAGTTATTACCAATATGAAAGTCGAGACATTGGCACTCGCGGGTACACGCCTCTACGTCACTGGTTTCAAGAATAGGCCGACCGATCAGGGCGTTAACCGTGGTGGACTTGCCATAGCCTGACTTACCGATAAATAAAACCATTCGCTCCAAGTATCCAAGCCCCGTCGTTTGATCGACCCACTTATGCCAGCCGAAACGATCGGCGTCTTTAAATTGGTCAAACGCCGGGAAGCGCTTTGAGAGCTCGCTGATATCACCACGGTGGAGGCGGTACTTGGTTATATCCACTGCTTACCACCAGCTGAATATTTTGCTGAACACCTTTGTTACCAGTTTTACTGCAGCCTTCGCGAGTGGCGCAATAGGAATGATGTCAGTCACTATATTAAACAGCTCGCTAATCAAACCATCCTTAGCCTCTGCTTTTGAGTTTTCAGAGCGGTTTTCAGCTTTAACAGAATCAAGAACAATTGCTTTCTTATCCGCCGGAAGGACCTCAATAATCTTTTCAACCAGCTGCACAAGCCCATATTTTTCATTGGCCGATACCGGGATTACGCAGGAGTAGGGCAAATCAAAAATCTTTGCCACACTCATGCGCTTTTGTTCGATATTTTCTGCCTGCTTGGCCCCTGGCTTTTGAGCGCTTTCATCCCACTCGCGAAACGGCTCAATCTTATCGACTTGATTGAGTGCAATAATAAATGGGCGCCCTTTATCAACATAAGGCCTAACCAGATTCTTATAGAAAGTTTCATCTGATGAGAACGCCCGATCATCGCCCTTAATTACCCATAGCACCAGATCAAGCTCAGGCAGTAAAGAACGGTAAAGCTCAGCATACTCCTTGTCCCGCTCATTGCTTTCACCAACGCCGGGCACATCCAGCAGTTTAATGCCTTTACCACCGATATCGAGGATGACTTCCTGCGGCTTACGCGTGCAGCCGGCAATATCGCTGATCTCGCACACGTCTTTGCCGAATACCGCATTGCACAGACTGGACTTGCCCGCGCCGGTCTTACCAAAAACACCCACTACCGGCTGGTAACTTAGAACGCTATTGACCCGACTGAATATTTTCCCGATAAAATCAGCACCGATTTGACCATCTTGCTTCAGTGCATCGTAAGCGTCCGCCGAACTCACCTTGCGTGATTCAGGCAGGTACCCACTGATGCG
>OLII01000507.1_pt1 | contig 14828 bp, 12 predicted proteins | sample 1609481 | NCBI WGS metagenome assembly OLII01 (sample SAMN05416859, study PRJEB24817) | seawater metagenome | isolation source: Sea water | place: Canada:Atlantic | collected 2013-11
GAGATCTAGTACGGTCTCGTGGGCTCGGAGATGTGTATAAGAGACAGCCATTGGCCTTTTTGTTGTACACCACGTAATCAATCATCATTTTATGAGAATTAGGATGACCGCAATGTAAATCCACCACCAAGTTCAGTTCCTCCCCTAAGTTAATGTCCGTTTTATCTAGGGAAAACTGCTTCACGGTAAGTTCTGGCACAGGGCTAAACCCCAAGATAGCCAACGCCGCTTGATCACCTTTTTTTAATAAAGACCTTAACGCATGCTTGATTAACCATTGACGCTCCTGACTGGCACCCACAGACCATGCTGATAATAAGTCTGTCACCAGTTTGGGATGGTCTTTACTAATATCATTTAGGTTATTGGCCACTGAGCGCCGCACATATAACTGGGGATCATCTTTTAAAATATTTAATAATTTTATGACGGGCTCTGGATCTTTAATAAAACGCGGCAACCGAGAAAAAAGCGGCAATCTTGGACGGGTGCCTTCGCTGACTAAACGGCGCACATGAACATTTTGGTGTACTGCCCAAAGAGTGAGTTGCTCATAGGTTTCATCATAATGATTATCGATAAATGCGCGAATGGCCCCTTCACTGCTAAAGCGTTTGGTCATTTCCATTAAGGCCACCATGGATGTTTTAAAATCATCCAATCCGTAATGGGCCACAAATTCACACTGGGGTAAAACAATGAACCCATAGGGAGAGGTAAGGTCAACGCCGTCTAAGTTATTTTGCGATATTTCAGGTCCTAAGGCTTTAATTAATATCGCCACAGATTGTTGAAACTCATTGGGCAAACAGATTTTTAATGCCATACGCACTTGAGCGATACGCTCGTTTAGCCCTAGTTTTTGAAGATTATTTATTGCTTCATTATTAAACTGAATTTCATCAAAGTCTTGATATACCGACTTAATGCGATCACTTAACTGACCGATGCTTTTCTTACCTATGCTGTCGCGCAATAACGAAGGGCTGTTTTCTGTCATTATTTTTCACTAAACCTAAAAATGGATATTTACGTATTAACGCGATGTGTAGCGAGCAGCCCATCAAGAGCTTGCTTAGCCATATCACCACTGTTCATCTTATTAAATGGCACCCCAGAAACAGACAAGCCCACATCAAAGGACAGCAATAGATCACACCACAAATCAATGGGGCTGGTTGCTATGATGCGACCGTACTTCACTTCTGCTTTTAGATTTTCAAGATATAAGCCACGCACCCATTTAATAAAATCACTCACCATTTCAAAGGCTTTGCGTGGCACTGCGTGACGGTTATTCAAAGTATTCACCATCATGCAACCATGATAATCATCTCCAAAATCTATACTGGCAAAATATTGGTAGATGTTGTCCACATGGGCCGGTGTTTTCGCCAGTTGTTGGCTATATGCTTGACGGGCCAGTACTAGGTATTGCTCCAGCGCTTCACAGAAGAGCCCTTCTTTTCCTTCAAATTCGCTATATAGGCTAAATCGATTAAGACCGGTGTGCTCTACCAATTCCTTTAAATGGGACCCTTCATAGCCTTTTCGCCAAAATACATCCATGGCCTTTAGTAACACTTCTTCTTTTTGATATTGCTTTTTTCTGCCCCGTGCCATGACTGCCTCTTTTTATAACGCCCACCTAGTTCATTAGGCAGCGTAGTAACTCAGTGGTATTTGACAAATTATACACCTATCGTTCAGTAAATCATTGAAAAACTAAACGATGGGTGATTAAATAATTAGACACCTATCGTTCAGATAAGAATTTTCCTAGATAAATGATGGTGTTACTTCAACTCATTAAGACAAACTCGAGGATTATTATGAATATTCGACTTATGCTAATTTTGGCTTTAGCGTCACTTTCATTTAATGGCCATGGGCAAACCATTGAACTGGCCTATTTTAAAAATAATCAGGGGGTTCAAAATAGCCAAATAATAAAGGCAGCCCAAGATATGCAATCAACCATTAGCCAATGACCTGGATTTATTTCACGAGAATTAGTGCATTTAGAAGGAAATAACTGGGTAGACATTGTTCATTGGGATAACAACGAAGCTGCACAACAGGCGATTGAGAGCGCTATGCAAAGCCCGGTTTGTTTAAACTTTTTTGCATTGATTCAAAGTGAACCCAGTGATATGCAACACGGTGAAATAAAACTAATCCAATAGCAGTTAAATTTTAGCGGCAATGATATCTACCAGCATGCCACTAATTTTTTCAAATCGTGATTTTAAGTCACCGTCTGTGGCGGTGGCTTTGAATAGCTCATCAGATGACGTATCTAGTAATTTCATAAAGTGATTCTCTTGCTCTTCGGTTAAGGCTAAACGGGCAAACGACTCATTTATATTGGTATTCAAATTAGAAATTATTTGGGATATTTCTTTATTTTTATTTTCAGATATATCCTCAATTTGCAGCAGTGTTCCCTCTATGTCTTCAAGAGCAAGCTTTATACGGTTTATCACCGATAACTCTTTCTCATAAGCAATATTTAAACTGCTCATTCTGGCGGTGGCACCATTTAAAATAGAGACAATATGATCCTTTATACGACCACAAAGCATGTCATCGTTTATTGGCAGGTTTTTAATTAAAAATGAAATGTTATCTGACACACAAAGGCAACGCTTGCCAAACTCCATTATTTTTTCGCCACCCATCATTTCAGACATCAATGTCACTTCTAATGGTGCGCAATGCCCTGTACTGCACTTATTTAAAGTGGTTTCAAACCCTCTTAATTGCACACAGCTCTTTAATCCATATGACTGTAACGAAGCAATAATTAGGTCTGCTAGGGAGTTTTGATCTTCACACTGAAAGCTGTTCTCCATAAACTGCAATACACCACCCAGTTCACCGCTATTGGTCATGGCCATGTTGGCAAAGGCATTGGCGCTGTCTAGTTTATTTTTAAATTCATCCAATAAATTTAGGTTGTGCTGAATTTTAGCGATCACTTCTTTAATATCGCACGGCTTGGTTAAGTAATCGGCCCCGCCTGCTTCATAGCCCTTTAATTTGTCTGCCATTTCGGTATGAGCCGACAAAAAAATCACAGGAATATCTTGGTATTCATAGTTCTCTTTTATAATTTCACAGCATTCATAACCACTCATTTCTGGCATGCGTACATCCATCAAGACCAAGTCTGGGGTGTCTTCATCCATAGCTTCAAGACAGGCTTTACCCGATTCAATACAGGTAACTCGATATTGGGATTCTAAAGTTCTGAGTATTAACAATAAATTGGCAGGTTGATCGTCCACCACCATAATATGCTTTTGCGTGTCAGTCATTTTACCCTCAACACAAATATTTCACGATGAAGCCCTAGATTATGAATTTAACTGAAACTCATAAGTCTATATGCGCCTGATTAAACATTAGCACAATCCAAAGAGTTCTCAGCCTTCTCCTATAATTAGCCACATACTAAAGAGCTAAAAATTCAACAACGTCTTTCCATAGAAGTGTTTCGTATAAACCTAAGGCTTTTATAATAAATAGAAATTAATAATGGTTTTCTCTGCTAACCTCTATAATTAAGTGGTTCACATTAATTAACAGGGAATCAGTATTGTCTGACTCAAGTACTACTTGGAATTGGAAAGTGCTGTTGGCAGATGACGATCCCACTTTCCATAAGATAGGTCATAGCACACTGAATGGCATTGTATTTGATAAGCATCAAATAGAAACGTTTAGCAGCCATGACTATGAGTCTACCTGCCTGTTTTTAAAAGAAAATCCAGACACTGCCTTAGTGGTATTAGATATATACATGGACGAAGCCAATACAGGCTTACAAGTAATTGATTACATACGGAATCAATTAAGAAATAACGAAGTTAGAATTTTACTGAATAGCAGCAGTTCTCAAATTGAATCGGAAAGTGTTGCTTTAGACCAGTATGCCATCAGTGGATTTTTAAGTAAGGTAGATGCTACGCCCAGTGATTTACTAACCAAATCTAAGTTGGCCTTGCGCTCATACAGTGACATAAGAAACATTCAAAAATTAGCGCAAACCAATACCGAACTTGAAAAAGAAATTTCAATTAATACCCGTCAATTACTAGACCTAAGCACCAAGATGCAAGGGGAAATACATAAACGAAAAGAAACTGAAAAACAATTAACAACCTTCAATGAGCAACTAGAAAAAGAAGTCCTTAAACGCACAAAAGCCGCTAAAGAAGCTGAACATGAAGCTATAAAAGCCAGTAATGCCAAAACTGAATTTTTATCTCGCATGAGCCATGAATTAAGAACACCCTTAAATGCTATATTAGGTTTTTCACAATTGTTAATGGCTGATCCTCTTATCATTGGTAATGAGCGACAAAATGAAAGTGTTGAGCAAATTAACACCGCGGGTAAACATTTATTGTATTTAGTCTCTGAGATTCTCGATTTATCCAGAATAGAAGCGGGTAAACTAAGTGTAAACATTGATGCTCTGGATGTTATATCCATTATTAATAATTGCATCACCGCCATGCTTCCCAGCGCTGACAATAGAAGCATAACCATGGAATTAACTTCACCCGAGCAATTATGGTTACTGGGCGATCACGTAAGAGTCAAGCAAGTGGTGTTTAACATTCTCAGTAATGCCATTAAATACGGCCCTGAAAATGATGTAATACACATTCAAGCGTTGATACAAGGTGATATTGCGGTCATAAAAGTGAAAGATAACGGCGCAGGCATCAGTGAAAAAATGCAGGAGTTTTTATATACACCATTTGAGCGCGGTCAAAACAGTGAGTCAGATGTGGAAGGCACTGGGGTGGGGTTAGCCATCACCAAACAACTCATGGACCTTATGCAAGGTGAGATAGCCTTTGAAAACCTAACCCCTAAAGGCTGCCTATTTACACTTTCTTTCCCTAAAGCCCATATTTAGTGGCTATACTTGTATTAATATTTTGGATGCAAGCCCATGAAAAAAGAAGATTTAAAGTTTATGGTCATAGATGATGACCCGGCCAGCCTTGCTTTAGTAAAGGCCACTTTAAGTCAGGCACAGTACCAAAATGTGGACTTATTCACTGATCCAAAAGAAGCGCAAAAGTCCTATCAAACCCAGCATTACGACATATTAATTCTAGATCTCAGAATGCCTCTATTAAACGGTTTTGACATATTAAAAGAAATGAAAACCATACACGCCAAAAGCCCGCGAACCATCGTATTAACCGCGCAAGCTGAAGCCGACAGCGCCGATAGAGCCATGGCACTGGGGGCTAAAAAGGTGTTATTTAAACCTTTCAATGTTCAGGACTTAGTCATAGAAGTAGCCACACAAGCTGAGGCTTTGTCATACACCCGCTAGTCTTTCACTTGTTCTACTTTTCTTGTTCATTACGCTTTAATTTAAACCGCCACATTAAACTGCAACTCAGCTAAACGGCTATACAGTGGTGAACTTTTCAATAGTGCTTGGTGATTTCCAATATCCACTAGCTGGCCATTCTCGAATACCGCAATGCGATCCACATGGGCTACCGTTGCCAAACGATGAGCAATGATAATGGTGGTGCGTCCTTTCATGAGTTCATTTAATGCTTGCTGCACATGGTGCTCACTTTGGGCATCCAAAGCACTGGTGGCTTCATCTAACAATAATATTTTGGGGTCGCGTAATATAGCGCGCGCAATGGCTAAGCGTTGCTTTTGACCGCCAGAGAGCTTTACACCCTGCTCCCCTAAAAAGGAGTCGTAGCCTTGTGGCAATTGACTTATGAACTCATCAATATGAGCCGATTTAGCCGCCGCTTTTACTTGCTCATCTGTGGCCTCAGGGCAGCCATACCTTAGGTTATCTAATACACTGCTGCTAAATAACACAGGCTGCTGAGGCACCAATGCATATTGACTGCGCAGCTCTTGAAGATTGGCTTGATTAAGGGGTAAACCGTTAATCTGTATTTGCCCCTGTTGTGGGTCACGAAAGCGCAACAACAGATCAAATAAAGTGGATTTACCGGCCCCTGACGGCCCCACCAAAGCGATGTGTTCCCCTTCTTTTATATCAAGCGTTAATCCTTCGATGGCTTTGTGTTTGGGTCGAGACGGATAGGTGTAAGAGACATCTTTGAAACTCACCAAAGCCTGTGATTTTGGCTCATTTATGCGCTCTTTAAGTGGTAGGCTATCTTGAGGACTGAAAATTTCAGGCTGGGTAGATAGCAGTTCACGAATTCGCTCAGCGGCCCCTGCCGCCCTTTGCACTTCACCATAAACTTCCGTCACTGCCGCTAATGAGCCTGCCACCATAATGGCATAAAAGACAAAAGCCGATAATTCACCACCAGATAGTTTACCCGCCAATACATCGCTGCCACCTACATACAACATGCCTGCTACCGAGCCCATGACCAATAACATCACCAATGCAATTAAGATGGCTCGCTGTTGTATGCGTTTAAGGGCTACGTCAAAGGCTCCTTCAGCAGCCTGAGCGAATTGTTGGTTAACGGTATCTTCACGGGTAAAGGCTTGTACCACTTTAATGTGCTGTAGACTTTCCCCAGCCCACGCCCCTACTGTGGCAATTTTGTCTTGGGAATCCCTTGAAAGTTTTTTTACTTTTCGGCCAAAATAAATAAGCGGAAAAATAATGACCGGTACCACAATTAACACAATGAGGGTAAGCTTAATATTGCTAATAAACATTAAAGTTAAGCCCCCTATAAAGGTTAAACTATTACGCAGGGCAAATGAAAATGAAGAACCAATAACCGTTTGCAGTAAGGTGGTATCGGTGGTGACGCGACTTTGTATTTCACCGGCTAGGTTATCTTCAAAAAAACTTGGGGTAAGCCCCACAAGGTGTTCGTATAGTTTAATACGAATATCTGCCACTACCCGCTCACCAATCCAGGACACCATGTAAAAACGAAAATACGCACCAATGGAAGTAAAAAAGATAATCACCCCGAATAAAGACAAGGCACTGGCTAAGCCTTCACGGGACTGGGCTGAAAACCCTTGGTCAACCATGAGGCGAATACCCTGCCCCATAGATAGGGTTAAGGCAGCGGTGACGATTAAAGCCAACAGCGCAATGGATAAGCGCAAACGATAGGGTTTTACAAACTGCCACAACCATCTCAACATACTGAAAAACATCCCACACAATAAAAATTCTATTGTAGGCTGAGGGCCTTAATAATAGATAGTCACCCTTAGCACTCATTACGAAACTCAGTGTTGCAAACTTATCTATTTTTCTTTAAATACGCCTTTAAAGCCTGCGAATATTCACCCTAGCAACTACACTTACTTAGAAGCTCAGATGACACATCATCAATAGGTTATTTGTGAAAACCTTTCTATTTCAAGCATATATCTTAGTGGCTATAGTATTTTGCCTACAAAGCTCCTTAAGCTATGCCAGCTGCATTGGAGTGGTCACGGCTGGTGGAGGCGCTGGCTTTTGGCGTGAGGTTCAACAGGGTGCTCAACAAGCAGCAAAAGACTTAAACATCAAGGTTATCGTTCGTGGCCCTATTGATGAAACTAACTCTAAAGGGCAAAGCAGCGTCATTAAATCAGTGATTCAGTGGGGGTGCCTAGGCTTAGTGTTGGCACCTAATTCACCTGATCGAAAAGAAGATGTTAAAGCCCTAAAGGAAAAGGGTATTCCCACGATTTATATTGATCGCGATGTGGGGGGTGAAAGAGTCAGTGTTATTAAAACTCAAAATTACCAAGCAGGCATATTAGCCGGCATTAAAATGGCCAAAGCGTTAAAGGGCCAAGGCCGCATTGCCCTTTTAAGAATGTCTAAAGATGTTATTACCACCACCCATAGGGAAAACGGCTTTATTAAAGGGGCCACAGAAGGAGGTTTAGAAATAGTATTTGAGGACTACATTGGCACAACCGTTGGCAAAGCTAGAAAAAAGGCCAAGAGGTTATTGTCTTCTCTTAAAGACATTGATGGCATCTTTACTCCCAATGAATCAACCACTTTACCCACTATTAAAGTGTTACAAAAACTTCCCCAACACGCCAATGCATTGCATATAGGGTTTGACGCCCACGACTTAATTATTGAAAGCGTATTAAATAAAAGTATGTATGGGTTTATTACACAAAAGCCCTTTTTAATGGGTTACACAGGTGTGGTGACAGCCCATAAGGTCATGCAAGGAGAGTCGGTTCATCGGTTAATCAACACTGATACCATATTTGTTAGTGGCGAAAATATACACTTACAAGGCATTAAAACTTTACTGGGAATTGATTAAACAAACCTTCGTTGCAAGGCCGCATAAGATTAATTAAAAACGAAAAGTGAAGCGTAAACCCAGTATAGAATGATGGCTCTTGGTTGGTACTAAACGGTTTTCACTAAAGTTTTGCACATCGGGGTGTTCCACATTATCTTGCAAAGCGTTTTCAATGTAGACACTTAATTTTCCATGCTTATTTTGATAAGAGACATTGGCGTTAACTAAATTAATAGCCGAAGCGCTTTCTCGTTCAGAAATATGTAGCCATCCGCCTCCTATTTTAAAGGAGGGGCTCATGTTAAAACTCGCACCTAAGTTGGTGGTGTATCTAGGCACAAACAACGCGGTATTATCATCTTCAATGGTTTTATTACCTTGCTGAGCCCAAGACATATTTGCAAAGACCTCTAGCGCCTCTTTATGAAAACGATAGTCTAAATCAAGACCCTCCCTTGTAAAATCCTGAGTATTAGTAAATTCCACAATGCCGGATTCATTCACCGCCCTAAAAATAAAGTCTTCAGTCCATAAACGATAAATATTGGCCACAAAAAAATGATCCCGAGATTGTAAGGTGTAAACCATTTCCCACGTTTTAACCTTCTCAGCCCTAATATCTTCACTGCCTTTCACCACATTAGGGGAAATTTCAATAAACTGCTGAACAAACGTAGGGGCGTTAAAGCCTTCTGAATACAGCACTTTTACAGATTGATTTCTATCTAATGTGTAGACGTAGGACATTCTCATTAACCAGTCTTTACCGGCTAAATCATTATTCACATAGCGCCCGCCAATTACCCAGCGTGAATCCCCTTGGCTCATATCTACTTGCGTATAAGTGGCTATTTCTTGTGTTTCGTTAGCCTCCATTGAGGTACTGATTACTTGACCTGTATCATTCACATTTCGATAGTCACCTGTTTCTCGATGTTCTATTTCAAACCCATTCAGCCAGTCAATGGATTCGGTTATGGGGCTATTTAAACTGGCCACAAGACGGTAACGATTATTTTTCTCTCCTTGACCTTCAAATTGCTGAGTTCCGTTGATATTGAAACCTAATAAACTTTGCGTGGGGATTTCTAAATAAAAATTATTAATATCAGCCCCACCTTTAAAATAACCCCAAGATGTATTTCGATTCATCTCAGCTTGCATTAAAGCGCCGCTATATTTCAGTGTTCCAAGATTCAAGGTAGATGCCGCACCAGCTAAACCGTCATTTTGGCTTTCAAAATAATGACTACTGAATTTCCAACTTTGCCCCTTTAATGCTAACCAAATAGAGTGGCTCTTTTGCTGTTTGTTAAGCGTAATATCGTTAGGGGTATCATTAGGATAAATAGGCGGTAACGGGCGATTATTAAAACGGCCTTGATAACCGTCTTGATTAAAGGCATGGACCCCAAGCCGCAAGTTTAATGAGGTATAATCTTTCTGATAGTAGCCCCCAAAATATTTAGAAGATAATGAGTCATAAGCAATGTCTACATTGTTTGATGCCGATTGCTTTGTGATCACATTAATCACCCCTCCTGATGCATTACTGCCATAAATAACAGCGCCAGGACCTCGAATCACCTCAACCTTTTCGATGTATGTAAAAGGCATGGCCAGCATTGGATTTCCGCCATGGGCCGGCTGCCAATAGGGAGTGCCGTCTAATAAAAATAAAACTTTTTGATTAAACGCTTCAACAATGCCTCGAATCATCACCGCTTTTGTGCCGATGGCTGTATCTTGCACCACGACTCCGGGTACAAAGTTGAGCACATCTTCAAGGGTGTTTAAACCAAGGTTTTGCATAGTTGCTACATGATAGGATGTGACCACAGCAGGCGTATCAACGATACGTTCAGGTTCGCTGGAGGCGATATTAACTTTTAATTCAGCTAAGTCAGATAGGTTTAGATCAAACAGTTCTTGATTTTCAGCTAAAAGTTGCTGGCTGAAAGTTGATAATACTATCCCCCCTATAAGAATGGCACGGTGTGATAATCGGCAGCTTCTAAGCAAAATACTGCACTCCCATCAGCATGGCCTCACTACCAAATTATCATATCACTAGTATAGATTAGCTTTTTATAACGTCCATTTTCGCTCTAATCAGGGTGATTTTTGTTATTTCGTAAATACCCCATGGGAGATTGGCCAAACCAGCTTTTAAACGCGTTAGAAAAGGAGCTTTGCTCTTTAAAACCCAGTTCCGCCGCCACCTGCATAATATTTTTAGGGGAGTGATTTAATAACGCCAATGCTTTGTTTTTACGAAAATTCGCCAATAATTGTTGGTAGCTAATTCCATGACATTGCAAATGGCGTTGTAAGGTTCTAGCTGAAAGACCCAATAAAACGGCGGCTTGATCCAAGGTGCATTCCTGATCAATTAAGTTTCCATCTAGCCAGGCTACAATTTGTTTAATAAACACCGGCTGTTTTTTATCCATCATGAGCTGCGCGCTATTAAGCAAAGCATTTTTCAAGTCATTATCTGCCTGAGGAATTGGTTTCATGAGGGCCTGATGGGATACCTGAAACTCCAGTGTTGCTGCTTTAATTACCGGTGTAACATTCATAGAGTTAAGCCATTCATGATGACAGACTGTGGGCAATACAAGGGACTCAAATAATACTGCACTGCCTGTTAACCAGCTTGAAAATTGCTGCATGCCCGACAAGACACTTTGCATCACCGCTTTAAGTTGCAGAGGATTCTCTAGGTGGGATTGCCATGAGAAATGTATCTTTCTTCCCTGACCTTCCCCTTGACTCATTACATGAGAAGTACCCAAATCATGTACTAAAGATTCAAATTTTAAGACCATACTTAAGGCTTCTAATAGGTTTTCACAATGAAGCGGTAATAATCCTAAAATACCATAGGTGGCAGGGCGAAATCTTAAACCCAAATCGATGCCCCAATTATCGTCAAGATGTTGATTGGCGATATCTACCAACACTAAATAATCGGCAACTGGTAAGGGGCCTTTGCTGATGACATCAAGTGAGACACCTTTCTGTAATAATAAATCATCACCAAGAGAGTGGCGTAAAAAATCCAACAAGGCTTGATAATAAGCATCGGACACCTGGGGTGCTGTCGTGTATGAATAAATTTGTGTCATGAGTGAGCAAGCATTTTTATTATTATCTGCGTAAGGTTTACATTTGCGAAAGAAGTTTAACAAAAATAATAATATAACTCTTGTAGGCCTATTATGGATTTCACTTCGTTAACCCAATTACTTCCCACTATTTATCAGGAAACATTTCAAGATGTTATGTACTGGCAAGTGGGGATTTATACCCTTTTGATAAGCGCGGGCACATTCTTACTGTTTGCCCTACCATGGACAGTACTGGCATTTTTTGACCCTGTATCTTTACAAAAATACAAAATTCAAGACAAGCCTTTTCAGGTAAAGCAATATTTTCTCCCGAACCTCGCTCGTATCGCCATTAACAGCACTATTTTCTTTGTCTTGTTGACCCTAATATGGCCTTTATTTCAGCACATTAATACTATTCACACAGGCAATTTTCCCGCTTGGTATTGGGTATTAGCGCAGTTAATATTTTTCATTTTTTTAGATGATTTTTTATATTACTGGATGCACAGAGCCATGCATTCACGTTGGTTACTGGTAAATGTTCACAGCGTTCACCATCGCATTAAAAATACTTGTGCTCTTGATGGTAATTATTTTCATTGGATAGAGTTTACTGCCACGGCCAGTTTGGCTTTAGTGGCTCCGCTCATTTTAGGAGCCCACTTATACGTATTATGGATTTGGATTATTATTCGTCAATTTGAAGCTGCCGATGGTCACTGTGGCTACGACCTGCCCTATAATCCAGTTAAATTGATTCCGTTCTATCATGGAGCGGTATATCACGATTTTCATCATGCACGCTTTAAAGGCAACTATGCGGGGTTTTTATCCTATTTAGATGGCTTCATGGGCAACACTTATGTGCCTCAGTATTTACATTACTTAAATAACAAGCGCCAAACTAAGGCCCATAAAAAAACCCTATCACAAAATATTTAATGACAGGGCTAAAGGCTATTCAAATTCAATGCCCTGATTAAAAAACTATTCAGGGCATCACTTTACATACATTTAATACTGGTAGTGCCCCTCCTCTATTTTCCCTTGTAGGTCCTTACAAAGCGGAACATACTCCTGAGATTTAGGTAGCCACACATAAATAGGGCTATTGTGCTTATTCAAATCAAAGCCCTTTTCTTTTAAAGGGGCTTTTTTATGTTTGAAAGTGCCTGTGGTATCCACTTCATCACTGATGCGTAAAAAAACAGGCACCGCATACATGGGCAAAGATTCTTTTAACGATGCCAGTAGGCCTTTAAAATCAAACTGTGATTCTTCACAATCTAATCGAATAGATGCCATGCCAGCACGACCATTGGTATTGGGGATTTCAACACCGTACACCACGGTTTCACTAATATTTGGCACACTATCTACGATTAACTCTACTTCGGTGGTGGATACATTTTCCCCTTTCCAGCGAAAGGAATCCCCTAAACGATCGACAAATTGGGCATGACGAAACCCTAATGGACGCATTAAATCACCGGTATCAAACCACGCATCGCCCTTTTTAAAGGCGTTGCGCAAAATACTCTTTTCGGTTTTAGAAGGATCTGTATAACCGTGAAAAGGGGTTTTTTCAGTGATTTCACCAATTAACAATCCCGCCTCGCCATTTTTCACTTTTATAAGGCGGCCTTTTTCATCCTTTGCAGGACATTCATTTTCTTTGTCGTATTTAACAATGGCATAAGGAAAAGGTGACAACCCCACGGTATTTTCAAAATTTAAGAAGTTGGTAAAACCAATATTTCCTTCACTAGAACCATACAACTCCATTACAGAATCAATCTGGAATCGCGTTTTAAATTCTTTCCATATTGAGGACCGCAGTCCATTACCGACCATTAGCCGAATACCATTCAATGCATCACTCGCTGCTTTGGGCTGATCCAATAAATAACGGCATAGTTCTCCCACATAGCCAAAGCCAGTGGCCTGATATTTTTTTACATCCTCCCAAAATTGGCTGGCACTAAATTTTCGCCTCATTATGATGGCAGAGTTACCCGCTAATACCGACCCCCAACACACCGCTATGGCCGTGGCATGATAAAAAGGTAAAGTTACGTATAAACGATCCTTCGAGCTTAATTTCACCGCCCCAAAGCCAAATGCACCATAGGCTTTCATAAATCGACCATGGTTAAAAATAACAGCCTTTGGCATACCCGTGGTACCAGAGGTATAAATGTAAAAAAGTGCATCATCCACATAAATACTTTGAGTATTAATCAAATTATCGCGGCTTTCATTTTTTATGAGTGACGCTAGATTTTGCCAGCCCTCAGGAGCCACGCCTTCATTTTCTAGGGTGTGGGTATCGGCAAGAAAGTAGCGCTTATTTTGAGGAATTACTAAGTCATCATTGACCTCTTCATAGGCCCCAAGCAATTCCTCACCCAGTATCACGGCTTTAGGTGAAACCAGATTAATACTGTGAGTGAGCACCTTACCTCTTTGAGAAATGTTAATGAGAGCTGACACGACCCCTATCTTTGCACAAGCCGTCACAGCCACCAGTAATTCAGCACGGTTTTCTATCATTATCGCCACCGTGTCACCTTTTTTTAGACCGGTAGACAATAAATAATGGGCTATTTGATTGGCCCAACCGTTAAATTGCTCATAAGTGAGCGCCACATCAGATTCCATAATGGCGATACCATTAGGGTTTTTCTGTTGAGCTTGTTCAACACACCAGCCTAAGCCAACAGTGCGGGTTTTATCCTTTGAACTGCCTACTCTTAGCCCTTTGATTAAACCAGGTAAACCTTGAAGTAAACTGGGTATTTTAGCGGCAAATTGTGGCCATGTAATGACGTCTGCTTGACTCATGGAATCTCCTATTATTTTTTTTATTAGCCAACTCATTGTGCACCACTCTTCATAGAATGCGAATCACCAGAGGTCAAAAATTACTGGCAAATGGTCTCATTATCAGGCTATTATCTTTAAAGCTAAGGGTAAATAATAATGATAAAAGAACGTCAACCCACTGCATCGGCAGCATTGGTACTGGATTTGTTTGATGGCCTAGATGCTTACAACCTAATTAGTCTAGACGACCTGAAACGTTTGAATATAAAACGCGAGCAGTTCATGGATGTTGAGCAACGCTTCCCTGTGACTCTTATTCATGAACTATGGCAGTGTGCGCGCAAGAAAAATCCTCCTTCCAATATAGGCATTTGCATTGGACGCAATGTAAACCCCATGGCCAAGGGCATTTTGGCCCATTTAATTTCTCAGTCTGACAACCTGAAAGATGCGTTAGACTTGTTTCACAATAAAAGTGCATTAATGAGTGAAGCGGAAAAGATTCATTACATTGAAAAAGACAATCAATTAAAAATTAAGTATCAGTTTTCAAATCCTAGTCATCATCATAAATACGCCATAGAGCGCAGCCTTAGCATAGCCCTTACTTGGTGCCGGC